>JAAUYH010230980.1_pt1 | contig 11620 bp, 6 predicted proteins | sample 7278061 | NCBI WGS metagenome assembly JAAUYH01 (sample SAMN14350203, study PRJNA611818) | marine sediment metagenome | isolation source: surface marine sediment (0.6m) | place: French Polynesia: Moorea | collected 2018-08 | reverse complement strand
TCGCTACCGCTTGCGTTCCACCTTGCTTTTTACGGAACGAAGCCTGAACGAGCAGCGCATGAACACCGCTTTACCGGCGAACTTCGAGGATACTCCTGCACTTTCTTCACGCCCATAAGGCGTGTTGCACTGCCCTTTGATGTATCGCTTTTATTGCAATGGATGTAATTTATCGATCACCGCTTTGAGTTCTTCCAGATCACTTTGGCGGTAGGCTTCTGTGCTGCTTATTCTTTTGTGGCCGGCAAAGACCTGAACTACTCTAAGATTATTACCCGATTTCAGTAAATGCATAATCACACTCTGACGTATTTTCAACGGCTTCATTTCTTCGTGTTTTTTCCGACCGTAGTTGATCAGTCGGTTAATGTCGTGGGGTAAAATGCTGTTGCCCGAGTAGCCCAGGAATAACGCATTAGATTTCTTGTCGGTCTTTTGTAAAAGTGCCTTCCTGGTTTGGTTGATGTAGTGCTGCAGTAATAAGATTTGATGGGGCTTTAAGTCTAACGTTCTGCCGTTGGTTTTGGCGTTTTCTTTGATGTGGACAGTCCCTTTTTCCAGGTTCAGATCCTCGAGGTTTAGTTGACTGATTTCCAATACCGTTAACCCCTGATAAATTAATAAACCGATCAATACTTTTTCTCTTGTCTCCGTTTCCTTGTTCTTTCTTCCGGCTTGGTAACTGGCTAAAAAAGCTTCCATTTGATGCATGGAATACAGACTTTGTACATCCACTTCACGATTGATTTTATCCTGTAAGTACAAGTATTGGCAAGGATGATCTTGCCGTATTCCAATGACCACCAGGTAACGGTAATATATCTTGATAGCAAAAAGGTGGTTTCTAATCGTCTTAGGGTGTTTATTGGTTTCTCGTAAATGTTGGAGGTAATTGATAATGTCTTGGTAACTGGCTTTCTCCGGAGAGTAGGTAAAACTCAAAAAGGATTGGATAAGATTGTAATACCCTCGTATGGCCGTTGAACTATAATTTACTTGTAAATAATCTTCTAAACTCACTTTTTGATTTGTTGTAATTGCTCTTGCTTAATGTGCGTATACACTTGCGTAGTCTCCAACTGGCTATGGCCTAAAAACTTCCTCACCTGTTCCACATCAACGCCCTGTTCGATCAGGTGGGTGGCGATGGAATGACGTAAAACGTGGGTGGTTACTCCTACCTGTCCGGTAGGCAGGTCTGCAACTTCTGTTCTTTCGGCTATCCGTTGGAGGTACTTATTCCAGGTATAATATTTCATCCTCTCACCTTTAGAGTGAAGCATAAAAGCTTTCGATTTTATCCCGTGTGGGCGTTCATGTTGTAGATAGTGCTCCAGGTCTTCCACTACTTTTATATTCAGTGGGATGACTCGCCTTTTGTTGCCCTTCCCTTTTCGAACAATCACTAACCGTTCCTTGATCTTTACATCTTCCAGGTTCAACATTTCTAGTTCTGAAGACCGCAGACCGCAGCCATAAGCCAATGATAATAGCGCTTTCTCCTGATAAGTTTCTGTAGCATAATAAAGCTGTTGGATTTCTATTTGTGTGAGTGCTTTTCGACTGGATGGGCTTTTTGGACAGGTAAAGTTTAACACGCTGGCAGGATTGCTTTTGATTATTTCCTGGGCTTGTAGCTGATCAAAAAATAACTGGATGGCGCGCATATGTCCGGCAGCAGATTTAAGGCTTAATGTACCGTCCTGATTTTGATTAGGTCTTTCAACTAAATAATAATAGTGGTTCTGGATTTCTTGGCTCGTAACGCTACTCATTTCTGTAGTGCCTTCTCGTTCCATTCTAGCTAAAAACTCTAGTAGATAACGGTATTTAGTTTGGCTACCGTTCTTTGAGTGACCTAGCGTCTGCAAGTGGGTTCGATAGCTTTCTGCCAACTGGTGAAGCGTCGTATGATAGGGTCGTAGCAGTACGGTTTTTCTCATTTCTTCTATATACACTTTCCTCGGAACGCGGAACACCAGAGGGCAAAACACTCATTGCAGGCTAAAAACAGTCTTTTCAATACTTTCTAGCGTTCCGTTTAGTGTTCCCAATGATCGGAACACTAGTTATAATTTTGATAATTGATCTTCTAATTGATCTTGTATTTTTGCTCTCATGGCCGCCAGACTGTCCCAATAATTCACCTGATATTTGAACCCTTTGTTCGCATAACCATTCACCTGACGGATGTATTCAAACTCCTGTAGCTCCTGCATATACACATGCTGACGGGTTTTACTTACTTTCAGAGCCTGACGCACTTCTATTCGGGTAAAGTCCGTTTCCGATGGTGCTTTACTTTCTTGATTCGCTTTCTGCTTTACATACCCTTTCAACTTTTCATAAAAGCCACGAAGTGGCCCATCCAGTTCATCCACTTTCAGTACAATACATTCAAACAGGATTTTACAGGCCAGTTGTAAATCTTGCTTCTCACTAATCAACCGTCCTTGCTTATCTCGTTTTCGCTGGTATTGGTGTAGTAACGTGATTTGTCTTACAAAAGCCTGATACAGTTGGTTGAGTCGTCTGATTTTATGCGCTTCTTCGGGAAGCTGAACTTTGTTGGCAAAAGGATTCACCACTTCGTAAGGTTTGATCAATCGCATACAGTTCTGTAGTAGCTCTGTTGCTTTTTGTTGTTCCAATCGGTTGATAGTTCCTGCCGCCAGGCTGTTTTGATAATGGATCACTCGCTCTGTTTGTTCCCTGGATTCATCCACTGCAATCACTAAACAACGACTCATATTGTCTTCGTAGATTTCGCCTTTGGTCGTGGCCGATAAGGAAGCAATAGGACCTTTCACCGTTTTCACTACCGCTTTGATATTTCCCTGTTCATCTTTTACGCTCGTGCTACTGTTGAGCATGCCTCTCGATTGTAATTCCCTAAACGCTAAAAAAGCTTCTTCTTTTAAGCCGTCCAGGTCTTCCAAAATGATCAGGCGATTACAGAGTTCGTTTTCTCCATAATTGTAAAAGCTGCTTTCCGTGACTCTGGTTAATGGGATAGTGTGTTCAGGAGGCATCAACTCCGATATTTTTGTTACCAGATGCGTTTTGCCCGAACCACTGGAACCCTGCACCAAAGCATGCAGCGTATCCTCCATTTTGTAGGTGCTCGCAATAACAAATAATAAAACACGATTATCGTGTTCTCCGATTACGCCGCTTTTACCAATCAACGTATTAAGTTGCTCAAAATAATTAGGTGATTTCAATAGCTGTAGGCATTGTCCTTGTGAAGAGGCAGGAACCTGGATTTCATAAGCCTGCTTTTCAGTGGGTGGGTTACTGGTGGCTCTATACTCTTCTAATAAACTGGTTAACTGGCTCAAGTCTTCTTCGATCTCTTCTTTAACTAACTGCAATCTTTCTCCTGCTTGTTTAGCTAGTGTGCTTACCTGACGATATTCGTACAGGTCGCATTTACCGCGGTGATCTCTATTATTATTTATGATTTGCAACGTTACTTTCAAGCTGTCTAATTGACCTTTATTGAACCCTTTGATTTGATATTCGGCTTGTAACCCCTGATAGATCAGATTGTGAGGGTTCTTCGTATCGAGCACTTGTTTTTCTTTTTCAACGGAAGGTTCAGTAGTTATTTTATGAGTAAGTAGCTTAATGAAGATTTCAGGCTCATGACCATCCAGCAAGCTATTAATGTCCTCGCCTTCCGGTGTTTCGATTATTCTTACTTCCGCCTTTGATTGTAATTCCTGCAATAACGGTTCATATTTCGCAGCCGCTTTCCTTCCGGCTTCATCACCATCTAACCAGAGAATGATCTCTTCTAATTCCTTTAATTGACTTATGACCTCGGTGTGTTCTTTCGTTAACCCATTGGTACCATAAAGGGCTAACACTGCATAATCCTTGGTAATGGCTTTTTGCTGCAGTAAAGTAGCTGCATCAATGATCGATTCAGTCAAGATTAACTTTTTCGTTGCTTTTGAGGGGTAGCCTGGGTAAAGTCCCTGACGATCTTTTAAGTAAAAGTGTTTGGCTGTGGTGCTTTTGGTGATGCTTCTAAAATATAGCGACACGATTTGACCTTGCTTATTTTTTAGTGGGAACACTACACAGCCTTTCCCAAAAGGACTGTACGCTTTTTCGCCTGTGCGATTATTCACATGACCTTTGTCTAATAGTAAACCGTATTTCAGACAACTTTCGATCAACAATGGGTCCTTTCTTTCTCCGTGATGGAACTGGCCGCTATTGTAACCTATAGCTAGTTGCTCATGAGCTAAATACCGGCTTTGTAAATATTCCTGGGCCGGTTTACTGTTGTGTACCGCATTGTTGAAGTAGGTAAATAACTTCGTGAGCACGGCCGTTCGAGAGGTTGGCGTTGTTGGACTTACTGCTCCGATGATTAAGCTTTCCGCCTTTTTGATCGCTTCATGTTTGGTGCAGTTTTCTTTGTACAGGATAAAATCAATTACGTCCAGGCTCTTACCGTTCGTAGTGCAGTTCGCACTGAAGCAATAACAGCTTTGCGTTTTGTAATACACCTGTAGGCTCGGGGTTTTATCCTCATGGAACGGACAGTGTAATTTCAGGTGCTTGTCGGGTTTTAGTCCGTAATAATCCAGCACCTGAGCCAGCGAGAGGCGTTGTTTAATCTCTTGGATTTCCATAGCAGCCAGGGTTAGCGATTTGAAGGAAGGTGTTACGTAAAGTCCTAATCAGGTAATAACGATGGCCCAACTCACTCAGATGACCTTCGTATTCGCTATGAGCGACCAGAACATACAATACATCATCTAAGTAGTGGGCGATCTCTAAAGGGTCTTCGTGGGTAAGCAGGTCTTGCAGAGCAGAGAGGTTATAACGTGGATCGGTCATCAAAAAAAGTTATTTACACCTTGATAGGTTCAAAACTAACATATCAGGTTTTTAAAACAAATTTTTTAGATTTCTTTCTTACTCTAAAGGTTCTTAATTTTGTATAAACAGTTCAAAACAGGTAGAATAACTACAGTATGGGTATATCAAACAGATTAATTGCACTTAGAAAAGATAAAAAGATCGCTCAGGGAGAGTTAGCCAAAAGTGTAGGTATACACCCTAATATCCTGGGAAGGTACGAGCGTGGCGAGACCACGCCCAACATTGAGATGGCCGCTAAGCTAGCCGATGCTTTAGGTGTTTCGGTGGACTACCTGATTGGTAAAACAGACGTAGAACTTGACCAGTCCATTCTCGATAAGGTTATCGCTATTCAAAAACTACCCGAGGAAGATAAACACTGCATCATGTATTCCCTCGATGGACTCATCCAACATGCCAAAACAAGACAGGCGTATTCGTAAGTTATGTCATCTTTCACAACGCACACCTGCAGGACGTAAAGTCTTAGCTATAAGCTAGAACTAACGACCTAAAACTACAAGCTCGGACTAGCAAGGGGGGAGGCTAGAACTAGCAACCTATTCGGACTAGCCGGGACCATAAGTCTGGATTAGCCAAGCTCGTTAATTTTCATAATTATAAAGCATCTCATCATAAAATTTATTGTAATTTTCTTTTACGAATGAATATACCTTTCCCAAATCTATTGTTTTCATTACGTAAATTTTTTCCACTAGAAATGACTCCAATTTAGTGCTGTCAAGCAATTTTTCGTAGTACCCAGATAAACCTTCAGGGTTAGCTATTAAGAGCGAAAAACTATCCCACGCTCCAGGTTCATCGTTATCTATTGTTGAAAAATAGACCTCAAACTCAATGACTTTGCCTCCAAAATCATTGGAGTAAAGGTCGGTCGGTATGTAATCTTTTATATAAAATTTCATGTATTTTATTGAGTAATTGAATTAAAATTAAACCCTCTATCAGTTACGACATGTTGGTTTGTTCGAAGTTTATTCAAAGGATCACTTTTTCCTTTACTTTTCCAAGGCACATCGGTATTTGCCCTGTATTCAAAGTTAGCTTGAAATTCATTAAGTGATCTTTTAAACCTTGAGGGTCTAAACCTTCTTAATCCATCAGCACTTTCCCAATATTGAAAGATACCGGAATCTGGTCCAAATACGGCCTTTGCATTCTTACCTACCCAAGATTTTCCAGCTAATAAAGTTTCTTCAAGAGTATGTATGCCTCCAAGAGAATTAGTGACATTACCTAAAATATTATTTCTTTTAATAGCTCTTAAAAGGTTTAAACTTTTGATTTGTATTTGAGAAAGAGCAATACTCTTACCCCCTTTTGAAAAGAGAAGTGCATTTGCCGGATTTCTACCTTTGATTGGAGTGAAAGTCGCAGCTACAACAGCAGTATCAAGTATAATATCTAACGCATTTTCTAAGAATGGCGTATCTATCCGAATTTCGAACCCTCTTTGGTAGCTATCGGTCCCATCATAATAACTTCCTGTTCGACGAAGTACTGCTTTAACATCGACATCACGAGATAAAAAGAATTCACCTACCGCAGAATCAGGATTTATTTCAAGTTTGCGAAGTATTTCAGCTTTAAAATTTACTTGAAGTTCAGGATTAACAAGGGTAAGATTAATTACTGAAGTACTTGTTGCCCAAATACTTGGTGTAACTATATCATCTGAATCAAGATAATAAGTGTCAAGAGTGAAAAATTCATTTAACTTTTGAATATCAGAATTAACATCTTCCTGACTTCCTGGTATTTCAAGGTCAATTTTTTCATTCTTTGGTTTCGTACCATTGTCATTTTCTGCTTCTTCTAGTCCATCTAGATCGATGAAGTTTATAGGCTTATTCCCTGCATATTGATATGGTGTGTAGTACGGATAATCATCTTTAAGCGGATCCACACTCACAAACCTCGCCAACCAGGCAGCATAGTACCTGGCGCCATAATAATATAGCCCCGTCTCATCATCCCTTTCCTTTCCAACATATCGGTACCTCTTCATCGAAACCTCCGTTTCACTCTTACCACTTCGGTAACTACTACTACCAAATGGGTAATACTCCTCGTAAGAAATGATCTCGGCATTTTGGTCTAACTCTAAGCTGGCAGAATCCAGGTGGTTGCCCAATTGATAACGCTGTGTGGGTGAAAGTGTGGTTACTGCACTACCTCCATCTACTGTTAACGTATCCATTAAAGCTATTCTTCGGGTATCATCGAGAACATGAAGTGTTTCACGTTCTGTTTCGATTGTACCATTATTATATTTCCTGTAAACTTCCCAATCACCCAGATAAATACGCTCTTCCTTGATGTTGCCGTTTTCAATAACTTTTCTTACACGATCACCTCCGGCATCATAGGCATAATATGCGGTACTTCCATCAAGTCTTTGAGCACTTAATAACCTGTCAGCATAATCCCAGCTCATAGAAGTTAAATGAGGCATTTGCGTCATATTGCCATGAGCATCATAGGTATATTGTGGGTTAGTAGGTGCAGTACCATCATTGGAAGTGCTCAACAAATAATTATTGGTATTATAATGATAGTGTCTGGTCCAATTGCCCGAGTTGGCATTATGGATCATCCGAAGAATATTACCCATTTGATCATATTCATAGCTTTGGTTATATAATCTGAGTGCAGCCGTATTGCTATCGGGTAATGGGTGATTAACCGGAGCATCTTCATAGCCCGGAGCACCGTTGGCGGAGGCCATTTCCCGACCTTGAGCGGAAAGCAACCGATATAGCGCATCATAAGTATATTTAGTATGCGGATCTACCTGCGCGTTATTGAAAAACACCGTTTGTTGTGCATTGTCGTGCATTTCAGTAATATTTCCGACCGGATCATAAAAATAGTCGATCTCCTGAAGTATTGTACTTCCACCTTCCCGAGTAGTTCGCATTTGGGTAAGCCGGAAGGTATTGGGGTCGTATTGATAGGTAGTTTGAGCCTGATTGCCGTATTTAATTCGCTCTCGCTGGCCTCGAGAGTTATATTCAATAACCTCCACCATGTCGTCAGCGGATGCATATTCATGATTTACTCTTAACTTTTCTAACTGACCTAGCTCATCATATGTGGGAAAAATATTACTTCTATCAGGTGTCTGTACACTCGTCACTCGGTTGAGCGCATCATAAACATAAAAGTACTCGAAAATCTCACTTTCGATCAACGTATCTGCCGCCGATAGAAGTGCAGCCGTATTACCCGCAGTATCTAACAGGCTCCAATCCGGCTCACTTTGGTATTGCAATGCCAATTGTCGTTGTGTCCTGTACACATTCCCTTTAAAATCCATCCTGGGATTTTTAATCATGCCAGCCGAGTCAAAGTTAAGGTATACCTGACCTCGTAAGTTTTTGTTTTCCGGGTTACCGGCATCTTCTCCATATACCGTTCGGGCTACCACGATTTGTGGATCAGGAGTGGCCTGGTCATAATTTCTAGTAAGGTAAGTGTGAGTAGGCCGTTGCAATGCATCATATCCAAAACCAAATTGCTGAGAACGACTATCCCATGCTCTTAATGGATTACCCACAGCATTGCCCAAAGCGTATCGTTGACCATTGTCAATATGATCAGTATGAATAGGCTGATTTACCATATCATAGACATAGGTGAATGACTGCCTCCCTTTGGCATCAATTATAGACGTTGGATTACCTTTAATATCCAAATGAGTTTTCATTTCATACAAACCATCGGTCGCATTATCATCAATGGTGAGGAATGGCCTTCCCAATGTATCCATTCGAATTACCTGAGGTGTGGTGGCATGCTTAGCGGCCAACCACGCGGCTCTTTCATCGGAATCAGAAGGTTCGGCGCCTAATGGATCGGGGCTATTGCGTTCTACATACCACAGACTCTCCAGTACGGTATCATTTTGATCATAGCTGGTCTGTTGCCATGGATCGAATTCCACTTTGGTCAGGGTGTCATCTGGCAGATCCGTTTTTATGGCTCTTCCTAGTGGATCGTATCGAATAATTGGTGTGACGCCATACTCCACCAATTCAGCTTCTTCTTCATATTCAAAGGTACTGCTGTAATAGGGCTCATACTGCTTAACCGGATTACCTTTGTTGTCAATGATGGTCCTACCATTACCCACCCAACGTGGGTTTGCATTTCCAATAATTAACTGTCCGTCAGTATCGCGCTCCAAAGTACCGTCAGCATCTCTTAAAAATGCATCTCCCGGAGGAGCAATCGCTTTGGTCATCACTATTTGCCCTAAGCCATCTGAATAAGCATAAGCTTCCTGCCATCGTGTACTGGCATTTTTATGTCTTTCCCTGGTTCTGGAATAGGCGTAATTTGGCCTGGCTTCATTCATCCAACGGAAGAGATCATAAGTAAAAGTCGCCGTTGGATCAGCGATCGTATCACCATCCGTGCTCCCTTCTTTACCCATAACGGCAACTGCTGTTACCATCCCCCGAACGTCAAAAGCAAATTCTTGTCGGTTTAAATTAGGGTCTGTGATTAAAGTGGGTTGGAGTAGTCGATAATCGTTTTGGGACAAGGCAATGTTTCCTACCGCATCAGTTGTCTGAACTACCGTTAAGTGATACTCATCGTAAATAATTGAATTCCGATTCCCAAAAGGATCTTCCTGGGCTGTAGGTAAATAGAATTGAATAGGGTCAATGATCATTTTACCTGATGGAATCCAGTAATGTCCATCACCCAATAGATCGCGGTATTGCCCTTCGACTAAAATGGTATTATCCACGCGGGTAAATCCATTGTTTAACACATTGTTTATTAGCCCGGGTGTAAGCGATAGTTGATAAGTTTCAAATGGCAAACCATGACTGGCCACTTGCCCAAAGGGTAATGACGTAGTTTCGTCAAGCATCTCATCATAATAATAGATGCGACTATGATCTAAGAGCCTTTTCTGTAATGTTCCATCTGCCGTGGCTTCAAAAGAAATTTCCGTGGCATTCTCAATAGCCTGAAGTAGATCCTCCTTTTTGAGCAGACTGGTTTGTGGCCCTGTCGATAAGCCTGCCACTGGGCCGGTAAGTTCATAACTTTTTGCCTCCAGTGGAACACCCAATCTGTAGAAAGTCGGGTTATCATCTTCATTCAGCACCGACGTTTCAGAAAAGGTCATTAGCGTCACATCCTGCTCAGCATGTCCCTCACTCACTCGTCTTCGATAACCGATGGCTGCGGCTTTTAGCACATTTCCATAGTTGTCTACTTCTAAAGTCACCTGATGGCTTACACGCGGATCTACCGGGTTACGTTCGTATTGATAGGCTACGGTTTCTCCTGGTATGGCAAGAAAAGAGCCGTAGTCACGATCTCTTCGATTCGCTTTTGCCCTTGGCTGTATTAAGCGAAGGTCGTAGTTATTTTCTGTTACGGCATAAGGGTTGTCTTGCTCCTCAGAGCCGTCCAAAGAATAGATCTCTTGTCTCAACGCTACTCCTTTCAAAGCTCTTGCTGCCTCGCGAATATTCACCAAATCGGTGAATAAGCCCTGAATATCGTTATTACTGCTTCTTGATCCTGGTATTAGCCCATCAACAGAACGATTGAGCATTTCTGCATCCGGATCGCCATTCCAATATTCATTTTCATACCCGGCCAGTATCTTCTCTCCCTCCTGATAGAAACCCGTATGAAACCATGTTTTTGTATGAATAGGCGGCACATGTAATACCTCTTCCAAAGCATTATACCCTGGGGGAAATAAACCTTCATTGGTGAAGTCCGTGAATGTTTCAGTATCCCACTGTTCCACCATTCCAAACCCGCGAAACTCCCGCTCACGACCATCGTAATACCCATGGTGATAGGCATATTTGGTTACAAAACGATTTCTATTCACTTCATCCCATAATTCTACTCTTTCCAGTACCTGCACCGGAAACGGTAGCTTAGTAATCCACGGATTGCCTTCTCGCTCATCTCGCAAGTAGAATTTTGTAGAAGGAGCATACTTGAGTCGGGTAAGGCTGCCCATGTTATTATTGGTTTCCACCATCAAATAAGGCTTAATACCCCCCATCAAATCGATAAATTTCAACGCCGGCGGGTGATCACCGACCACAGGGGACGACCAAACCAAACATTGCGTACCATTACCTAAAATATCCAAGGTGGTAATCCTGGCCATGTTATGGGTAGGTAGTCTTTGGTTAATGACTATGGCTTCTCCCAGTCCATTGCCTGAATAATTTGGGTAATAACTAACGCTATCCTCCCCTATATAAATAATATCTGTGGTACCGGAACCGTCCACATCAGCCAATCGAATTCTTGACTGATTAAAAATTTCATCATGATCGAAAAATGGAGCATTGTCCATCGTTACTTTGGCTCCAAAACGACCGTAACCCAGGTTTGGCCAGTAGCAAACTGATCCATTCTTTATTCTTACGATGTCGACCATTCCGTCTCCACTCATATCAGAGAGGTAAATAGACTGATCCAAATCAGCAAAAATAATGGCTGGCCCCTCCTCTTCCTCAAAGGTTTGAGTGGTTCTATAATAACTACCAAAACCTTCCTCTGCCAGAGACGGGTAGCAAGTAAAGCAATGGTCTTCTGTGATCAGAATATCAGCAAAACCATCCCCATCCAAATCGATCAATCGTAGATTGGGATCATTCCAACTGATATTAGGAACACTTTCAAAGGCCTTGAAATTTTCCCATTCGCCTTCCGGGTTTTGTGC
>JAAUYH010101578.1_pt1 | contig 11620 bp, 7 predicted proteins | sample 7278061 | NCBI WGS metagenome assembly JAAUYH01 (sample SAMN14350203, study PRJNA611818) | marine sediment metagenome | isolation source: surface marine sediment (0.6m) | place: French Polynesia: Moorea | collected 2018-08 | reverse complement strand
TAATTTTACCACAAAACGCGAACCTGTAAACCCTGAAATCTCGTTGCCGTGATGACAATATTCTCAACAATTTTTAGAACTTTTCACAAGAAATCACTTTATGGCAGGCAGGGATGCCTACCCCACAAGAGTGTAAAAAACCCCAGAGAATCTGGAGAACAAACAGGAAAAAATAAGTAATTAAACAAACATCTATATCTTTAATCATTAATGTCATCAAATGACTTTATTTCAATCATCAAGAAATCATGACATAAAAATTTGCAGGATAAATCTAAGGAATACCTTATTTTAGCACAAAACGCGCACCTGTAAACCTTCAAATCTCGTTGCCGTGATGACAATATTCTCAACAATTTTTAGAACTTTTCACAAGAAATCACTTTATGGCAGACAGGGATACCTACCCCACAAGTCAAAGCTCTTAACCTATTCTCTGTTAAGAGTTCTTTGTTCCCTATTTTGAAGATAGTTTCTAAGATTATCCTTAAATAAAGTCTATTGTCTAGGGTGTATTATGAGCAAAACAATTATCATCGACCCTGTAACCCGCATCGAGGGTCACGCCAAAATTTCCATATACCTTGATGAGAACCAAGAAGTATCATCAGCTCGTTTCCACGTCGTTGAATTTCGCGGATTTGAAAAATTCTGTGAAGGTCGTCCCATGTGGGAAATGGCAGGTATTACCGCTCGCATTTGTGGGATTTGTCCCGTGAGTCACCTGTTAGCCTCCGCAAAAGCTGGGGATAAAATCCTGGCTGTCAAGGTTCCCATAGCGGCAGAAAAACTACGCAGATTGATGAACTTGGCACAAATCATCCAATCCCACGCCCTCAGCTTCTTCCATCTTAGTAGCCCCGATTTACTCCTAGGCTGGGATTGTGACCCTGAAACCCGGAACGTATTTGGACTGATTGCAGCCGATCCAGAATTAGCTCGTAGTGGTATCAGATTACGACAATTTGGACAGCAGATAATTGAAATATTAGGAGCGAAAAAAGTTCATCCTGCCTGGGGAGTTCCCGGTGGTGTGCGATCGCCTTTAACTGAAGAGGGACATGCTTGGATTTGTTCACGGCTGACGGAATCTCGGGCAAGTATTGAAAATGCCCTCAACTTATTTAAGGGTATGCTAGATCGATTTGCCACAGAAGTACAAGCTTTTGGTAATTTTCCCTCCCTCTTCATGGGTTTAGTGAGTCCCCAAGGAACCTGGGAACATTATGGGGGACATATTCGCTTTGTGGATAGTGAGGGTAATATTATTGCTGACGGACTCAGCGAAGATGACTATGAAGAATTTATTGGCGAAGCGGTAGAATCTTGGTCTTACCTGAAGTTTCCCTACTATAAACCAATGGGTTATCCTGATGGCGTGTATCGAGTGGGACCTTTGGCAAGATTGAATATTTGCGATCGCATTGGTGTTCCCACCGCAGACCGGGAGTTAGAGGAATTTCGCCAACGGGCTGGTGGTAGAGTAGCGACATCTTCATTTTTTTATCACTATGCTCGTCTGATAGAAATACTGGCAGCAATTGAGTATATTGAGCAACTTATAGATGACCCAGACCTGTTTTCAGACAAAATCAGGGCAAATGCAGATGTTAACCAATTAGAAGGAATTGGGGTAAGTGAGGCTCCTCGCGGTACTTTGTTCCACCATTACCAAGTTGATAAAAATGGGCTGCTGCAGAAAGTAAACCTAATTATTGCTACGGGACATAATAATCTGGCAATGAATCAAACTGTGACGCAAATTGCGAAAAACTATATTAAAAATGCGGAAATTACGGAAGGGGTTTTAAACCGCGTGGAAGCGGGAATACGTGCCTATGACCCCTGTTTGAGTTGTTCTACCCATGCTGTGGGACAAATGCCATTACACGTCCAGCTAGTGGGTGCTGATGGGAGGATTGTGCAGGAGGTTTATCGGGATTGACGGGTAACTGATGAATTTTGACCACGGATTTTTGGATTGCACAGACAGTGGAATTTGTCTAATAGACATCTGGTGAAAAAGAATGTAGAGACGCGATATATCGCGTCTCTACAGGGGTTCTAGTTGACGCATATTTAATTTCCAACAGAGGTCTAATCTGTGTAATCTATCTAATCTGTCTAATCTGTCTAATCTGTCTAATCTGTCTAATCTGTCTAATCTGTCTAATCTGTCTAATCCGTGTAATCCGTGTAATCCGTGATCCACTTTTGGTTTTTGTACAACTCTCCGTGGAGCATCAGGAGAGTATAATCTGCCTGTCCTAGGATAATAGCAATAAATCTTTACTATAAATCTTTACTATTGTTTACATACTCTTGGGTATGTATAATGGTGACAACAATAATATACCAATAGCTTACAGATACATCAGCTACAAGATTACTGGTCTCAAATCTTGTGGTTAAAACATTTTGCTGATTTACCTAAAATGTCCTGTAAGTTGAGAAAATACGATTTTACAATGGCTACTTTATTGAATTTAGAAACTCAAGGAACCAAACAAAAATTATTAGAAACTGCTGTTAATTTAATCTGGGAAAATAATTATGAATCTGTAGGAATTGCTCAAATTTGCGAACAAGCGGGAGTAACAAAGGGTGCTTTTTATCATTATTTTCAATCAAAAGCAGAACTAGTGACTGCTGCGTTTGAAAATTATTGGCAACAAACCCGTCTAGAAATGGATAGAGTATTTTCATCCCAAAATACACCTTTAGAAAGAGTTGATTTATATTGTAAGATGCTAATTTCTAAACAACAGATGCGGGAGTTACAGACGGGTTATGTACTTGGTTGTCCATTTATATCCAGTGGACAAAATACCCAGGAACAACAACTCAAAGAACTTGCTGCTAAGACTGTTGAAAATGTAATCAAGTATTTTATTTCCCTAATTAATGATGCTCAACACGAAAATCTGATTAGTAAAGAAATAGATGCAGAACATTTGGCTCGTTATATGTATGAATTTATTCACGGTGTATTGACATTAGCAAGAGTTAAAAATGATTTAGAAATCGTCAAAAATGATTTACAGCCAGGAATTGTGAGAATTTTAGGTTTGTGAATGGTTCGTTTTTAATTTGACTCCGTGAAAATCACATACCAACCAGTATGGATGTGAGTTAAGCTTAATCTTTTGTTCTCTAAAATATTAAGATATATAAAGTCATGAAAGAAGCTCTACCCCCAGATACAGTTTTAGATAATCAATCGGATGATTCTTTAGAGGTTTCTGTTGCAAATACTTCAGAAAATCATGGTATTGAGTCTGAACGTCCCCAAAAACCTTGGTTATGGACTTTACTGACTATTTCTGTGGCAATTAACGGAATTACCCTCTGGCAAATGTTTTCGCCAAATCTGACACCCAGGGAACCAGTAGCTGTTGCTGCCAAACCAACTCCTCCACGGGCAGTAAAAGTCACAACTTTGGCTCGTGGGAATACTAAACAAAAAATCCAGCTTTTAGGACAAGTAGAATCACCCCAACAAGCGACTATCCGGGCACAAACGGGGGGAGTGATTAAACAAGTGCTGGTGCAAGCAGGCGATCGCGTCAGACCAGGAAAAGTAATGGCTGTAATAGATAGTACTGACCAAAAGTTAGCATTAACTCAAGCTGAAGCCCAATTGGCACAGCAGCGCAATCAACTAGCCCGGTTAGAGGTGGGTACACGTCCAGAAATCATTGCTCAACGTCAAGCTGCAGTTAGTTCTGCCCAAGCGAGGGAACGGGAAGCCATAGATAACCTGGAACGTCGCAGCGAATTAGTTAAACAAGGGGCGATCGCCCAGAGATTATTAGTGGAAGCGCGGGCTACAGTTGATGATGCGAGGGGAGCGAGACTAGCAGCCCAAGCGGAATTAGCAGAAGCTAAAGCTGGTCCGACTAAGGAAGAAATAGCTGCTCAACGGGCAAATGTTGCGGCTGCGATCGCGGCTGTTAACCAAGCAAAATTGGCATTAGACCGTACCCGGATTCGTGCGGTTTCGGGTGGTGTGGTTTCCCAAAGAAAAGTTAGTCCGGGGGATTACGTAGAAAGTAATAGTGAGATAGTTAATTTAATTGCAGGTGATAGACTAGATATTTTCTTGGAATTGCCAGAACAAATTAGCGGTCAAGTTACACCGGGAACAAAGGTTGAGTTAAGGGCTCGTGCTTTGCCGCAATGGCGTGGAAATGCCAGGATTAGTGGTGTGGTTCCTTCGGCTGATGCTGCATCCAGAAGGCAACGAGTGAGGGTGAGGCTGGAGACACCACCTCGTGGTTTATTACCGGGTATGGCGGTTACAGGTAATTTAGAGTTAGGTAATCAGAGTCAAGGTTTGGTAGTATCCCGTGATGCTCTAACTCGTAGGGGAAATCAATGGTTAGTTTTTGCTGTAAAAGAGGGTAAAGCCAAGCAAATCGCAGTGGAAATGATTGCAGATATGGGTGAGGAAGTGGCAATTTCTGGTACAGGTTTACAGCCTGGTCAAACCGTAGTTCTGCAAGGTGGAGATGCTTTAAAAGATGGAGTAGCTGTCAAGTCAGTTGATGGAATACGACAAGGGGGAAGTAATAAGTAATAAGTAATAAGTAATAAGTAATAAGTAATAAGTAATAAGTACAGGAGTTATCCATGGACAACCTCAGCACAGTGGCAATTCCAAACACCTGATTTTAAGTTCCTCGGGGACAGGCTACTCCCCTCCCGCTAGAAGATTACCGAATTGAGTGAGACTACCAAGAGGAGGAAGAGGGGGAAGAGGGGGAAGAGGGGGAAGAGGGGGAAGAGGGGGAGAAATTTTTATAGGTAATCTTAGAACGAGAAGGGAGTAAGCCAATGTAATGAGTGCATAAGTCCTAAATCAATGACGAAGTCATCTAAAAGATGAGGTAGAAGAACAACTAAATAACCTAGGTTTTCTTGAGTCTATTTCAGTAGACTTTGTATATTAGCCATGAAATTGATTTCATGGTGGGTGAGAAAGCCAACACCTCCCTATTTCCAATTTCCAATTCCCTATTTCCAATTTCCAATTTCCAATTTCCAATTTCCAATTTCCAATTTCCAATTCCCAATTCCCAATTTCCAATTCCGTATTTCCAATTCCCTATTACCAATTCCCAATTTCCAATTTCCAATTACCAATTTCCAATTCCCTATTACCAATTCCCTATTACCAATTCCCTATTACCAATTCCCTATTACCAATTCCCAATTCCTTATTACCAATTCCCAATTCCCTATTACCAATTCCCAATTCCCTATTACCAATTCCCTATTTCCTATAAACCATGAGCTTAATTAAAACAGCCGTTCGTTGGCGACACGGAACCTTTGTATTATTTTGTATCCTCGCCCTATTTGGGGCTTTATCTCTGTTGAATTTACCTTTAGAGTTAATACCGGGAGGGGAACGTCCAGAAATTTCGATTACCACAACCTATTCCGGTGCGAGTCCCAACGAAGTTGAGGATTTAATTACCCGTCCGATTGAAGAACGACTCGAAGAGGTGCAAGGAGTTCAAGAAATTACCAGTCGCAGTTCTACGGGTGTCAGTAGTATTAATTTGGAATTTGAGTGGAATAGTGATATTGATCAAGGCTTAGTTGATGTTTTAAATAAGCTGCAACAGGTGGAAGCTCTCCCGGAAGAAGCGGGAGAATCGGATGTAGAGGTTGTAAGCAGTAGCAGTAGACCAATGATGTGGGTGATTCTCAATCCCAAGCCAGGTTTTACTGCTGATATTAACCATTACCGGGATTTGCTGGATGATGTGATTGTCCCCAAATTCCGTCAAGTACAGGGAGTTGGTCAGTTTCTGGTTTCCGGTGGTTTGGAGAGGGAAGTGGAGGTAATTGTTGACCCCAAGGCTTTATCTGACCGAAACTTGACAATTGGTGATGTTGTTAATGCTCTGCGTCGCAATAACCGGGATATTCGCGGTGGTCCTTTAGTTTTAGGAAGACGGGAATATCGGGTGAGGACGATTAGCCGTTCTACTGATATTAAGCAACTAGAAGATTTTGTGTTACGTCGCGACGAGTCCGGAACCGTATTTTTACGGGATGTGGCTGAAGCCAGAATCGGTAGAAAAATTCAAGACCGGGCTTTGATTCGGGATAATGAACCTGCAGTTGGGGTGGGGATTATTCGTCAAACTAATGGCAATGTTCCTCAAATTTCCCAGGGAATTCGTCAGGCTTTGGTGGAGTTAGAAACCCGCTTTGACCGTGAAGGTGAAGGAATTACCTTTGATATTAGTTATGACGAGAATGATTATATTAATAATTCTATCTCCTTTGTCCAGGGAAATCTAACTGCTGGGGCGATTTTAGCGGCGATAATTTTGTTACTGTTTTTGGGTTCCCTACGGACGGTAGCAGTGATTGCAATTACCATTCCTAGCACCCTAATTACAGTTTTTATTGTATTTATGGCGTTGGGACGATCGCTAAATGTAATCAGTTTAGCGAGTTTAGCCTTTGCGGTGGGGATGGTAGTAGATAATGCCATCGTTGTCCTAGAAAACGTTTTCAGCCATATGCAGCAGGGTAAATCACCGGTTAAGGCTGCGATTGAAGGGACCCAGGAAGTTGGGGGAGCAATGTTGGCTTCAACTTTAACCACCGTGGCTGTATTTGCACCCATTGTCTTGGTGACGGGGGAAGCGGGACAGTTATTTGTTGATATCGGTATTGGGTTGTCTGCTTCGGTATTATTTTCCCTGTTTGCGGCTTTGACTTTAGTCCCCATGTTATCGGGGTTATTCCTCAACCGTGAGGAAGCTGAGAGTATGTTGCAAGGGATGGGAAATAATATTACTCCTATCGATCCGTTGGAGTTAGCATCAGACCACATTATTCCTAATCCTCAGCACCGAAAAACAACCCGCAAATCGCTTCCATCTCAAATTTTTGCTTGGTTAAATAGTTGTGTTTTCCGCATATCCCAAATCTTCCTTGCCTTCCAACACCGATGGGAACAAATATTACTCAAGAGTGTCAGTTGGTCTTTGGGTAGAAAACGCCAAGGTAGACGTTTAGTTGTCTTAGCAATTCCCGTTACCCTGATATTTGTAAGTTTCCAACTACTTCCCCCTGCTGATTATTTACCAGAAGGTAACCGCAACCTAATTTTGTGGTTAGCAGAACCCTTTCCTGGCACAAGTATACCGGAAGCTATCAGTCTTTCTGAGGAACCAAGGAACTTTGTCAGCCAGCAACCGGAAGTAATGCGGACTCTTTACATCCAAAGACCAGGTTTAAAGGCGATCGCCGCTTTTGTGAAGCCGGAATTAGCTACAGGTAACACCATGGAAAGCATAGTTGGTAGGTTGCGCAAAGCTGGTGGGAATTTCCCCGGTTATCGATTTATGGTTCCGATTCGGGCTTCCATCTTTCGTGAACCTGGTAAGGAATTTGAAATTAATATTATCGGTCAAGACCTGGAAGAATTGCATAAATTGCAACAGCAGTTGATACCCAAATTACGGGGATTAAATGGGGTGCGAAATGTCCGTTCTAACTTCGTCACTGGTGCACCGGAACTGCAAGTAGTTCCCAATCGCACTCGTTTGGCAGAAGTGGGACTTTCAGAAAGCGAACTAGGGTCAATGGTAGAAGCGGCATTAGGAGGTTTGCGAGCCTCAGAATTTACCGATGGTAAGCGGGAATTAGATGTTACCGTTGAATTAGAAAACACCTCCGTCAAAACCCCGGAACAGTTACGTCAATTACCCCTGTATATCGGCAATGGTCAGCAGGTACAATTGGCAGACGTAGCGGATGTAGTAGAAACAACCGGACCCGATACCATCAATCACGTTGATTTGGAACGTTCCATTACCATCACTGCCAGTATCTCTAGGGAAGCTCCCTTGGGTGCTTTAATCGACCAAACGGAAGCCGAAATTCTGGCACCTTTACGCGCATCCTTACCATCTGGTTTCCGCATCGAACTTGCGGGTTCCGCAGATGTATTATCGGAAACCCTATTTCAACTCGGCTCAACCTTTGTTTTATCTCTAGTTATCACCTATTTGCTCCTAGTTGCTCTATATCGCTCCTTTAGCTTCCCCTTTTTAATTATGGTAACAGTACCCATGGGAATATCAGGAGCACTGTTAAGCTTAATACTTGCCAATTCGATTCCTGGCGTTGTGGTTCCCCTGGACATGATTACAGGATTGGGATTTGTGATTTTAACGGGGATAGTCGTCAATAATGCAATTTTATTGGTTGATCGCTCGCTACAATTACAGCAAGAAGGAAAAAACTACGATGATTCCCTATATTTGGCAGTCAAAGACCGTTTACGACCGATTTTTATGTCTGCCGGAACCAGTGTCATTGGTATGTTACCCCTAGCTGTCGTCCCCGGAAAAGGCGCGGAATTGTATCAAGGATTGGGAATTGTCCTTACTGGTGGTTTAGTATTTTCTACAATTTTGACACCTACCGTCGTCCCTGCTTTGATGGGATTATTACGTGATTTTACTGGAGGAAAAGTATCCAAATCAGATTCTCAGACTGTGGAGTTACTCAGTGTTGAAGCCCAAGGTAAAGGGAAAAAATCAAGAATTGGTTATAAGGGAACAGGGAACAGGGAATAGGGAACAGGGAACAGGGAATAGGGAATAGGGAATAGGGAATAGTCAGGTGTTGGACGGGGATTTAAACCCGTCCAACACAATCGTCCCAAGGGGATGTTCTGACCCCTGGTGTGGTCGAGGGAACGAACAAGATGTCAGATATAAATTGCTTGGTAATTGGTTACGGTAACACCCTGCGCAGTGATGACGGTGTAGGACAAATTGTAGCAACCAAGGTGGAAGAATGGGGATTAGGAAATATAACTTCCTTGGCTGTTCACCAATTAACACCGGAATTAGCAGAACTCCTTGCAAGGGTGCAAATGGTTATTTTTGTGGATGTCTATATTGCTGATGGTGGGGAGAATCAAGGGTTGCAGGTGTATCGGTTGGAGGTGGATGGAAATTCTCAGATGGGACATACTGCAAATCCGCGATCGCTTCTTGGTTTAACCGAGAAAGTTTACCGAGTTGTGCCGGAAAGTTGGTGGATTGTAATCCCTGGGGTGAATTTTGAGTTTGGGGAACAGCTTTCTGATGTAGCTGAGTCTGGGGTGAGTGTGGCTTTGTCAGAAATTTATAAGTTAGTGAATTCGTCTTCTGACTTCAAAATGTAGCTTTTTCATAGAGATTATACTCCCAACGGCTAAAAACTTAACTTTTCGTAGGTTGGGTTGTAGCTTGCTTCCACGAAGTGGTACGAAGTGTAGACGACGGTCGGGAGGCTTCTCGTAAGCGAAGCTTTCTCGAAGAGTAGAGTAACCCAACAGCAAGTAGGTTTTTGTTGGGTTTCCTACCTCAACCCAACCTACAATCTTAAAAATGTAGCTTTTTCATAGAGATTAATTTGACAAAATCAAAACCAAATATGACTGAAGACAATAAATCAATCAATAGCCATATTGAAGAATACTTAGATTATTACTGTGGTTTATCTCAAGCACCTGGATTTGCTATTTTACTCAAAGGTCAATGGGGTGCTGGAAAAACATGGTTTATCAAAAAGTATCAGGAAAAGCTCAAGCAGAATAACCAGAAATGTTTGTATGTCAGTCTTTATGGGATGACTAGTTTTTCTGAGATAGAAGACATGTTTTTTCAGCAGTTGCACCCTGTGTTGTCATCAAAAGGAATGGCAATAACAGGAAAGATTTTTAAGGGTCTTTTAAAAGGAACATTAAAAATTGATTTGGACAATGATGATAAAAAAGATGATGGGACATGGACTCTTGGAATCCCAGATATAAATTTTCCTGAGTATCTTAAAGATACTGATAAAAGCATTTTAATATTTGATGATTTAGAACGTTGTCAAATAGACATTGGTAATCTTTTGGGATACATAAATTCCTTCGTAGAACATCAAGACTTGAAAGTAGTTCTGGTTGCGAATGAAGATGAATTATTAAAACGAAATGGTGAAAGTGATTCTAGTAGTCTCTACAAAGATATCAAGGAGAAATTAATCGGAAGAACTTTTGAGATATTTCCTGATTTTCAAGGTGCGTTGGAAGATTTTATTACAAAAGTAGATGATTCACATCTGAAAGATTTTCTCCAAAACAATAATGAGATAATCCAAGAATTATACGCAGCAGGAGAATATAGAAATTTAAGGAATTTAAACCAAATCATTTTAGATTTTCAGAGAATTTATCAAGAGTTACCAGAGAAAGCAAAAAATAAGTCAGAACTTCTTCAAGACATCTTGAAAATCCTGACAGCTTTTTCTATTGAAATTAACCGTGGAAATATGCTTGCAAAAGATATTAGTAAATTACTAGAAGCATCAGTCTATCAAAAAATTAAGGGGGTTAATCTTTATCAAGTAAAGCATTCAGCTGTTAAGGACAAGACTAAAGAAGAAATTTTACTTCAAAAAATCATAGATAGATATCCTATGCTCAAGCTAAATATATATGAACCATTTCCAAGTTTAGAATGGTGGGAAATCTTTTTTGATCAAGGCATTGTAGATATCGAAAAACTAGATAAATTACTATCAAATAGTAAATATTTTGAGAATGAAAATACCCCTAATTGGGTTAGGCTATGGCGTTTTACTTCTCTTGATGACGATGAATTTTATAATTTACTTCAGACAGTTGAATCAGAATATGCTGGAAGAAAATTTATTAAGCTAGGAGAAATAAAGCATGTATTTGGAATATTTTTGAGGTTCTCTGATGCCGGATTCTATTCTAAAAGCAAGACAGAGATTCTAAAAGAATCAAAAAATTATATTCATGATTTAACACAGAATAAAAAGATAGATATTACATGTTCCTATGATTTTTCTTCTGATGATATACTTGGAAGCTATGCTGGACTCGTTTACCAAGGCACAGAATTTCCAGAATTCCAAGAATTTTGTTCTTATGTCGAACAAGTAACAGAGCAAGCAAAAATTGAAAATCTACCCAATGAGGCTCAAGAATTACTTAATATCATCCAGAGTGATGTATGGAAATTTGAGAGAATCATTTGCAGAAGTAATTCACACAGTGGGGATATATCTGAAAATAGATACTATGATATCCCTATATTAAATTACATAGAAGCACCTATCTTCGTCGAAAAACTGTTATCCATGAAGTTTGAACAACAAATAACTGTTTGTTGGATATTAACTGAACGATATAAATATGATGATTGTAATCAAACAATAACTGAAGAGTTAGATTGGCTAAAATCTGTTCAGAATTTATTGCTAGAAGAAGCTAATCGCAAAACAGGTAAACTAAGTGGATTTAAGATTTTAAAATTCCTGATTGAACCTTATTTAAATAAAGCAATTAAAAAACTGGAAACAGCAAGAACAAAATAAGTCACACTACCCCACCACACATCTTGCACCCGGATGAGAAACCGGGTTTATTGGGAATACTGACCTGTCAAAACCCTAATTTTTCCTTCATAAACCCTCATCTTAGAGGGTGTTTATAAAATAAATATAAAACTCTCGTGAGGTTCTAGAAACCGGGTTTCTTTTGGTATACATACTCAAATTCTCGGTTCTCCACCTACAG
>JAAUYH010030884.1_pt1 | contig 11621 bp, 9 predicted proteins | sample 7278061 | NCBI WGS metagenome assembly JAAUYH01 (sample SAMN14350203, study PRJNA611818) | marine sediment metagenome | isolation source: surface marine sediment (0.6m) | place: French Polynesia: Moorea | collected 2018-08 | reverse complement strand
TTGACTGGGGTGAAAATCGGTTAGCTCACATAGATCAAAATCAAACTTGTCAGCGTATTTCTTACTTGAACCTCTCTCAGTATCAATCAGAGCAATTGGTGGGGCTAAATGGGAGGCGATCGCCAGTGCCGAGTAGGTTTTACCCGAACCCGATGCACCACTAAGAGCTAGTCTTATCTTGATATTTGCCAGGGTAGCTTTTTTAAACATAGTTTTCCTTGCCCTGACTACTGCCAGGGCGATATTTGAGTATTGATTAGTTAAAATTGGTCTTCTGTTTCAGGAATCCACCAAGTCATTAACTTGTATCCTGGTGCAGCCTCATCAATAGCCAACTGAAGCTTTTGTACGTTTACTGGAACGGTGGTAACTATTTTGGCTAGCTTACTCTCACATTCTTCTGCGAACTCTGGCTCATCGACTGGCTTGATAATATCAGCCCAGATTTCAATAGTTTGATTTGGTAAATATTGAGGGAAGTAATCAGAACTGGTTTCGTTAACTCTGTAACGAGATAATGTCTTATGGTTCATAATGAAAATGCCTTGCTTGTTAGGGTAGTCACCGCCTTGTCTTTGGTCGGATGGGAGCGGTGACTTGAATATTAGATTTATGCTACGTCTTCTTCTGGTTGTCCGTAATTTCTTAAATCCATTTCTAATCTTTTAAAGATGGATTCAGAAAGATATTTTTCAGGATTGGTAGCAAAATCTTCAGTGAAATTATTGATAGCTTCAAAGAGATAATCTTTAATTTTAGATAATGGTATGTATTCATAATTTGGCTTTGCACATATAAAGTTATCAGCCATATCATCAATACATTCATCGTAATTAATTGTGTAATTTGTAGGATATTTAGCAAGCTGAGATTGCAATAAATAATCTAATCCGTAAGCGTGTGTATCAGTATCTCTCTGCATTCCACGTATTTTAATTTCAACCTCAAAGTTTTTTAAATACTTTGGTTTTCTGGTTTCGCACCAATCGCACCTATAAAAAGTTTGAATTGTTTTGATATACCCTGAAATCTCAGATTTTCTACAACCTAAGTAAACAATAAATGCTGGTTCTGTATCCGTAGCATTTCCCCAATCGTGACGGTCTTGTCTCGCTTCACAAATAGCAACTGATTCAGCTAATTTGTAAACAGTAAATGTACCATTGGGTGAGATTTGAATTTTTTGTTTTAACATGATAAATGCCTCTAGTTAGGTGTCGATCGAGGGATTCTTGGCGGAAGTCTCGATCGACTTTCAATATGATTATTATAGCTTGTCGTCATGTAATAATCAATAAGTTTAACAGAACTTTATAATATGTCGTCATGCTAAGATAAATAAAAGAATGAGTTGATAGAAAATTATGCCCAAAGGACGACCAGGCGGAAATCCAGAAATAACTAAATATAGCTTTAAGCAACAATATGATTGGGATGAGCCATGCACCGCCAAGATGACTTTGAGATTGCCCCCATCACTATACGAACAGATCAAGCAAGTTCCTGATTGGCAAGAAGAAGTGAGGCAAGCGATCGCCAATATCGTAGATTCAGAAACAGAAAATTAACTCACCGCGAGTGAGGAGTGGTGGGGCTTGTCCCCGCCCGACGAACGAGCAAACCAGGGAGCAGCAGACACACCGACAAACCGACTAGAAAAGAGAAGGGGCAAGGACACGAGGAGCAGGAACGCCGAGCCACCAAGCACCGCCACCACCACCAACAGCAGAAGCCCAACAAACACGAGCAACAGACCAAGAAACCCCAGACCAGACAGGGGGAAAAGACCCAGCAGGAAGCCACAACAACAACCGCCGACCCCGCCCAAGGGCAAAAGCAGCAGAACCCCAAGAGCCAGAACCGCCATTATGTTTATCTTAGTAGCTATAAAATTAATATAGATAGCTTTTTACATTGTGAATATATTACACAACATAATTAACTTTTATGAAATTCATCGACGAAATAAGAAGCGAGTGGTTAAGATTGGTTGGTTTGAACAATACACAAAATAATAAGCCGAATATTTTATGGATGTTATCACCACCGCTATAATTGCTGCTCTAGCTGCTGTGAGCAAGGATGCTATTAAAGACAGTTACAATGCTTTCAAATCTGCTTTACAGGAAAAATTTGGTGTTGAAAGCAAAGTTGTTGGTGCAGTTAAGGAATTAGAGGACAATCCAGATTCTAAGGCTCGTCAAGCTGTACTCCAAGAAGAAGTTGGAAAAGCGAATGTTAATGATGATAAAGAAATCGTTCAATTGGCTCAAGATTTACTCGATAAGCTAAAAAGTGAACCTGAAGGACAGCAAATCATCAATCAAAGTGTCAGTAATGTAAAATATGCAGCGACTTCTGGTACTGGAACAGCAAGTATTAGTAACATTACGGAAAATCCTGTAACTGAGAATCAGTAAAGTAAATTTCTAAATAATAATTAAAAAAGCTATAGTTTCCATGCCAGAGCATGATGAGATCAACCAAAACATTCAAGAGGCTGAATACGCTGCTACTTCTGCTACAGGTAATGCTGTTATTTATGTTTATAACTATAACTACAACTACAAAAGTGTAAAAGCAACACTTGTTGACTCTGAAGAAATTGCTACTGATGACAACCTCTCCTGTCCTTATCGCGGTTTATATCACTTCAGTCCTAACGATGCTGGGTATTTCTTTGGACGTGATGTTTTTATAGAAACACTGTTTGAAGCAACTCAAACCCGTAATTTCATTCCTGTATTAGGTGCTTCAGGAAGTGGTAAATCTTCAGTAGTTTTGGCGGGATTAATCCCAAAATTAGAGCAAGAACAAAAAAGTCATTGGAAATTTACTCACTTCCGTCCTGGTTCAGACCCTTTTCATGCTTTAGCTTTAGCCCTTGTTCCCCTCTATACACCTGATTTAGACGAAACAGAACAAATAGCCCAAACAAGAAGACTAGCTGGTTACTTAAAGAATAATACTTTTCCGCTATCCGATGTTTTTGCTAAAATCCAACAAAATCACTTCAATCATCGGATACTTTTAATTGCAGATCAGTTTGAGGAAATTTACACTCAATGTTCTGACCATACAGTTCGCCGTCGTTTCTTAGATTGTTTATTAGCTAGTTTTCAATCCTCTAATTCTGGAGCATCATCTTCTACTGTCCTGGTGACAACGATGCGGGCTGATTTCTTAGCAAATGCCCTTTCTTATCGTCCCTTAGCAGATATGCTACAAAATGTAGATATTAAGCTTGGCGCAATGAGTCGAGGGGAATTGAAAGAGGTAATAGAAAAACCTGCGGAAAAGTTAGGAGTTACTTTTGAAGCGAGTTTAGTAGAACTCATTTTGAATGATGTAGAAGATGAACCAGGAAATTTACCTTTGCTTGAGTTTGCCTTAACTGAGTTATGGAAGAAGCGAACAGGAAAACAATTAACTCATGATGACTATGAAGCTATTGGTAAAGTCAAAGGAGCTTTAGCTGATTATGCAGATGACGAGTATAACAAACTGACATCAGAAGAACAAAAACAGGCACGACGTATTTTTGTACAATTGGTTCGTCCTGGTGAGGGAACAGAAGATACACGGAGATTGGCTAATCGTACAGAGTTAGGGGAAGAAAATTGGGATTTAGTTACACGCAAAGATGGATTAGCCGATAGCAGACTTGTTGTGACAGGTCGCAATAATAGTGAGCAAGAAACAGTTGAGGTTGTTCATGAAGCTTTGATTCAAAATTGGGGTCAACTGCGGCAGTGGATGGAAACAGACCGTGATTTTCGAGCTTGGCAAGAACGGCTGCGCTCAGCAAAGACACAATGGGAAGCAACGAATCAAGATCGGGGTTCATTGTTGCGTGGTGTATTTTTGGTAGAAGCAGAAGAGAAACTGGAGGAACGCCGAGAAGACTTAATTGCTGAGGAAGAATTTATCCGGCAGAGTATCCAAGAACGCGATCGCCAGATCACAGAAAAGGAAGAGCAGAGACAGCGAGAACAAGAGGCACTACGTCAGGCAAAAGATGCAGCAGAAAGGCTAGCGGCAGAGCAAACACAACGTGCTGACGAGCAAACCCAATTCGCTGAAAAGTTAAAAAAGGAAAAAAACCAAGCGCTGATTACTCAATCTTTATTTTTAGTTGATTTAGCACGGCAAGAGATAAGCGCAGGAAATGTTACTAATGGCATATTACTATCTTTGGAAGCTTTGCCTAAATCTATAGGCAGCCCTGATGCTAGACCATACATTTCTGATGCAGAAGTCAAGCTATACGAAGCTGTTTCTAATCTACGAGAGCATATTGTGCTACTAGGACATCAAAGTCGGGTTACTTACGCTGCCTTTAGTCCCAACGGGTTGCATTTAGTTACTACGTCAGGTTCTAATAGTCCTTTTGAAGACTCCAAAGATTATACTGCACGCTTGTGGGATATCAATACTGGTAAACAAATCGCAGTATTTGAGGGACATCAGGATGAAGTTAATCAAGCTGCGTTTAGTCCAAATGGTCAGTACTTAGTTACTGGATCAAGTGATAACACCGCCCGTCTCTGGGATGTCAACACTGGCAATCAACTGGCTGTATTTAAGGGACATGAATATGCTGTATATTGCACTAAATTTAGCCCTAATGGTCAATACGCGATCACCTCATCTGGTGGGGAAAAACCCTATAATTCACATATATCAGATGGAACTGTCCGCTTGTGGGATGTCAACACTGGAGAACAACTCACCGTCTTTAGGGGGAATGAATATGGGTTGAGTACCGACGGTAAACTTTTAGTTACAACATCAAAAGATAAAACAGCTCACTTGTGGAATATCAAAACAGGAAAAAAACTCACCACCTTTAGGGGACATGAAGATGTAGTAGAACACGCAGTATTTAGTCCTGATGGTCGGTTTGTAGCTACAGCATCAAAAGATAAAACAGCTCGCTTATGGGATATCAAAACAGGAAAACAACTCACCGTCTTTAGGGGGCATGAAAGTGAAATTGCTCAGTTAAGTTTCAGTCCTGATGGACAATATTTACTTACAGTAGCGCGTGATTTTCTTGGAGAACCAAAAGATAAAACTGCTCGTCTATGGGATGCTAATACTGGCAAACAAACTGCTGTATTTAGAGGTCATGAAGGTAGGGTCATCCATGCGACTTTTAGTCCTGATGGACAATTTGTAGTTACAGCAGCATCTGATAGAACGGCTCGCTTATGGAATGTAAATACTGGTAAGCAAGTTGCTGTCTTAGCAGGACATGAAGGCCCTCTTTATCACGCAGAATTCAGTCCTGATGGACAATGCATACTTACAACTTCAGATGATAATACTGCCCGCCTTTGGAAAATTGACATTCCTACACATCTTGCTATGTTCTCAGGACATGAAGACCGTCTTTATCATGCAGAATTTAGTCCTGATGGAAAACGTATACTCACAGCCGCAGGCATAGGAACATATCCAGAATACGATGAGTATTATTGGCCAAGTGACAAAACGGCTCGCTTGTGGGATACTAATACTGGCAAAGAACTTATGGTGCTAACGGGACATGATGATCTGGTTAATCATGCTGCATTCAGTCCTAATGGTCAGTATGTGGTTACTGCATCAGATGATACAACGGCACGTCTATGGGATGTCAAAACTGGTCAGCAACTCACCCTGTTAACAGGGCATAAAGGAGGAATAGTACATGCAGAATTTAGTCCTGATAGCAAATACGTTGCCACTGCATCTCGTTACGACTTTGTTCATCTATGGAACGTGGAAAGCGGTGAACTAGCAGCAGTACTAAATGGTAATGGCTACGTTGCATTTAGTCCTGACGGAAGGAAATTAGTTACAACATCATCTGAGATAGCTTACTTATGGGATGCCAATACAGGCCAACAACTTACAATATTGGAAGGACATAAATATGTGGTGTATTACGCTGAATTTAGCCCTGATGGAAAGTACGTGGTAACTGCATCGGGGGGTATTAGACCAACTGGATTCCCAGCTATATCGGATAGAAGTGCTCGGCTATGGGATGTTGAAACTGGCCAAGAACTTGCAGTGCTGGAATACCCTGAAGATTTAGTTATTCATGCAGGATTCAGCCCAGATGGAAAGCATATAGTCACAACAGGAGTTAGTAGCGCCCGTTTATGGGATGTTGAAACTGGTCAACAAGTCATGGTGCTAACTGGACACGCGGGTTGGGTTAGGCACTTTGCATTCAGTCCCAATGGAAACCATTTGGTTACAGTTTCGGGTGATGGTACTGCCTGTCTGTGGAATATTAATATTGGCAAACAAATTGCCGTGTTGGCAGGTCATACAAGCGGTGTTAATCATGTTGCATTCAGCTCTGATGGTCAAAAGTTACTCTTGGCATACGGAGACGGGACAGCTCACCTATATCGTATCTTTCTCTCTACTCAAGACTTGATTGACTATGCGAGAGCCATAGTGCCACGTGAACTGACTTCTGAGCAACGCAAGCGTTTCTTTTTGTCTGATAAATCTCCCCTTTAGGAACGGTCACCTTGCATTCTGCCTCCGCCTCAAATATTCCAAAGTCCACTTAGCTGAAAACTCCTCAAACTTATACCAGTTACCAGTATTCTCTTGCACCATCATTACGCCATCTTCTTCACGACAACCAATAACAATTCCATAGCTACGGGCTAAATCATACCACTCAGCAAAAGTTGATTTAATCGCATTAGCTTCTCTCTCTGCATAAGATTCATTTGGTTGCCAACCCTCCTCCAAAGCCTTCCTAAATAATCCAGCTTTAGATTTAACTTTACCTACAGCTACAGCTTCTTTGACGACTGATAAAGCATTAATTACCTGTGATTCTGGTGCTGAGATAACTAGCTCCCTTAAAGTTTTATTCAACCTAATTCCCACCTCATTAAATTGAGACTTCCACTTATCACTAATCTCATCAGTAGTTGATTGCTTAGTTCTTTTTTCCTCAATAGAAGCTATTTTAGGATTGCTACTAACTAGACACTGCTGGCAGTTATTTAACTCTTTTAGTGTAGCTTCTAACTCGGCTCGGAGTTTCTCAATTTCATCCTTTAATCTATCATTTTCACTATTCAAACGAGCAATCATATCCTGAGTATTGCCCAGACTATAAAGCCTTCCCGTTAAAGCTTCATTCTGTTTAGTCAACTCTTTTTTGTCAGCATCTAAAGTTTTAATTCTATTCTTAAGTTGATTAATAATCACTTGAGATGATTTTTCAGTCCTCAATTGAGGTTTAACGGGTTTGGCATTTTCTTCCTGCTGCCTTCTCAAATATTTAATTCGCTCTTTAATTTCAGGGTATTTATAGAGATAGCTAATACTGACATTTGCTTCTCTGGCAATATTAGCAAAGGATAGTTTTTGATTAGTTTGAGATAGTTTGATTATCGCTTTTTCTGTTCTCTCTAAAAACTCTCTTCTGCGCTTTTCTTGAGTTTCATTGAGAGTAGCAATACGCTTTTCTTTTCCCTTATTCATTATTCTTGCTCCAGTGAATTGATGATGTTATTGAGATTATTGAGAACATCCTCATTAACTTGTATCTGACGCTGCCAGTTATTCGTTTTTGCTACCTCCAAAGCTTTTTGCGTCCTGTCTCGATGTTCCTTGTGTTGGTCTAAAAACTCTAACGTCGTGCGAAAATCACCACACTGAAGACAAGCATTGCCTTTAGAACAAGTCAATCTAGCGGGTAAGGCACAATAACCATTAGCTAAAACTTCCCCTAATATTCCTTTCTTAAACTGATAATTATCAGCGTTATCAAGCTCTGGATTAGTATCGATTAGTTCGCCAGAAATATTAACTATTTTTCCTTCTGACCAAGATTCTTGTACTTGCTCTTTAAGAGTTTTGTCGTGAATATGAGCATAGCGTAAGGTCATGGCAAAGCTATTATGACCTAAGTAGCGTTTAACATACTCGATCCCAACTCCGTTATTAATTAACTCCGTTCCTTTGGTATGTCTGAATTGGTGGATGTGATTCAAAGGAAAAATTTGACCATCTTCTCCTTTGATTTGTTTGGTATGGGCTAATAAATATAAATATCCTCTAAAAATACCTTGGCGAATTATTTTCCGAACTGGTTCAAAATAATCGAGGGGAAATTTATTAGCTGCCTGTCCGTATTTTTCAAAATAATAAGGATTCTTAGTCGTACAAAATAAATAATTAAACTCTTTGCCTAAATGTTCTCTGATATACTCCTGTTGAGTTTGGACAATTCCTGCTACTTCGGCACGAATGGGGACGCTATGCTCATCTTTTGATTTATATCTTTTATATTCAATCCACCATTCACCTTGAGCATCTTGTCTTAAACAATCAAACTTTAAGGTGCATAGTTCCGAGATTCTCATCCCCACTTCTCTAACTACAATTACCATCCTGGTTATGGGTTCGGGAAGATATTGTAAATTCTCATCTAATTGCTTGAGAACATGATCGGAAATGTATCTTGGTAATGGTTTATCTCTGGCTGGAAAATCTTGATTGAAGATCAAGGGATTTTTGGGAACGTCAACCCAATTCATCGCTGCGCTATATTCCAGCAAGTCTCTAAGGGCTGATATTTTATGTATTCTGGTGGAGGCTGAGAATTTTTTCTCTTTAAGATGAACTAAATAATTTTCGATTACCTGACGATCTAATTCATTAGCAAGTATATGAGGATATTGTTGGTCTAGGAATCGGGAAAAATTTCTAAAGGAGTTTAGTTTACTTTCTAAAGTACTCAGACCAAGGGTAGCACTTCTAAATTTAATCAACCTTTTGCTAGCTTCTTTTAGCCAGTCTTGTTTTATGGGAGCAAAATTAGCGGTTGTAGAGTCGCAATGAGTAGAGTTTCTTTGATAACCTAAGATAGTTAAATCCCACACATCATAATCGTACATTTCCTCGAAGGTTATCCCCTCAGGTAGCCACTGACTAGCACTTTTTCGCAAGCGATTAGTCAAAATAAATGATCTAGAACAATCTTTGCATTTATATTGAGTTCTCTTATTTACTCTTCCATTTTTAATACAATCAGTGCTGGAACATTTAGGACAGACAACTCCTTCTAAGGGAAGTTTAAGAGTATTGATTTGATAACTATCGGAAAAGGTTTTATGACACTGTTTACACTCCAGCCTTTGAGCAGTAGTGCCATCTTTTCTGAGAGAAGTACCCCTCTTTATATAGTCTTGGCTGTGGCAATGAGGACAAGCAGTATGAACTTTCTGGTATTCTTCAATTCTATATTTATGGCGATCGCTAATCCCAAATTTATAATTATCTCGAAATTCCTTATGACATTGTTTACATTTAAAGGCTTTAGCTACAGTGCCATCTTTTCTAGTAATTCTTTCTTTAAGACGATAATCGTTTGAGCCACAATAAACACATTGAATATTCTGCTCTGGAACTACAGATAAGGGTAATTCATCTGATAAATTAAGTTGTCTCTTTTCCATTATTTTTGGTCTGTATAAATTGTTGATAGGCTTGTGCCATATCTTCTGTAACTAAGTGAACATAGGTGTTAATGGTGGTTTGGACATCGGCGTGACCTAACCTTTTCTGCACGTAAGCCATATCCCAACCTGCTTTAATTAGTTCGGTGGCGTGGGTATGTCTGAGTAAGTGAGGATATGCTTTAATGCCCGTTTTCTTTGCCAGTCGTCTAAACAAGCCGTTGACATTATTGCGATTCATCGGCATTCCTACAGGCTCTGACCAACAGTTAACAAAGACATAATCGGAGTCGAGATTTTCGGGATATTCTTCGATTAAATAATCGGAATATAGACGCATTAACTCTTTGGAAACATGAATGATTCTGTCTCCCGTCTTAGCTCTCGCATCGTTGATATTATCGGGTCTGTTTGTTACCTGAATTTCATTAACTCCCCTAGAATGAATATCTTCATGTCTCAGTCCTAATGCTTCACCAATTCGCATCCCCGTTTCATAGAGTAGACAGATTAAAAACTTATCTCTAAGGCGATTACAACCATCAATTAGCTGCTTTACTTCTTGCGTGGTTAAACAGCCTGGGAAGGTTTTAGACTCTTTAACTTTCAAAAGTCTGGTTTTGACTTCTCTAGTTTTAGCGATACCGTGGATTAACGGTTTATACTTGCGTCCTGGTTGAAACTGATAGCGATAGGCATTAACGTCTTCAGATTCGCCGATACGCTCGTAAAACTCGTAGAACGAGCAAACAGTCGTCAAAGCATGATTGATGGTCTTTTCCGACCTTTTAGCGGTCTGTGGTTTAACAGATACCACCGCAGGGTTAGGACTTCTCAACCAGTGAATAAACTCACTAAGCTGTTCGATAGTTATTTGTTGCCAATCTAGATGTTTATCCTTGAGAAACTCCCAATAAAGCTTTAGATTACGGGCATAGCCTTGAATCGTATTTGGCGATCTTTCTAAGCTATCCAAATAACGCAAGTATCTTTGGATGGATTCGATGGGTAAGTAATCATCATCGAGAACCATCCACACTGTTTGACCTAATGGTGACTTACCTTTTTGAACTTTCATAGTAAACATTATAAACGTTGTAGAATTAATATACAATGATTAGTTACAATGTTTAAATGAACATTTAATTTTTATCGTTGTTGTTGTTGTGGAAGGTTATTTATTTGATACACTTCACCGCCACCAGAAAAGGAGCGAGAGGGACGGACACCAGCAGGAGGGACGGGAGACGAGGGCAGAGCCACCAGCAAACCACGAGAACCAGCAGCCACAGACAGAACACAGCGAGAAGAACGACGGGCAAAGGCAGAGCGACCCACGCCAAACCGACCAGAGGCAACGGAGAACACCAGCAGGGAAGGAGAAGACCCAAACCAAGAAGAGACAGCAGCGTCAACACCACGAGCGCACCCCACCGAAACACGGACACCAGAGGGAACGAGAGGCAGCAGGGCAGAGAGAGCAGCAGCAGCAACAGGGGACGGAGAACGAGAACCCGAAAAACCGACCGAGGAAACCCCAGCAAAAGGAGAAGGACGAGAAGGCACAGGAGCAGGAACGGGAGCAGGAACAGGAACAGAAGAACCGCCACCACCAAAAGAAGACCACAAACAAGGAACAGAGCCAGCCACAGCCGAGAAGGAAGAGACACAGCAGGGAACGGAAACGGCAAACCAAGAACCACGACGGCGAACGGCACAGAAGGGAAAGCCAAACCGAGAAGCCGCAGCAGCAGCAAACGAACCAGCAGCAGCAGAACCAGAGAACAGCACCACACAGCACCAACGAGAGAACGACCGCACAGAAGGACGCACACACAAGAAGGACGCACCAGCACCAGCAGCAAACCGAGCCACCACACCAGGAACAGGAGCAGAAACAGAAACGGGAGAAACAAGAACAGAGGAGAGAAACACGAAGCCGAAACCCGAAACGACACCACCATTATAGCATGACGACATGCAAAAAAGCAACACGAAGAAACCGCCAAGGAAAACCGCGCAAAAAGAACACCCCACCCCATCCACCCACCCCACCCCACTTTGAATCTAACTAGCGAGCGTAGCACCCAAGATTTTGATAAAAGCATATCCCGAGAGCGAGCGATGGGAGAGAGG
>JAAUYH010177045.1_pt1 | contig 11624 bp, 11 predicted proteins | sample 7278061 | NCBI WGS metagenome assembly JAAUYH01 (sample SAMN14350203, study PRJNA611818) | marine sediment metagenome | isolation source: surface marine sediment (0.6m) | place: French Polynesia: Moorea | collected 2018-08 | reverse complement strand
TTTTCAGCCCAAAATTGATCATATTACCGAGTTCAATAACTCCCAAGGTAGTGGCATGAGTATTTGTTTAGAAGTTGTAGATTTGGCAAATGCGATCGCGTTTTTAACAGATATTGGTTATCCACCTTCAGGTGATATTATTACAGCTTCCCACGGCCAAGAAATTTATGCTTACGATCCAGCTGGTAATCGTCTTATTTTATATCAAAAAAATTAGAAATAATAAGGTAAATAAGTAATAAGCAATGAGTAAAAAGAGTAAGTATAGTTTAAGTACAATTCAAGAACCAATTTCTAGTGCAGCACCAGAAGTTAAAGCAATTATTCAGCAAGTTCTAAAATTAGAAAAAGACAAACTTTATCTTAAAACTCCTCGTAATATTCAGGAAGATATTTTGCAGATCATTAAAGAAGTAATTCAATGAGATTAATCTCTTTACAACTATGTAACTTTAGGCAGTTCTATGGCAAAACGCCTGAAATCAAATTTTCTTATGGGCAAGAAAATACTACAGTTATTTATGGCAATAATGGTTCGGGGAAAACTGCAATTCTTAATGCTTTTACCTGGATTTTATACGAACAATTTACAGCTGCTTTTGCTGCTCCAGAAATATTAATCAACAAAAGAGCGATCGCAGAATCTACTGTCGGTATAGCTATAGAATGTTGGGGAGAAATTAAGTTTGAGCGCGATCACAAACTTTATCAATTAAAACGCAAATGTTATGGAGTCAAACAATCAAATCAGGAACTAGAAATTACTGAGTCCAAATTATTTATTCTAGTTTCTCATGATGATGGTAAATGGTACAGCCCCGTAGAATCAGCAGCAGATATTATTGAACTAATTTTACCCACAAGTTTACATCAGTATTTTTTCTTCGATGGTGAGAGAATTGATAATTTTTTCCGTCATCATGAAAACAACACAATCGCAGAAGACACAAGAGAATTATTAGGGGTAAAAGTTTTAGATCGTGCGATAGAACATTTAAAAAAAGCCAAGAGAACTCTACAAGAAGAACTGCAAAATATTGGAGATACAGAAACTAGACAATTATTACAAGCACAAAATAAATTAGAAGATTCAATCTCGCAATCTCAAAATCAAGTCACAGAAATTATTCAGCAAATAGAACAATTAGAAAATCAGAAAAAAAATCTGATCCATCAACTCCAGGAATTAAATGGCGCTGATAAATTACAATATCTCAAAGATAAATTAATCAAGCAAGAACAATCAACTAGGAACAATTTAATAAACTGTAAGCAAGAATTGAAAAACTTAATTTCTCGACAAAGTTACTTAGTGTTCTTACCCCAGACTCAAAAATCATTTATCAAGTTACTTAAAGATTTACATCAGTCAGAAAATAGATACTCTGGAGTCAAAAAAGATTTTATTGAACAATTACTTCAGCAAGAAAAATGTATCTGCAATCGACCTCTTACCCCTGAAACTACAGCATATAAAGAGCTGACAAAAATACTCAATCAAGCCGATAATCAACAAATTTCTGAAGCAACTATTAGACTTGAAACACAACTTAAGATAAATCAAGATATCCTAGTAAAACTTTGGCAGGCTCTAGACCAAAAACAAGCTTACCTTAATCATCAATATCTGGAAATTTCTCAGTTAGAGCAAGAACTAGAAACAGTAAATAAAAAACTACGAAGATATCCAGATCATAATATTCAAAGCATTCAAAGAGATATAGAATTACTCGAAAATAAGATCAAAGAATTAATCTTAAAACAAGGTATCATTCAACAAGATCTAACCACTCAAAATCAAGAACTATCTCAGCTAATATTGACAATCAGCAAACATCAACTTAAAGAAAATAAACAAATATTAACTAAAAAACGTATTCAAGCAACCGCAGAGGCTATTATCAGATTAATAGAAGTGAGAACTCGCTTAGAAGAACAATTTCGTGATTCTTTAGAACAAAAAGTAAGAGAAATCTTTAGTTCCATCTCTTTTACGCCTTATATCCCTAAATTAAATAAGAATTACGAATTAACTCTTGTAGAAAAAACTTCGGGTATATCTATTCCGGTAGCAGCGTCTACAGGAGAAAATCAAATTCTCAGTCTCTCTTTTATTGGCGGAATTATTAATCGTGTTAAAGAATGGAGTCAACAGAATACCCTAATCGGACCAGACAGTAGCACTTTTCCTATTGTTATGGATTCACCCTTCGGGAGTCTGGATCAAATATATCGGAAACAAGTTGCTAAAGCAATTCCTCAACTGGCTAATCAGCTAATTATTCTAGTAACAAAAACCCAATGGCGAGGAGAAGTAGCAACAGAGATTACTGATCTCACAGGGAAACAATATGTGTTAGCTTATAACTCTCCTAAGCCCGATTGCCAAAAAGATTGGATAGAATTGTATGGAGTTCAATATCCTCTAGTTAAGCCTAGTAATAACCAGTTTGAATATACAGAAATCATCCAAGTATATGAATAATTTCCCTGTAACTCTCATTAACCAACAAATAAAGATTATTTATTTAGTAAGTTCACAGTAAAAATTACCAATAATAACATAGACTCTTAAATAAAAATAAATCTATAAACAAAGCAATGGTTTGTCAGAGAGACCCCGCCGTGAAAGCGGTGCGACCCTGCCGAGGTAACCTCGGCTAAGGAACGCGCATCAAGAGAAAACGGGGCTTCCTCTGACTTCGTAAAACTCAAGTAGAACTAAAGCTTAATGAGGAGAATATCGAACAATGATGTTACTAACCAGCCAAGATGTTGCATATTGTCAAGCAACAGCCAATATTCAAGGTCAAATAAAAAATAAACCTGGCTTGATTTACAACGATAACCTATTTACTCTAGTACAAAAATATGGCTTGGATGAATTTGAAGTTGCGATCAAAGAATATAGAGAAGATTTTTTAGACAACGAAGAAGTACAAGCAGCTACCCTAATGGTAAAAGAAGATGACGTTGTGGGGATTTGGATGCATGATGATCGTTATCAAGCAACAGATAACCCACCAGTTGATAAGGTAGCAGTTCCTAACCCAGATACTTCAGCTTCTAAAACAAAAAATCAATCTAAACTTGTAGATACCAAATATATTGTTGCTAAAATGCGGGGGGAAGATGGCTTAAAAATTAAAACCCGTCGCCAAAAATTAAAACTACATCATCATTGTTTTCTGGGGAATGAAGCAGTAGATTGGCTCGTAGGACATTTAAACATAACCCGAGAAAAAGCAGTAATAATTGGTCAAAATCTCGTCACCAAAAAAATCATTCATCATGTCTTAGATGAGCATTTTTTTAAAGATGAACCATTACTATATCGATTTTATGAAGATGAAGATAAAAGTATGTGGACCAGTGAACTATGAGTAATAAGTAAGCAGAGACCCTTCGGGTATAGCTTTGCAAGTAAGAATCCGCAGGGTCACTAGCCAATTTATCTTGTACAGTTAATTACTTACTTAATTAAATTGAGACTATTCTGGAATTGATATCCAGGAAAAATATTTCCTAATTCACTTTGGGAAATTGAAATATGATTTAATAGGATTGATGAAATCGCTTCTCTAAAATCAGTAGTGACAGGTAGATCCCGACCCTCATATAAAACCGAATCCCCCAGACCTTCCCATTGACCGTAGATCTGTCCGCCACGAATTGTTCTTCCCAACAACCACATTATATTGCCATGTCCGTGATCAGTACCTTGATTGCCATTCTCTTTTACGGTGCGACCAAACTCCGAGATCACTAAAATTACAGTATGGGCATAAACATTATCTAATTCCTTAACCAAAGTCGCTAAACCCTGTCCCAGATGAGGTAAAGAACGATTTAAGATAAATTTTTCTGCCGCATGACTATCCCAACCACCAACATTCATAAAGGCTAATTGAGTCCGCGTATCACCACGGATTAACCTAGCAACTTCTTTCGCATCATCAACAAAACCGTTAACTGAAGTTGCATTTCCCGAAGCGGACATCATTTCTTGGTTAAGTTCTGCCATAATGAGCTCTCTAGCTTCAACCCCTTTGCGATAAGCTTGAGCGAGCTCACTACCATCACTATACAAGCGAGCAAAAGCGTTATGTATAGGCGGCCGATCTATTGGTAACTTACGGAGCGAGTTTTTTCCTGGGCGGAGATTGGCTACTGGCATTTTTCCTTGTAAAATTCTGGGAGTTGTAATCCCAACATTGAGAGCCTGGGTAAGTCTATCGGTCGGTAAAACTGCTAATAAACGGTTCAGCCAACCATCTTGAGTTGACTTAATTCCTGGGGTTCCAGTTTCGATATAGTCTTGAGCATCAAAATGAGAACGGGTTTGATCAGGAGAACCACAATTGTAAATAAAGGAGAGCTCCTTTTGTCGCCAAAAAGGAACTAGATCTGATAAAGCAGGATGCAAGCCAAAAAAACCGTCAAGATCTATAACTCCTTTTGGTTCCCCAGGATAGGGGATAGCAATTGACGACCTGAGAGCATAGTAATCTGTCTCTTGATGAGGTACCACAACATTTAAGCCATCGATCCCACCTCGCAGTAAAATTACCACCAAACGCTGAGGATTCTTAACTTGATTTGCTCCCCGAGCTACCCAACTCCGACTCCCTACAGGAATTAAAATTCCTCCGGTTGCCAAAGCTACCTTTTCTAAAAACTTTCTTCTTTTCATTATTGCGACCTATTACTTATTACTTGTGCATCATTTCTGGACTACCTAAAATTAAGGCAGAACGTAAACGAGGAGGACTATTTTTGACTGCATTTTTAGTGGTTTGAGAGAAATTATTGCCCAAAGTAACCTTCAGTTGTGGAGATTTCACAGGTTGTTTTTTATTGAATGCCCCATGAGAAATTTCTGTAGCAAAACTGATTCGTCGCAACATTGCATCAGGATTTAACCAAGCTTGTTTAGTATTTTTATATCCATCAGGAGTTCGACACTTATAGAGCGGCATTGATAATTGGGTAAGCATACTGTTGATTCGTTTGAGATTAGGAGATGTAATCCCGCTTACTCTAACTAAAGACACTATATACTGATAAGGAGTTTTAAACTTCTGCTCATAATACTGAGGATCGTTAAACTCTTCAGAGTGAAACAAAACATTTAGTACTGCCTTAATATTCCCTTGACTATCCAGAAACTTGTTAGCCAACTTATCTATTAAATTCTCTGGAGGTTGATCCGCCACAAAATATTGTGCCAATTTGTAACTAATAAATCGTGCAGTCGCTGGATGATTTGCTAAGGTATCCAGAGCTTGCTCCCCTTCATCAAGTCCACTGCCTTTAATAATCTGTCCTAAAAAAGTTTTATCTTGATAATTATGTCGTTTTTCATCAAATTGGAAATTATTTTCGTCGCCATGATTACCAGTTCGATCTACGCCCCAACCTGTAAAAATCTTTGCTAAAGCAATAATATCTTCTTGAGTATAACCACCATTAACTCCCAAAGTATGTAGCTCCATCAGCTCACGAGCATAATTTTCATTAAGACCCTTTTTGTTTCCCCGAGCGGCAGCACTGTTAGGGTCTGTATTGAGCTCATTATCCAGATACATTAACATTGCTGGATGATGAGCCGTTACTCCTAATAAATCGCGAAAATTTCCTAAAGCATGTTCTCGAAGATCCTTTTCATAATCCGCTAACCAAAACCTAACTATTTTTTTTCCTGCCCGAACATTAAAATGATTGAACCAAAAGTCTACCATTACCTCTTGTAATTGATTGGGAGATAGTGTTGCTCGTATTAAATGAGCATATTGAGCATCTCGAAGTACTTTTGTTTGAAATTGCCTTCTTTGTTTTTGTAGTTGCTGCTTCTTTTTTTCCGTGATAATTGTGCCATTACCCCGCTGACTACGGATCTTATATTGGTAAAAATGCTTCAATAATTCAATAGAACTTTTATGAATAGTATCTAACTGTGCTAAATAATTTATTAAAGGAGCAGATTTTACGCTCGCTTGAGGATTAAGTTGAGATTGAAGATAATTTTCAATTCCTATAGTCTTGACTTTTTCAAGATCTCCTGGAGCGATACCAAAACTCAAACGCTCTATCGTATGAATGATCTTTGCATTCTCTGTGGTACCAGTAGTCTGTTGATTAGTCAATAATCCAAACCCAAGAACTACCATACAAGCAAAGATCAAAGACCAATTTAGTATTTTTCTTTTCATCAGAGCTAATCGTTATCTGTTTCGCCACCATTATTACTTCACAAATTCAAAAAATACATTGTTATACATTTTTACTTCTTGACTAATGCTCGCGAAACAAATCTGAATTTTTCTTAATACTGAAGGTTAAGTTTGAATAAATATTAATAAATAGTAAATATTCTTAATATTTAAAGCATTGATTACTCATAAAAATATGAACTTTAATTGCAATTACTTGTTATTTAAAATCAAAAAAATTATATTAATAATTGAGATCAATAAAAGATCTCGATGGCAGATAAAACAGCCAAGTTTATATTAGAAAATAAAGAGGAAAAAAAGCTGTTTCAAATCGTTTTCTGTCTAGTCCAAAACAGCATCGTTCAGACCAAGTTAGAACGGTTTCTCCAATAGTTGCCCGAGAGTTTTTGGTAGTTTGTCTTGTTTATATCTTTAGTTGAGGCTTCAAGTTAACTCCAATCTCTAAATAGTATTACATTAGGAGAGAAATTTAGTTCAGATTAGGGAATGAGTGATGCTGTTTGTCATGAAAGATTTTTTTACCAATTAAATAATTTTTTAAACTAATCCCATCTGTGTAGTTTAGAATAAGTTTAATGTCATTCGCGATATCGATAAAAGATTAAGAGATTCAGCAATTGCAAAGCATAAACAACTTTTGCTGATTCTAAAATATTTTGACGTTTGAGCCAATTGTCAATATATTTGAACGCAGTTTTAACTATTAAGTCTACTCTGCGCTTGATGATAATTTGCAGCTAATCCTGCATTTGTAGTATTTCGGATAAGCCACGTTTAGCATTCGTGACAAAGCTAACTAGGATATCAATATCACTGTCTGGGTTGAAATCATCGCGTAATACAGAACCAAACAAAGCAAATTCGATAATCTGCTATTTGTGGCAAAATTGTCTAATCTCATCTATTTGTATATCGATATCTTGAACTTTCACTGATAATTCAACTTTTAACCATCATTTTGGTCACTGAAAATATTATATGCAAATATTGTAAGTACGCTCATTTACATTGATATAATTATTCACGTTAAATAGCTTTGTTCATGTCTATAGGATATCTAGAAGCCTTTAAATGTTTTACTAATTCTAATTGCCAAATTGAGGAATCCAGAGCAAGATTTAAAGTTATAATATTTGTATTACTTCAGCCATAAAATCATGTATAAAATCAAAATCCGTAAAGTTGGGAACTCTCTCGGTGCAACTATTCCCAAAGAAATTTTAGAGAAACTGCGGGTAGGCGAAGGAGACACAGTTTTTGTGACAGAAACCCCTGATGGCGTAAAACTCTCGGCATACGATCCTGAATTTGAGAAAGCTATGTCCATTTATAAAAAAGGTAGTCGCAAATATAGAAATGCGCTCAAAGAATTAGCATAATGCCAGAGCCTATTTGGGTTACAGAAAAAATAGTATTAGCTATCCATGAAGATCAGTTAGCGCAACATGGCGGAACTTCAGGTATTAGAGATGAGAATTTACTAGGCGCGAGTTTAGCCAGACCAAAACATTTGTTTGCTTATGGGAATCCGACAATCTTCGATTTAGCCGCAGCTTATGGTTATGGTTTAGCCAAAAATCACCCGTTCATAGATGGTAATAAAAGAACTGCCTTTATGGTTATGTATACTTTTCTTGGTTTAAACAACTATTGGCTAGAAGTTATAGAGATGGAAGTGGTTGTCAAAATAGAAAGTTTAGCAATGAGAACAGAAACTCAAGAAGTGATCGCTTTGTGGTTAAGCAATAACAGTGTAAATTAAAATTTATTAATCTAAATGTCGAAATAAAAAAAGAGATCGCATTCATTAATTGAAATTATGTCTAAGGTTATTACCCAATGGATAAATTAACCAATTATCGAAAAATAATCGAAAAAATACTAATAGAATATGCTGCTATTCCTTATCATTATGGAGATTTAAAAGCAGAATTAATTATTAGCAAAGATGAAAACCGTTACTTAGTGATTACATCGGGATGGGAAGATGGTGTTAGGGTTCATGCCTGTATTATTCATATTGATATTATTGATAAAAAAATCTGGATACAAAGCGATAGTTCAGAAGATGGAATAGCTCTAGATTTATTAGCTGAAGGTATTCCTAAAGAAGATATTGTTTTAGGTTTTCATCAGCCTAAAAGAAGAAAATATACTGATTTTGCTCTAAGTTGATTTTTATTAAATAAAAATCAGCGATCGCATTTACAATCAAACTAATATATAGTAGAAATCACCATTCAAAATTGGCTCGGCTTAGCTCCCGAATCAAGTATTGATATTCAGCATTTTCAGCGATTAATGATGCACATAATTCAGAACTAAATCCTAATTCGGTTAATATACAGGATTGTAGTAAAAAATTTAAGACTTGACTCAAACGAAAAAGCTCGTCATCCGTAGCGGCTTTCTTTTTAAGAGATTGATTGTAGTGAGTATAGTAGTTACGAGTATTTCCAACTTTTGTAGAAAATTTATCTTTGTCTTTTACAAAAGGACTGATAGTTTTTTTCTGTTTATACGTTAAATATTTAATTCTATTTTGAAAGCTTATTTCATGACTAAAAGCTAACTTTTGTTTTAGCCAATCAACATGTTTCTTAGGAGTAGCATTGTATATTTCTTCTAATTTTTGTTGATGTTGTAATTTTCTTTCTTTCTTATACAGGGAATTGCAATTATTTTCTATTTTAATTCGATGATAAGATTCAAGGGCTTGTACAATCGATAAAAATCTTAATTCTCCGTACATAAAATCTGCATATTTAAGACCAAAATAGATATCACAAATATTTTTTATTTCTTCATTAATATTGAGCCATTTCTGAAGACAAAGACTAAAATGAGGTTCTATATATTTAAGATTAAAAAGCATTTTATCTGATTTTTTGTCTTCTGGCTGATCTTGAGATATAACTCCAGAAATTAATTGAACAGGCATTTCTTGATCACGAATCGTAGCAGGTCTATGAATAGAATATACGGATATACTAGTAATTAAGTTTTTTTGATTTGTAGCTAAAGTTAATAGATTTTGCAAAGGAAATAAATAACTCAAATACCATTCATTTATATCTAAATCTTGTTCTATATCATCTATTGTAATTTGTGAACGTTTATTTTCAGTGTATCCTAAACAATCTGGAAAATTTTCTACAAATACTCTTATAGCTACTTTCCCTTGTATTGTCTTAGCTTCCAGTTTAGGATTATTTAAATTTTTGAGGGGTTGTTGAGAATTCCATTGATTAATAAAATTAGGTATTCCTGAATAAACCCAATACGATAAATAATCATACTGTACAACAATTTTATAAAACTTCATCTCTTCAATAGTTTGATAATGAATTCCTAAAAATGCTGAAGTGATTCTGTATTTTTTCTGAGTAATACCTCGACCAGGGAGGTGAGTACTTATACAAGTACAACCTGAAAGACTGATATCTTTTCCTTCTTTTGTTGTACCTAAGATGATTTCATAATAATTTGAAGTATCAATAATTCTTTTATGGACAAAAGTGCCTAAAATTGAAAGAAAAACATCACTTTTTCCTGAAAATTCCATAATACCAAATACTTTATTATTAGGATTAGATGGAAGCCACCAATATCCTTCATGTTTTACAGGTTTCATAAGCGTTGAGTATTTTGAAAAATTTAATATAGCTTAGTAATTAGTTTTACTAAATTAGCTTGGATTATTATAATTTGTCATTAGAAATTAAACGTAAATTAATAGTCATAATAATAGAAACGCTATCAAAGAATTAGCATAATGCAATAGTCTATTTGGATTTATTATAAATATTGAAATAAAAAAGCGATCGCGTAATCTCATCTCAAGAAAGGCGATTTCTCCGAGATCTGTAAGCGGGCGCTTTTTAGAATAGAGAAAAATTTAACGTTACAGTCTAAAATCGGCAATAATTGGTAAATGATCTGACCAACTAAATTCCCCCATCACAAAACTTTCCAGATGAAAATGTTTAGTAAAAATTAAATGGTCGATCGAGAAAAGAGGCAATACAGACAACCAAGATTTCCGTCCAGGAAAATGATTTCTACCATGAGAACAATTATTAGTCTCAGCCATCAATTTTTGAAAAACAGATTCTGAAATATCAGTATTAAAATCTCCGATCGCAATTACAGGGTTAGTTTCCTGATTGATTAATTTAGCCAACTGCTCAAGCTGCCGATTCCTAAGCGCAGATTTATTGAAAGTAATCGGAGCCATTAGATGAAGACTAAAAATCGTTATTCCCGAATTGAGTTCAACTTTAATTTGTGGTCGTTGGGCAAAATTTTTACTCTCTATAATTTCACTATTACTAACAGGAAAGCGACTCAACATACAAAGAGTCATTTGTTCATTTATCGCAACTTCAATGAAAGTAAAATTTTCTTTTGAAGCATATTCTCTGAGCCAATTAACTAAATTTGGTTTGACTTCTTGGAAGATGAGAATGTCAGCATTGAGTTGCCATAAATTCGCAATCGCCGATTTTTGCCAAGGATTGTAACACCAGAGATTAGCACTAAGAATTCGCATCTTTACATATTAAAATAACAAAATAAATAAAAGCGATCGCCTTCCATAAAAACAGAGTTAGCGATCGCATTTTCAAATGTATCAACCGAATCAAGTTAACAGTCAGAAATAAAAACTCCTTACTCCTTACTTCTTACTCATTACTCAATCCCTTATGCTCCAACAGCTTCTTTAGCTGCGTACATTACCTCAAGAGAAATTTCACTAAAGCCTCTTTCTCTAGCAAATTTTTCCGTATTGCGTTTGACTTTCCCGCGCACAAAACCAGGAACTTTATTCAATTCCGCTTGGGCTTCTTTAGTCCAATTTAAATCAGAATCTGCAGAAATTCCTTTAGTAATAACTTCTTTCGTATCATGTCCACCAAAGATTTCCAAGAGATGATCTTCCATTCCCAAAGTAAAGGAATTGTAGACGAGATCCGCCATTTGATTCGTACCTTCATAACCCAAGAAAGGCTTATAGCCAACAGGAAAATCTTGAATATGAATCGGTGCTGCGATTACGCCACAGGGAATATTAAGCCGTTTACCCACATGACGTTCCATTTGGGTACCGAAAATAGCAGCAGGTTCGATACGAGCGATCGCGTCGCCAATTTCTCCGTGATCTTCACTGATTAGAATTTCGTCGCAATATTCGGCTACTTGTTCTCTAAACCAGTCCGCATCATATTTACAATAAGTTCCCGCTAAAACAACGTGAATCCCCATTTCCCGCGCCAAAATCTTGGTCATGGCAACCGCATGAGTACTATCACCAAAAACTACAGCTTTTTTCCCAGTCAGGTTTTGACAGTCAATCGAACGGGAGAACCAAGCAGCTTGGGAGACATA
>JAAUYH010138985.1_pt1 | contig 11626 bp, 9 predicted proteins | sample 7278061 | NCBI WGS metagenome assembly JAAUYH01 (sample SAMN14350203, study PRJNA611818) | marine sediment metagenome | isolation source: surface marine sediment (0.6m) | place: French Polynesia: Moorea | collected 2018-08 | reverse complement strand
TAAAAGTGCAAGGGTTTTGAGGCATTTTAGCGATTTTCCTGACACTTTACTAGCCCTCTAATCTCTGAAATCCTTATCTCGCAATGTTCTCTAGTTTCTCAGCAAATCCTAGTTATTCGGAATTTAGAAGCGCGATTGCACTAAATAAATCTCGTTATACTTCTATCTCTTACCTGTATTATTGTTGGGGTCAGCTAGTTTCACGCAAAACTAAGGCTAGTGCAAAGTTCGTTAACCTCCCCACCATTAAAGCCCAGGGAAAAACTAAGGTAGTAATAGAAATTGAACCCACGGCGAGGGGTATTGTCGAATTAACTGGCATAACTATAGCCCGCCCCGATCCTTTTTCCCTTTTTAATGCTTGCAAAACTCTTTCTCTCAAACAATCTTTATTGGTTTTACCGAAACGCTATCAAGTACCGCAGTTTCAACTTCCTGGATTGCGAAAAACTCAATCGGGAAGTATGACTTTAGCTTCTTCTGTAGGAGATTCAGAGGAGTTCGTCTCTTTGCGTGATTATCGCCCTGGTGATCCTTTGCGGAAAATCCATTGGAGAAGTTGGGCAAAAACTGATAAACCAATTGTTAGGGAAGAACAGGAAGAGTTTTTTGTTCGTCATGCTTTAATTCTGGATAGCTTCGACGAGCGACCCCAGCGAGGGAACCTCGCTATGACCGAGAGGGGTGCCGAGGTTCCCTCGGCTTACCCAATCGAGGTGTTGGGAACGCGCGAGTTTAACTCAGCCGAATATAGTGAAATTATGGGGGTTACTACTTGTCAGGATAAGTCTTTTGATAGTTTGACTTCTACAGTAATGAATCGAGTTTCCCTGTTGAGCGGCTGTATTTGTATCTTGATTCACTGGGATGAAGCCAGGAAAAAATTAATTCGTAATCTTCAAGAGTTTAATATTCCAACTTTGGTTTTAGTAGTTACAGAGCACCAGGAACAGATTAATGATTTTGAGTTAGGAAAAATACATTCATTGCAATTAGGAAAAATCCAAGAAAATTTAATAAGATTAAGCAATAAGTAAGTATTAGGTGTTAGATAGTAACTTTTAGAGCCTTAGAGAAAAGAGACAAGAGAAATTAACAAATAAACATTAAATATTCAATGTTTAATGTTTAATAATGTTACTTTTTGTTTGTTACTGGGAATTATATATATGAGAATTATTGTATCAAGCAGAATATAGTATATGTTGGGGATTATTTTAATATCATTAATTTTAATTATTTTTGTTATGGGTATCGGAATCTACAACAGCTTAGTGCTCAAGAAAAATCAAATAGATCGTTCTTTTTCTAGTGTTGATGTTTTGCTCAAAAAAAGATGCGATCTTATTCCTAATTTAGTTGCTGTTGTTAAACAACATATGCAGTTTGAACAGAAAACTTTAGCAGAAATTACCAGATTGCGATCGCAGGTTTTGACAGGTAATATTTCACAAGATCGACGGTTAGTTTTAGAAAACCAAATTTCTCGCACTATGGGTAATCTTTTAGCAACTATTGAGAATTACCCTGAGTTACAATCCGATCATCATGTGAGTCAATTATTAGCAACTTTGACTGAGGTGGAGGAACAAATATCTGCTGCGAGAAGATTTTTTAATACCGCTGTTACAGAATATAATAATGCCTTGGAAATGTTTCCCAGTAATATTATTGCTAACATGATGGGATATCGTCTGAGGACTGTTTTTGTGGCTACAGCTCAGGAAAGACAAAATATTGATGTCGATCAGATTTTTAATAATTAATAATGATTTTAAATTTTTATTGTGAATCAACAAGAAATTCAAGGATTATTTATTAAAGGCGATCGCGCTTTAAAAACTGGTGATTATGTTCAAGCTACAGCTCTTTTTGAGGAACTATTGCGGGAGACAGATACCAGCACTCCTAATTATTTTCATATTCAAAGAGGATTAGTTAAAGCTTATTATCAAAACCAAGCTATAGATAAAGCGATCGCATTATGCGAACAAATAATTGCTAATTCTTCATCAGGTAATCGACTCTGGGGAGAACAATTTTTAGCAACTATCACAGGAGAATCGATAGACAATGACAATACTGTATTACCTTCAGAAAAAGAACCAGAACCAAAGAAAGTTATACCTAATCGGAGTATAAGACTAAAAAGTTTAGCTGAATTCAAAAATTATTGCCAAGATAATTTATTACCACAACTAAAAAAATTAGAACAACAGAGAAAAAAAGCTCTGATTAGTATCCTAGTCTCTGGTATTGTATGTATTTTTTTATCTAGCGCGATCGGATTATTTTTAACATCTTTTCTAATGTTTAAGAATTCATTTTATATATTTTTCGTTCTTGGATTAGTATGCTTATTTCCTCTATGGTTAATTTATTGGCGTGCTTGTATCCAAGTATATGGATTAGGATTTAAAAGAGAAATAATCGAGAAAATAGTCGGCTTTATTGATGAGCATAATACCCTAGATTACGCTTCGCATTTACTTATAGAAGATAAACATCACACTGAAATATGTTTTAGTCGCAGTCAACTTTTTAGCAACGGTAGAGATCTCCCAGATTTTTTAGAGCAAGAAGATTGTGTTTTTGGCACCATAGGAGGAACAGATATCTTTTTTTCCGAAATTATAGTAGAAAGAATATCTAGCATTAAAGAGCGCTTTACTGCTAGACTTGGTAGTTTATCTCAACAAATAGGAGCTAACAATTTTTTACTCAGAGTTTGCTTACAAATAATTTCATTAATTTTGAATACTATAATTTATCTAATAGTTTTCTTGATTAAGTTAGACCAGCTAGGGCAACATCAAAAAAATGTGCCAGAAATAAATTCTCAAACTCCTAAAACCGAGATTTTTAGAGGATTATTCTTCATTGCTAAATTTCCTAAGAATTTTGAAAATCGGACTTTTATTCTTCCTAATAACTTAGCAAATAAAATTACTTCTCAAACTTGGCGAGGACAAATAGTAAATTTAGAAGATCCTGAATTTAATCGTATGTTTTCTGTTTATGGAGATTCTCAACTCGAATCTCGCTATATTTTATCAACTAATTTAATGAATCGATTAGTACAATTCCAGAAAAAAGCTCGCAGAAATGTTTATATTTCTTTTATCGAAGGTCATGTATGTATCGCGATTCGCTACTATCACAATCTTTTTGAACCAAAGCTATTTACCAGTATGCTATCCTTTGCGCCTTTACGAGAATATTTTGAAAATTTACAATTAATGATTGGTATTGTACAAGATTTAAATCTTAATCAAAAAATATGGCAACCATAAATTAAGTAACAGGTAAAATAATTTCTATAAATATTTGTACTAAGTTTTGATGAGATTTACCAGTATCGTGTAGGGCATATGGCGATGTCTCACTAAATCTACATCAATGTAATACTAATTTGAATAAAAAATACCGCAGATAAATGTAGGGGTTTGGCAATGCCAAACCCCTACTAAATTGTATGTTTATCAACCATTATTTAATTTGGTGTAATGTTCTTTCCCAGAAATTAAAGATTGGTGTTTTAGTAAATCTAATTTCGAAGAAACTGACTAACATTCGTCTTGATGACAATTCTGAATATATTCCCCACTTTGCTGAATCAACTTAGCGACTAATCCCGTCCATCCAGTTTGATGGCTTGCGCCAATTCCTGCACCATTATCACCGTGAAAATATTCATAGAAAAGAATTAAATTTTGCCAGTAAGGATCAGCTTGAAAATTTTCAGTTGCCCCATAAACTGCTCTTTTCCCCCGACTATCTTTGAGGAAAATACGAGTTAGTCGATAGGAAATTTCTTGGGATACTTGCCATAAATTCATCCAGTTACCTGAACCAGTAGGACATTCTACTTTAAAATTATCTCCCAGATAGTGATGGAACTTTTGCAAAGATTCGATCAATAAATAATTTACTGGCATCCAAACAGGGCCACGCCAATTAGAATTACCACCAAACAAACCACTACGGGATTCTGCTGGTTCATAATCTACTCGATGTTCATTCCCATTAACATCAAAAGTATAGGGATTATTTTGGTGATAACGAGATAAAGCACGAATGCCATACTTCCCAAAGAATTCATTTTCATCGAGTAATTTTGTCAGAATAAGTCTTAATTTATCTTCGGCAACATATTTCCCTAAAGTTACATAACATAAAGCCAACATTCTTCTAGCACCTACTCCTTTAGTTTCCATGCAAGCCACATTATATTTAAGTTTAGGGCGATGTTTAATAAACCATTCTAATCTTGCTTTAAAATTGGGTAATTTATTAAGAACTGATGGTTCTAAGGTAGTAACCGCAAATAGCGGAATTAATCCTACCATTGATCTAACTTTTAATTTTATTTTTTGACTATTAGGAAGATGTAATACATCGTAAAAAAAACCATCTTCTGCGTCCCAAAGTTCAGTTTTATCGCCACCGATATGATTCATCGCATCGGCAATATAAAGAAAATGTTCAAAAAATTTAGTTGCTATATCTTCATATACAGGATTTTCTAAGGCTAATTCTAAGGCAATAGTTAGCATATTGAGACAATACATTGCCATCCAACTTGTACCGTCTGCTTGTTCAATATGTCCTCCTGTGGGTAAAGCGGCACTACGATCAAATACACCTATATTATCTAAGCCTAAAAATCCCCCTTCAAAGATATTATTGCCCTCAACATCTTTACGATTTACCCACCAAGTGAAGTTTAATAATAGTTTCTGAAATACCCTCTCTAAAAAAACGCGATCGCCTTTACGTTTATATTTTCTTTCTATCTGATAAACTCGCCAAGTTGCCCAAGCGTGAACTGGCGGATTAACATCACTAAAGTTCCATTCATAAGCAGGAATTTGTCCATTAGGATGCATATACCATTCCCGCGTCATTATATCTAATTGATTTTTGGCAAACTCAGGATCGACAATAGCTAGGGGAATACAATGGAAGGCTAAATCCCAAGCAGCAAACCAAGGATATTCCCATTTATCGGGCATAGAGATAATATCCTGATTATCGAGGTGAATCCATTCTTTATTTCTGCCTTTCTGCCTAGATGCTGGTGGTAGTGGTTGATTATAATCGCCTTGTAACCATTCTTCTATGACATAATTATAATATTGTTTTGTCCATAGTAAACCGGCGAAAGCTTGTCTTTGAATATTTTGTAAGTCTGGTGTTAAACCTGGCGTCTTAATCTCTTGATAAAATTCTGAGGTTTCTTTAATCCGAGTAGTAAATATATTGTCAAAATCTGAGTTTAGAGGCTGTTGTAAATGAGCATCATTACAGAGTCTTAGTTTAATTACTTTAGTTTCTCTTGCTTCAATATCTAATATATAATGGGGTGAGAATTTAGTGCCTATATATTTAGAGTTTACTGCATCTTTTTGGTGATTTACGACATAATTATTAATGCCATCTTTGACATATTTATTGCCGTCGTCATATCCAAAAATTCTTTGATTGTTGGTTTCGTTGTCAGTAAATAATAATTGAGGATTTCCTTGGCAATATAAATAATGATTACCCAATTCTAGGTGAGAAGTCTCAATTGTAATATTGGATGTAAATGAATTATAATTTTCCCCTAGTTTTATTTGAGGTTTAGGAGCATCTTTAAACCAAGACCAAGTATTGCGAAACCATAATGTAGGTAATAAATGTAGTGTTTGATTTTCTTGGGCACGATTACAAATTGTAATTTTGATTAAAATATCATCTGGGTTGTTTTTGGCATATTCAACAAAAATATCGTAATATTTATCTTCATTAAAAATATGGGTATCTAATAACTCAAACTCTGGATCTTGTCTGCCCCTATTTCTATTTTCTGACTCTAGTAAACTATAGGGAAATTCGTTTTGGGGATATTTGTATAATCCTTTCATATAGGAATGAGTCGGACTACTATCAAGGTAAAAATAATATTCTTTAACATCTTCTCCATGATTTCCTTGATTCCCAGTTAAACCAAACAATCTTTCTTTTAAAATCGGATCTTTACCATTCCATAAGGTAATAGCGAAGCATAATCTTTGCTGACTATCGCTAATACCTAAAATCCCATCTTCTCCCCAACGATAAGCACGCGATCGCGCTTGATCGTGACTAAAATATTCCCAAGCTTCTCCATAATTACTATAATCTTCTCTGACAGTTCCCCATTGGCGATCGCTTAAATAGGGTCCCCATTTTTTCCAACTATCTTGTTGTAATCGTTCAGCTTCTTTAGTCATAAGGAATTAAAGGATTATGAGTTATCTACAGACTTTAGCACTGCTATGATTTACGGTTCACTAATTCGTTTAATGACCCGAAGATTAGCTTCTTAATCTTTACTTTACGAATCAGCTCTTAAGACCAGGCTGGAGTGAGGAAAGCTTATTTAGGGTGAATGTAGATAAAAATCCAGCTGATTCTCCGGCTGTTAAAGACTTCGTTTATAATATAATCAAACTATAATTGATGCATTTTCATTAATTTTTGTCAAGGATCTAATCCAAGAAATTTAAGACCCTAACCTCCAATTAGATCACTATGGAGATGAATCCATGTTGACAGTCGACCGCCACCAGAAGTTCCAAGAATATCGCTTCCAAGATTTACTGACCCTAGCGGAAGCAGCAGAAAAACTAGTGAACAAAGCACTTGAGTTGGGACTAATATCTAGATTGACCCTACATCTATTTCCAGACTGTTGGCAGTTATCCCTGACTAACTGTCAAGAATTAGAACTTCTAACTCCAGAAGGAGCATACCTTCGTTTCAAAAAATTGGTAATTAAGGAGTACCAGATATGAAGGCTTCAAATTCTGACCATCATCGCTCAACCATAATTATTGGAGCGGGGGCAGCGGGGCTAACGGCTGCTATCTACGCAGCGCGGGCTAACCTTAAGCCTCTGGTGATTCGGGGACCAAAACCAGGAGGTCAGTTAGTCACCACCAGTAATGTCGAGAACTATCCAGGCTTTATTAATGGAATTCTTGGACCAGAACTCATGCGGTGTTTTGAGGCCCAAGCAGCTCGATTTGAAACTGAGCTGAGGCAGGGAACGATTACCACCGTAGACTTTTCACAACGACCATTTCATCTAGTCGTAGATCGGGAACAGTCTTTGCTCGCTGATACAGTTATTATTGCCACTGGTGCCACACCAAGATACCTGGGATTAGAAAATGAGCAACGGCTATTGGGGAGAGGCGTATCTTCCTGTGCTACCTGTGACGGATTTTTCTTCCAGGGGCAGGACGTAGCTGTTGTTGGTGGTGGAGATGCGGCCCTAGAAAATGCCCTTTTCCTAACGCGTTTTGCCGACCATATTTTCGTGATCCATCGTCGCGCTCAGTTACGGGCCTCGAAAATTATGCAGCAACTTGCCTTTAGCAGTTCAAAGCTTTCCTTTATTTGGGATACCCGAGTCAAAGACATTTTGGGAGACGAGGAATTAGAAGGTTTACTTTTGGAAGAAGTTAAGACTGGAGAAACTTCTATTCTGCCGGTCAAGGGTTTGTTTGTTTCTATTGGACATCGACCCAACACAGAGATATTTAAAGAATGGCTGGAAATGGACGAGTTAGGATATATTTTTACCCAACCCGATTCCACCTATACGAGTGTGGCTGGCGTTTTTGCCTGTGGGGATGCCCAAGACCGCGTTTATCGACAAGCAGTGACAGCTGCGGGCAGCGGTTGTATGGCAGCAATAGATGCTGAAAGATGGTTACAGACTAATCATTCGCTTAAATCAAAAATAGCTAAGGAAATAAAACAGCTCAAGTTTATGCTGGGAAAGAAGTTGAAAGAATAGAGAACCCAAGATTCTTGAAAGGAATGCGCCACAGAAAGAGCAGATGAGCTTCCTTTACTTATCCATTGGCTTAAACAAATGAAAATAGCTCAATAAATGACCTGCTTCTGGAAGGAGATCGTCGCTGCGGCGCAAATAATAGATCGCTACACGAGGCAAATTATACCAATTCACTTTAACTTTGCTAGGAATCGATTTGCCTAAAATCAAAGGCTGTACTTATCTAATGCATAGCGTCCATTTAGTGAATTGGTATTACTATCACCCAAGGTGTCATCAGTTTAGCGAAAATTCCAATTTTACAATTTATTTCGACGATGACAACAGGTAATCCTGCTCTAGCTCATCTATTAGCCCAACAAATTTTTTTCGAACAATCAGGGTTATTTCTCGGTAAATTACAAATGGCTTATGAGTTATTTTCTCTGTCGAGTGATAAGCCAAGTTTTGGTAATTTTACTCTGTTATCTCTTTGGGAATTGTTATTAGAAAATGAAGCTAGTCCCAATCACAATTCTTGGGCTTTTGGTCATGCTTTAGTAGAATATTGGACGCAAAATTTAACTATTACTCAGTTGCGCGATCGTTTTAATTATTATCTTGATAATATCTAATGATAAAGATATCGGACTATTTTGATTTTTATATTACAGTGACTACATATTAAGGTGAGTAGAATAGCTAATATACAATTCAATAATGTATAGCCTTTCTCGTATTAGTGAGGTACACCTTGTCAAGATTAGGCTCTGGGCTCTAGGCTCTAAGGATTTCAGCGTTTTTGACGCTTGCGCAGCTCCGGGATGGGGGCTAAAGAGTGATTGATGAATTCGTATCACTAGTTAATCCTGTTTTATTTGAGCCCCATTCCCGCCCGAAGGGTCGCGACCCTGGCGAGGTTTCCCCGACCGGGGTCGCACCGCTTTTATGGCGGTGTAACGGTGACCATTGATCACGATTAGATATGATTCAGGCTTAGATCATAAGTCTTGATTATCAATCAAATAAAAAAATATATCTCAAATTCTCGGAATTTAGTCAACTTTTGCGCAGCCAATAGGATAGACTTAAACAAATGATATGTGAGTTAGTAATTGATTCAAATCTATTCTACATAGCTCCTAACCCCTAAGTTCTGATTAAGGAGGAATTACAACGTGGATTTTTTATCCGATTTCTTGACGCTCTTCCTGGCGAAGTTGCAGTCCCCGACACTCGGCTTTCTGATTGGTGGTATGGTCGTTGCCGCCGTCAATAGCCGACTGCAAATTCCAGATGCGATCTATAAGTTCATCGTCTTCATGCTGCTCATAAAAGTTGGTCTGAGCGGCGGCATTGCGATCCGCAATGCCAATCTGGCGGAGATGCTGTTGCCCGCAGTGTTCGCCATGGTAGTGGGGATTCTTATCGTGTTCATCGGGCGCTACACGTTGGCCAAGCTGCCGAACGTCAAAACTGTTGATGCCATTGCGACCGCGGGCTTGTTCGGTGCCGTGAGTGGCTCCACCCTCGCCGCCGCCCTAACTCTACTGGAAACGGAAGGCATCGAATACGAAGCCTGGGCCGCCGCACTCTATCCCTTCATGGACATCCCAGCGCTCGTGACTGCGATCGTCTTGGCCAGCATTTATCTCAGCAAGCAGCGCGGTGCCGCCGACGAGCATCTTAGCAAGCAGGAGTATCTTAGCAAGCAACGCGTTACTGCAGGCGCTTATCCCAGCAAGCAGCACGTTACTGCAGGCGCTTATCCCAGCAAGCAGGACATTACCGCAGGCGGGTATACTAGCAAGCAGGACATTACTGCCGGCGAGTATCTCAGCGAGCAGGGCATTACGGCAAGCGGTTATCCAAAGCGTGATATCGCAGGCAAGCGAGTCAAGATATGGCCCATCGTGAAGGAAAGCCTCCAGGGCTCTGCCCTATCAGCACTGCTGCTCGGCCTCGCTTTAGGCGTGCTAACCCGGCCGGAAAGTATCTATGAGAGCTTCTTCAATCCACTCTTCCGCGGCTTCCTTTCGATACTTATGCTGGTAATGGGTATGGAGGCCACGGCAAGGATCGGCGAGCTGCGCAAGGTAGGCCAGTGGTATGCTCTATATGCATTGGTTGCACCGCTGCTACATGGGTTAATAGCCTTCGGTTTCGGCATGATTGCACACGTCATCACGGGATTCAGCTTTGGCGGCGTCGTCATCCTAGCCGTCATCGCCGCCTCTAGTTCAGACATCTCAGGTCCACCTACTTTACGAGCCGGTATCCCGTCGGCCAATCCCTCCGCTTACATCGGCTCGTCCACAGCCGTCGGTACGCCGGTTGCGCTTGCCTTAGGAATACCACTCTTCATCGGGCTCGCACAGGCGATGATGGGCAGCTGATCCCAGACAGGGCGCAGTCTACCGGTGCTTCCCTCACTCAGCAACTAACGCGGCGGCTAGATCAGCATGATAGCAAGCGGTGCTGCCATTTTCCTGAGTTTCTATATAGTTCAATGAATATACACATCGAGAGGTAAAACACATGACCCAAAAAGCTAGCAAGCTCGTCATCGTCACAGAAAAGTTGCTGCTGAACAAGATCGCCAAGATCATCAACGAAGCCGGGGCTAACGGTTATACGGTTGTAGATGCTGGTGGTAAAGGCAGTCGCAATGTGCGTTCGTCAGGACAACCCATCGTTTCTGACAACTACTCGAATATAAAGTTCGAGGTTCTCACCCGCAATCGGGATATGGCCGTGAAGATTTCGGATGAGGTCGCAGCGCAGTTTTTCGACGATTATTCGGGCATCGCCTATCTCTGTGATGCAGAGGTACTACACGCGCACAAGTTCTGACTCAAAACCCAGTCGATCAAACCAAAAGGGGTAATATCGACCTTAAACTAAATATTGGTAAGGGCTTTAAGATTTGAAGAAAGAGAGTATAAATATTGCCGAAAAGATGCCCAATTCGGCAATGTTCAAAATTTAAATCTGTCAGAACTGAGTAGCCAAATTAGTTAAAGTTTTTTTAATAAATATTCTTATTAGTGTCTCAGTAGAGTATAATCCCCCCCCTCCTTGGAGCGTAAGTTTTAGAGCGGAGCGCAATTTTGATCGCTTTTAAGTCGAATATTCAAGGTAAAATCTAACTATTTCCAGCCTGCGCGATCCATAATTTGTATAGCTTTGGCATTATTAGTGCGATCACCTGCAGCTTGGTTTGAGCGAATAAGCATGTCAAAAAAAACTATCGATTAGAGGTAATAGCAAAACCCAACACCATCTCCTACGATCATGAATGTATGCGATCGCGCAGCGCCTGCTAGTCTTCGACGCACTTCGTGTACGCAGACCACGCAGTGCCTCGCTTTACGCGATCGCTGATAATGCTAATCTGATACTTAAGTTAATCCATTTTTACGCTTCCTCTCTACTTCTTCAATTGCTCGTATAAAGAATTTATTGGAAAAATTGTTGGAAATATTTACGAATCCACAAGATAGGATTATTTATCTCTTCTTTTTTGAGCAAGCCCATTTCTTCAAGCTGTTTTTGAGAGATTTCAATTCTATCTTGACGACTCGCTAATTCTTGGCTAATTTGTTCAACCAAAAAAGGGTATTCTTGAAGTAGATCATGGAAATTTTCTGAATTTATTAATAACAATCTTGTATTTTTAGTTGCTTTCATAGTTGTAGGATAGGGAATATTTAATAATAGAGGTAATTCTCCAAAATATTCACCACTAGTAAATAAAAAGAAAGAACGTTCGGTTGTATTGGCTTGAAAAATCGCCTCGACTTCTCCCACCAAAAT
>JAAUYH010089603.1_pt1 | contig 11626 bp, 10 predicted proteins | sample 7278061 | NCBI WGS metagenome assembly JAAUYH01 (sample SAMN14350203, study PRJNA611818) | marine sediment metagenome | isolation source: surface marine sediment (0.6m) | place: French Polynesia: Moorea | collected 2018-08 | reverse complement strand
ATTTATTCTTGAGGATTTGTACTCGTAATGTCACAGTAGTATTTATCAGTTGGCTTGCTCGTATCAAAGAAATTATTTCATGAACGAGTAAGCTTTTTTACCCGCAACAGATTTTACATTGCCCTTACATACTTGTTTCATCCATTCGCTACAGTGTGCCTGTAGCATGGATAACCCCGTTTATCGTAGGTGCGTCGTTAGCGTAGCGGGGCGTTAGCACAGCGAGCGGGCATCTGCAGATCAATCGCTCCATGCTGTCCATTCGTGGTCCCAAGTGAAGATATTGCATCAAGAACAAGCTCCTAAACCATCCTTTAATATTAAATTGCTTGAAAAGCTATAGTGCTTATTCTGCATAGCTTGCGGCTTTTCTTAGTGCCATTCAGTTTAGATGCGTTTGCCCTGGTGCAAGCCTGTATGTCATGAGATAAGAGAGGGGATAACTAAGTCAGTAGATGCTCGGGTGTTGTTGTTTTAAAGTTAAAAGATTATTGAAAATTTTTTACTAATAAAAATAGATTGTAGTATGGCTTGATAATCATTAAACCTAACTATCAGCTGTATTATGACTCGCTTGAATTGGTAACTCAATCGTAAACTCTGTTCCCTTTCCCGGACAAGAAATATAATTTAATTTCCCTTGGTGTTTTTCTTGGACTATTTGTAGGGAGATAGATAAACCTAAACCAGTTCCTTTATTGATTCCTTTGGTTGTAAATAGATATTCAAATACTTTTTTTTCTAGTTCTTTTGACATCCCAATCCCATTATCTTTAATGTGAACTGCAATATCATTAAATGTGGGTAAAACTTCTGTACTAATAGTAATCTGACAGGGATTATTATTCAGTTCTTCCTCAGAACGAACTTGTATGGATTCATCTAAAGCATCAATTGCGTTAGCAATAATGTTCATAAATACCTGGTTAAGTTGACCTGGGTAACACTCAACTTCAGGTAGATCGCCATATTCTTTGATAATTTCAATAGCAGGTCGATATTCATTTGCTTTGAGACGATGTTTGAGAATTAGTAAAGTGCTATCTATCCCTTCATGTAGATTAGCTTTGACCAAATTGGTTGTATCCGAACGGGAAAAGGTGCGTAAAGAAGTACTAATATCTTCTATGCGATCGGTTCCCACTTTCATCGATTTAATGGTATTTGGTAAATCTTCTAATAAATATTCCAAATCAATCTCCGTAGCGTTATTTTCTATTTCTAGGATGGTTTGGGGATATTTTTGTTGATATAGTTTTAAATGGTTGATCAAATCTCGAATATATTCTGAAGCGTGGCTCAAATTACCAGAAATAAAACCTATGGGATTATTAATTTCATGAGCAACACCAGCTACTAACTGACCTAGAGTTGCCATTTTTTCACTTTGTATTAATTGTAATTGTGCTTGTTGTAGTTGATTGTATTTTAATTTAAGTTCTTGATTAACTTTTTGTAAGGTATTATTCATCAACTGAAGTTGAATGTTTTGTGCTTCAAGTTGTTTTGCTTGCAGATAGTTTTCTTGTTGCAGCATTTTTTGTAAGCTGCTGAGTTTTAGATGGGTATTGACACGAGCTAAAACTTCTTCTGCTTGAAAAGGTTTGGTAATATAATCTATCCCACCAACAGTAAAAGCTCTCACTTTATCGAGTACTTCATCCAAAGCACTAATAAAAATAACAGGAATATCGTGACTGATTTCATTAGCTTTTAATTGTTCGCATACTTGATAACCATCCATATTTGGCATTTGGATGTCAAGCAAAATTAAATCGGGTTGGGAATGCTTAATACCAGTTAATGCTAACTTACCACTAGGGAAAGGTCGAACTTTATAGCGATATTCTTTGAGAAGATTAGCTAGTAAATGTAAGTTCGCAGGAGTATCATCAATAATAACAATTTCGCCTTGATAAGGAGTTGAAAAATCTTTAATCATTAATTTATTATTTTTATTATTTTTATTATTTTTTAAATTAAAATTTGCTAATTATTTTTTATTTTGATTATTTATTAAGCTTGATATGTGGGAATTAAATCCAAAATTTTCTCATATTCAAAATTATGCAAACAATTTTTAATAACCTCTCCTAACGGTGTATTTTCTCGTTTAATTTGCTCTGTAACTGTGTCAATTAAATCCAGGTCGGAAGCAAAAATCGCCTCTTGGAGTTGGGTGACTAAATCTGCTGGTAGTGCTTCAATTGCTGTTTTTGTCAGCACATCAGCATTATTTACATTTTCTGTTGTTGTAGATTGCAAATCTTCATAGACATACCGTACTCCCAAATGTTTTTGCATTGCATCAAAAATTTCTGCTTCTCGGAAAGGCTTACGCAAGAAATCATCACAACCAGTTGAGAGAACTACTGCTCTTTCCTCTTCAAAGATACTAGCTGTTAAAGCCAGAATCGCTGTGGCTTGTCCTTTTGTCGTCGATTTAATCTTTTGTGTTGCTGTATACCCATCCATCACGGGCATACGCATATCCATCCAAATCAAATGCGGTTCCCACTTTGACCAAATATTTATTGCTTCTTGACCATTACTGGCTTCTTGGAGTTCAAAACCAAGGGGGTTGAGGAGTTTAACCAATAATTGGCGGTTAAGGGGTTTATCATCCACAATCAAGATGCGGTAACGAGGTTGATTGGGTTCAAGGGCTATAACGCGGCGTTTAGGCTGGCTTGTAGTAACCTCATCAGCATCAACTTCAGTCACTTGGATCTCAAATTTAAAGGTAGTCCCCACTTCTACTTGCGAACTAACTTTCATCTCACCCCCCATCAACCGCACAAATTTACGGCTAATGGGTAAACCTAAACCCGTACCTTCTTGGGCTTGTTTTCCAGTTTCTGTTTGAGTGAAAGCTTCAAATAATGTATCTAATTCCTCTGCTGCAATTCCTGCACCTGTATCTTCGACTTCAAAGATAATAGTTTGATTTTTGCGATCGAAATCTAAGAGGTTTTCTGTGTTAGAGGTATCCTGACGGATGTTCACCTTGCTGCGTCCAAACGCACTGATGCGAACGCAGTTTTCTTGTGTTTTTATTTCCTGTTTTCTTATTTCTCCAGCTGCAACTCTCACAGAAACACCCCCTTCTTGGGTAAATTTGAGGGAATTATTAATCAGATTAATTAGTATTTGGCGTAATTTAACTTCATCAGTACAAACATAGCGAGGTACTTCAGGAGTATATTCCAACACTAGTTGTAGACTTTGTTCTGTGGCTTTAAGTTGGAACATATCGTGAATATCATCCAGTAACCGGTAGAGATCGAAGTTTTTGAGGTTTAGGGTAGTTTTCCCGGCTTCAATTTTAGATAGATCCAGAACATTATTAATTAAAGTTAGTAGGTGTTCGCCACTGCGGGAAATGATCCCTACACTTTCTTGGTGTTCCACCGGAAGGGTTTGGGAACGAGTCATAATTTGGGAAAAACCGAGAATCGCATTGAGGGGAGAGCGCAACTCGTGGCTCATATTAGCGATAAAAGTACTTTTGGCTTTATTTGCAACTTCTGCTTTTTCGGTTGCTTGATGGAGTTCATCTACTTTCTGTTCTAAAGAAGAGTAAGATTGAGCCAATGTTGCAGCCATATGATTAAAATCACTTGCTAGTTGTTCGATCTCATCACTGCTGTCGATTTGCAAACGATAATCTAACTTCCCCGCACCAATAGTTGCTGTTCCTCTTTGTAACTTCTGAAGCGAGCGAATTACAGGTAAGAGGATGAGATGAAATTGAGCGACCGCAACCAAAAAGATTCCAGCCATAACCACGTACTGAATTACGTAAACTTTTTGTTTGAATTGATTACTTGCTTGTAATGCTAAAGCATCTTCCTTTTGAGTATTCTCAACTAGTAGATTCAAGTAGAATTCAATATCTTTGCTGTAGGAATTAATCGCTCGGATACTCTGTTGGAGATGGGGTAAAGTCGAAGGTGTATTCCTCAAACCTGCTGCAAGACGGACGAGTTTTTGATGACGGCGACTGATGGAAGTAATATTTTTGTTTTCCGGTATCAAGCTTTCTAGCTCTTTGAGGCGAGTGAGAAATTGAGTTTTGGCTTTTTCATATCTTGCCATATCAGAGCGATCGCGATTTAACATCAGAAAGTCTTTAAGAGTAACAATTTGGTCTCGTAAAGATACCTGTAACTGCATTGCAATCTCAAGAGCTTGCTTAGTTTGTTTACGACTTTCTTCTACTGACTTTTCCGCCTGCTTAAACAAAAAGTTACTCCCAGCAATGAGGGAGATACTTAAACCAACGGCGAGAATAGAAGAAGTAATAAATTTAGTCGCGATTTTCATTTTCCTTAGTCAGTTGCTAGTCCCAGAAATTTTTGTAACTTCCTAATGGGTTCGTAATCTTCGTCTTGGACTAAGGTATAGCCATCTGATTTTGCACCACTCACAGCAATTAAGTTTTTTGGCGCATCGATGAAGGCTTTCTGTAAACTAGTTTTTAACTGGGGAGGTAGTTGACTGGAAATTACTATTGGAGCGTTGGGGATGGGATCGGATTCCCAAATCAATTTATATTTGTTAGCAGGCAGTTTTCCTTCTTTAACGGCGTTCAAATAGGTGGGCTGGTTAATGGTAATTGCTTTTACTTTTCCACTTTTCAAAGCATTAACATTCTTGTTATGGCTACCAGCAAACTGAATAGCTGTAAAATCTTGTTTTGGGTTGATACCTATAGTTTTTAGGTAAGCAGAGGGTACCAAGTATCCAGAAGTTGATGAAGGATTAACAAAACTAAAATTATGCCCTTTTAAATCTTTTATGGTGTTAATTTTACTTGCAGCGTTAACGACAATCACGCTTTTATACCAAGGTTGATCTGTTCCTTTTTCAATGGGAGCTAGTATGGGTTCTAGTTGGGGGTTACGTTGTCGAGCTTTGACATAAGTAAATCCCGAGAGAAAAGCCATTTCGACTTTTCCTTTTACTAACAAATCAACGGATTGGTCGTAGTCTTTTGTCACCTGAAAATTCACCGGTATTCCCAGTGTTTCCCCCAAATAATCAGCTAATTGTTGCCGCTTTCGGGTTTGTTCTGGGGAATCTTGGGAGGGAATCATTGCAATATTGAGTCTTTCTAATTTTTGCTCCCGATTATTTGTGTTTTTTAGTTGATAACTTGAAGTTGCACTTTTAGTTTGGGAATTCTGAGATTGGGACTGACAAGCTGCATTCGACAGTACGATCATAATAAATAAAGTGGAATAAGCTGCCACTTTAGTTATAAAAAGTAGCTTTGGTAAACACCAAAGTTGGGCAGATCGCCCAATTTTATACCTTTTAAGATTGTCGATTGCGCAAAGGAAATCGATCGCCATAACACTACTTTTGATTTGAGAACCTCTAATTACAGAATTCCCTAAAAAATAACCTTACTAACGCGATCGCGAAATGGCAAAATTTTAAATTTCAATTAACCTGTTTTTTAGCTGAATCGCCGTAAGCCCTACACTTACAGCACTTTGCAAGTAAATAAATGACCTGTCCTGACGGACATCCCTCTCCCAAGCTATGGCTGACGCCACGCTTGCGCTAAGGGATAGGAAAAGAGGGAGAGGGTTCACGGTGATTTTTTGGTGTACCTCATAAACCTGCAATACGCTATAATTTGCACTCAGATAACTGTGGGATATAAGGTGGATCAAAATGACGCGTCATCTAACTGGGCATTAACACCCCTTTTATCTTCAAATTTAGATGCGTTTGCCCTGCAAGCAGATGCCGTTGAATCCCATTTTGCTCCTAGTTTTTTAACTCTATATTTTTCTGAAAACGGGACTTTTAGATAAGTGATTCCCATGAATTTTACATATATTTATTAGATAACAATTAAGCATTTTACTGCTAATAAAATCAATTTTTTGAAATTACTAGCAGTATTAACAAAACAACTATTTAATTCAAGCCGCATTAGGTAATCTATCAAATATTTCAATTCTTTCAAACTCTTTATAAGTCTTTTGCAAGAAAGATTGAAGTCTTGCTCTATTGCTCAATGTTAAATAATCACCTTCTAAAGCTTCATTAAAATTCTTCGAATCTCGATTCATTCCCATAATAATATCTCTGTAAAGTTCAGGAAGATTAATAACGTGAGCAGAATGTCTTTTTATTAAATCTTGAAGTATTTCATGATTATCAAAATCATTCCAATCTTGATTCAAACCATGATTTTTGACAACAATATATTGAAAATGATAGTCAAATCTTTTTAAAAGTTTCTGCAAAAGATCTAAAGCAAAATAATTTCCATCTAACACAAGCCAAACGTAAATATCAACTTCAGGGTCAGTAGTAACATTAAAAATGTTATTTTCTTTAAAAAAATATTCTAATTCATATTCTAAGTTTGAGGGGAGATTTACCAAAACTCTCATATTTTGTGCAGCAAAATAAAATTCACTTTTAATTTTAGAAAAAATTCCTGTACTACAATCAACTACTGACTGATAACTAAACTGAACATCAGGAATTGAGTAATCTGCATCAAAAAGTTTAAATTTGATATTTTGATCTAAACTATAATTGACAGCACACTTACATAAAAGTGATTTGCCGGTACCACCTTTAAAGCCACCAAACAAATGTAAATCAGCCATTATTTTACTCCTAAAATCAATCAATTTCAACTAGGATTATTTATTTTTAAATTTGCGTTTATTGGGTGGGGCTGCCCATACTACACAATACCCTGACTTCGCAACTTTTCCATTTTCAGAAAATGAAAGATCTAGTTTTTGAGCATCTTTTAAACATTGACCATTATCTAAATAATCTCGATTCCAATTAATGAGATTTTTAGCAAATTTACCTTCTTTACTTAAACCCCACTTCATAGCTTCAACTTCATCCCAAGTTAATTGATTGCCTTGAACTTGAGAGTATCCACCACCAAAAAAACCTCTAAACCAAGGAGGGAAAATTATTCCAATTAACACGCCAATAGTTAGGGTAAGAACAAGTATTAAAGACGCAGGCATAATAATATCAGCAATCTGTTTACGATTCTTACTTTCATTTTCAACATCACCTATATTTAACTCTTTGAGAATATCTGTAACTAAAGAACGAGCAGCAGCTATTACTGCTGTTTTTTGTCGGAGAATAGATATGTTCTCTACTATATCTAAAGTCTTGGATAATTCTTTTATCCAGTTTTCAAGACATATACTCAAAGACTTTGGAGCTTCTTCAAGAGTAGCTTGTAAACTTCCATTTGCGACCATTAGCAATAACAAAGGGTCGTTTGGATCAAGGTTACAACTAAGAACAAAATCTAAAACCCTTTTCTTAAAAACCTCACTTTTATCTTGCAGAGATTCATCAAGTAAGTTAGTGATTTTCTTTAATTTATCATCACTAATCATATTTGTAGCTTCGACAGTTTTGTTATCAGAATTCATGGGACTAGTTTAATACTTTCAAGGGATAATTTTGCTGGTTCAAAAAACATCTTATTGATACGTCTCTGAGATATAAGACTTAACTTAGAATCAGTTTCAGATTTAGAGTCAGTTTTAGAATCAATTTCAGACTCAGATAAAGCTTCTGAAAAAGAAATCTTTAAATGTTCTATTTGATTTTTCTCATAGTGTGGAAATGCTGGTAAATCTATTGAAAGAAATTTATAATTATCATGAGCTTCGCTAAATTCTTCCATTTTTTCAATAAAACTCCAATCATCACATAAACCTAGATTCCTGACGAATACATGAAGCATATTTAATTCTTTTAGGGACTCTAAGAAAAATTTAGCAGATTGAACACCACCATTAGAAATAAACCATTTAACAAAACTAATTTCATTTTCTTGAGCTAACTTGATTAAGTCACTGCTCTTAATCCAAGAATTAAGATTTTTAAATACTTGAGCAGGTAGATTTACTAATATTGTTTTTTTAGATAATGCTTCTTCAAAAATGACATCTACTTCTCTTATTTTCTTTGAATCATCACTAAAAAAAGCTTGCTTTACAATCTGGCTTTTATCATTTTCATATAGATGGTATATATCAGCATTACTCTCATCAGCGTCAAATATAATTAATTTTTTATTCAAGTTTAAAGTTTCATAATAATAAATGAAAAAATTAGAAAAAAATGATTTTCCACAACCCCCTTTTTCTCCTCCAACTAAATGAATCTTTGTTCCTTTTGTAGTTTGAATTATTTCTTCTTTGTGAGGATTAGTAATATTCTCTTGATTATTATTTGAATCAAGATTTTCCTTGAATTTTGACCTGGAAACAAAGCCAGCTTGCTTGTTATTTTGACTCATGATTTTGACTCCTTTTTTGAATTATAAATTTGACAATTGGATAACTACGATGTCTTGAAGCAAATTCTTTATTGTATTTATTATTGCTGTCTAAGACTAATATCAGGGGAGAGAAAGCAACAGCTAAAAAATCAATGCCAAGATATTTTTAAAAGTATTTACTAAATCAGTAAATACTGGTTTTTGATAATTAATTTTCATTTTGATTTGCTAGTAAGTACATAGGCATTAAAAAACGGAGCCAGCCTTGTCCCAGCCCTGCGGGCTGGGACGGCCTCTATGTTCGTTGCACAGCAGCGCGTTCAAGAGACTTTGGGAAAAAACTAGTTAATAAAGGCTGGCGAGGCACGCGCCTAGTGGCGTTCACCGTCCCGGTGCCCCTCACCGTTTTTTCCAGCCGGCCTACTTAAAACATCTTTTTTGACATCTCCCCAATAAGATTGGGGAGTGGGGGCAAATTCAGAAGTATCAGGAGAACTGGCAGGTTGAGAGAAGTGTTTGGCTTGATTTGAGATCGCAAGGATGCGGTCAGTATCCCTGAAGAAAAGAGGAATGATTTGCTCTCTTTGAGTTAAAAGTTCTTCTAAACCAATTTTTATCTCTTTCCCTTGACGGAAGAGTTCAGATGCAGCTTTTTCAACACATCTAGCAAGCTCAGCGCCAGTAAGATTTAAGGTCTTGTTGAGGATAATACGCCATTCCTTTTCTGTGAGAGGGTCAGCGTTTTTGTATCTTGAATCAAAGCGAGATAAATGCAAGTTCAGAATTTCTTTCCTCTCATAAGCCTGGGGGAAACCAAGCCAAAAAATTTCATCGAATCTACCAACTCTTGTAAGTTCAGGAGGTAGACTACTAAATCTATTGAGAGTTGCAATGACAAACACTGAAGTTTTTTTATCTTGCAACCATGTCAACAAAATAGCCAAGATAGATCTGGAGTTTCTTTCGGAGCCGGTATCACCAGAGACGTCAAATAGTTTGTCGAATTCGTCGAGATAAAGGATGCAGGGGGCACAAGCCTCAACGCGTTCTATCAAACCCTTAAGATAGTCTACACCGGCAACACTAACAGTAGCAGTGTCAACGTTGACAAGAGGAAATCCTAAAATTTTTGCACAAACACGAGCAGAAAGTGTTTTACCGGTTCCAGGTGGGCCAACAAGTAAGCATCCTTTAGGAAGTGGAATCTTTGCTTCTCGTGCTTTTGTAGAGAAATCAAATTTTATATTGGAAATAAACTTTTTAAGTAAATCAAATCCTCCAAAATCTGGTAAAGCTTCTTGATCAGTACAGTTGATGAAGCTCAGACCCATGTCTTGGAAACGACTCATTTTGTAATCAGCAACATGCTTACTTATTGATTCAACATGAGGAAGTACTTGGGATGTATCAGAAATATCAATAGATAAAGATGCACAAGCAAGAGCACAAGCAGAGTGTATTTCTTCTGAATTTAAACCAGAACAAGCATTAACAAGCTCAGATATATCAAGATTACTTTGTGTAATTCCCAAATGATTTTGAATGATATTTGGTATTTCCTGAATATTTGGTAAAGGAGTAGTAATAGTAGGAATCATTGAAGATGGCATTTGAGATTCAGTTATCAAAAAAATTAAAATTTTTGAATGCTGACTTTGGTTATATTTTTTTAGTTCGTAATAGAGATTATTTACTTGTGATAAAAGCTTAGTCTTAAAGAAAAATGAAGATTTTTCCTGGAAGACTTTAAATGAATATTCTACAACAAAAAATCTACTGCCTTGACAATGATTAACATAATTAAATGCATGAAATATCTCTGAACCAGTTTTACTTCTGTAATTTAAGTTCAAAACATCATTTACAGTTGAAAAATATAATTCATTAGATTGGAAGTCAACTCGTTTGAAAACTTCCCAGCCTGGATTCCAAAGATTAAGTCCAACAGTTTTAGAATTAGCAAAATTATATATATTTTTGATAGTTTTAATTCTTTCTTGAACTGAAGTCTTGATACAGATAATTGGAATACCTGATTTTATGAATATATCTAATTCTTTGGAAATCATATAGAAATACCTTCTAAAGCTCTAGTTCGTCTTCTTCTATAGAAATTCGATTACGTTGATTATCTTGTTGTAGTTGTTGTTGATTTTGAATATTTATATTTTGAACACTAAGAACTTCAATATCTTTATTTATATCTAGTTCAGATAAATCAGGTTCTGAAATAACATCATTTTTATCTACAATTTCAGAATAATTTATTGGTATAAATTGTTCTTCTGCTTGAAGTTCATCAGTAAGCTCTAATTGTTTATTTTCATTAATTGAATCATTATTAATTTGATAATCGTTAATTTCTAAGTCTTGAAACTTAATACCACCTTTACTATCAGTTTCCAATTGAGATAACTCTAGTTGATACACTTCTTGAGATAGAATTGGTTGTGAAATATTTAATTGATTATAATCTTTAGTAATCTCTTCAAGTTCTCTTCGCTCTTTGTCTAGACGATTATAATTGTCTGATACAAATTTTCTAAGCGTCTCGTTTCCTATTTGCGTCTCTTCATTCATTACTATTACTCATTTACTTTAGAGTTGCTGCTAATTAAAAGTCAGAAGTCAGAAGTCAGAAGTCAGAAGTTAGAGGCAATCAATTCAATATTTACCTCGAAAAGTTAAGATAGTGATAATCGAATTACTTATCAAGTATGACTAATAATAAAATTACAATACAAGAGCGAACAAAGCTTTTTGCCATCAGATCTATTAAAGCATATTCTAGAATTATAAATAACAGAAATTTTAATGATCCAGCAGTAATTTTAGCGAAGCAATTCTTACGTTCTTCTACTTCCATTGGGGCGAATTGCAAGGAGGCTGTATCAGCACAATCAACAAGAGATTACATTAATAAATATGAAATAGCACTGAAAGAGGCAAGAGAAACTGAGTATTGGATTGAGATATTTATCGAAAGTGAAATAATCTCTAGAAACTTATTTTCTTCTCTTTTACAAGAAATAGATGAGATAATTAGAATATTAGCAAAAACAGTTAAAACCTCAAAAGATAATTCTCAAAAATTCTAACTTCTGACTTCTGACTTTTGACTTCTGACTTCTGACTTCTCATTGTTCAGGTAAAGGGAATAACTTTTCAGCAAGTTGAAGGCGTTCCTTGAATCGTTTAGAAAGTTCTTGGTTGTCTACTAGTAGTCTGTCAAGAAATAATTGAGGGATAAAGTCGTTTAAGTTTAATCCGCGCATCTGTGGTAGTAAACTGCCAATCAACTGTGCGATCGCGTTGATTTCTTTGTAT
>JAAUYH010114254.1_pt1 | contig 11629 bp, 8 predicted proteins | sample 7278061 | NCBI WGS metagenome assembly JAAUYH01 (sample SAMN14350203, study PRJNA611818) | marine sediment metagenome | isolation source: surface marine sediment (0.6m) | place: French Polynesia: Moorea | collected 2018-08 | reverse complement strand
TTGTTTCCCGCTTCGGGCAAAGCCCTTGCGCGGCTCTTGTTTGATCTCCCTCCGTGGCAGCAGAAGGTTTGGTGACTAACCAAACCGCCACTGCGCGAACGGACGTCGGTGCGGATGCGCCGACGGAAAAGTAATTAAGTGCACAAACTGTGAGGGCTGATTACCATTTAACCCGTTTGTGTGCCGGGCTTTCAGCCCTCACGCGGAGATTTGATGTTACCGGTCAGGCTTCCTTGAACACACTGCCAGCCGATACCTCTTGGCTCTCGTTTCTTTGGCGAACAATCGTGAGATTGCTTCGCGTCTTTGGCGAACAACTGAAAAATTGCCGCCTCTGACGCAAACAACCGCAAATGATTGCTGCGCGCCCCGATCAGCGAGATGCAAATGCATCTCCTGCTACCAGAGAGAAAAGGAACCGTAAGCCGCCCACTGGTTTCCCGCTTTAGCGAAGCAATCTTCTGATTGTTCGCATCAAAGATGCAGCAATCTTCCGATTGTTTGCCTTAAATGAGCTTTTCGCTCACAAGCGTTCTCCTATGGCCACCGCCGCTCCGCTGCTTGTGAAGCACCAAGCCGCTGGCGTACGTCCGGTGGTTGCGCATCTCACAAGTGCCCAAAGTGTGCATCAGGAATTCGGGGCGGGGAAAAGATTTTTTGCTGAATGACAGCTTCGAGCCCATTTTGGCTTTAATCTGTTTTTGCAAATGTCTTTAAAACGGCCGGGTGCTGAGAATTTGTGTTGACAGGTTTTGCGTTCGTCGTGTTTCGGAAAGTTCAACGTGCTAACCAAATTCCATTTGTTGTACGTTCGAAATAGCTATATTTTGATTGGACTGTTCATCTGAAGCTCGCGAAAAGGAAAAACGCATGAAATTATTAATATTCGTGAAGACAGTCTCTACGGATGAATTGCTGTGAGCGGTTCATTCAAGAAACCTGCCATTACAATCTTCGCTTTGCTTGTGTTGCCAATGTTGTTTTCTATGGCGTCAAAGCAAGCTGATGCCGGAGAGCTAATCAAGATCACCGGTATTGAAGTGCCAGTTTCAAAGTTCAAGGCCAAAAAGGGTGGCAAGCCCACACGACACACGTTCTACGGATATCATTTCAAGCCGACAGGTGATGCACCTGTGCCATATTTGATTTTTGTCCAAAACAGCACAACCTCCTTGATTTCTCAAAAGAGACGCGAATGGAAACAAGCCAATGATGCCGTAAAGCGGGGCTATGGTGTGATACTCGTCGACATCAACCGAGGTGTGAAAAGCAAAAAGGCCAATGAATACGGCCTCAGGGACGCTCCTCCACGTACGTTCGGTGCGTTGAGCTTCATTGAATACACGGTGAACAATTTCTCTCGCTATTCCAATGGTAAATTCGGTGTTTGGGGAACTGCGTTTGGCGGTTCTGCTGGAATAGAGATAAATAATCGCGATCATCGTGAGGGCAGTTTCATATTCCAGAATGTGTCCTATTGGTTTGATGCAGCGGTCGCGTATTACCCACTTTGCAGCCGCGTTAATCTTGCATCTCCGACGCTGATCCTGATTGGAGAAGATGACCCTGTATATCCTCCAGCGAATTGCAGATCGTGGGAAAGTTCAGATCAGGCGGACAATCTGACGGTAAAATACTTGGAGAATGCCACCCATTTCTTTGATGTGGCAGCATACAAAAACCCTAAAAAGGTTGCTGGGCAGATAGCAAAATATGATCCGCAAGCGACCGAGATTGCCAACGAAGCAATGTTCGCGTTCTTTGATCAAAATCTAAAATTCCCAGGCATTTCCTTCATACAAGCTCAAACCATGCTGAATAAATTGGGATTTAATACCGGAAAACCAGATGGTGTTTTCGGTAGAGGCAGCAGTGCTGCGCTTAAAAAGTTCCAATCAATAAATGGGCTTAGAGATTGGGGCTTATTGGACGAGAAAAGCCAACTGCTATTGCAGCAGATGGCCAACTGATAATTACACGACAAATTGGAGAAAGATATGAGACGTATATCTTTAGCGTTACTAACGACAGTGTTGTTACTTGCCGCCCACGCTTAAGCCATTTCATATGGAGGCCTCCGCTCTTAACCTTGCTAAGACCTGAGCTCCAATGATGATCTTGTTTGCGACGAAAATTCGTTTGTCGCTTTGTCCGCTCACCTGCCGTTCAACAACTTCTGGTTTAACGGGCCATCCGCCAAACCTGAAACAACAAGATACAACTGGAAAACACCGCCAAACTCAGCCAGACCATTCCCGACTGCTCCAGATAAACCGTTCCAGTCTCACCATCAAAGCACCGGCCTTCATCGTTGAAGCAGTCACGCCATTTGAAATAAAGGGCGTAGTAAAAATACCAAAACAGCACGGTTGCGCCCAAAGTGATCGCAAGTACAAATTTTCCAAGCAGACGGTTCATAGGGAGAGTGTAGGCTCTCACCACGCAAACTGAAAGCCACCCCATCCAAACCACACAAGACTTCCGGGAATCTTGTCGCAGGCCCGGATCGTGGCGGTTTTGGACATGTCCAATCGATCAATCCTGTGTAAGAGCGACCAAAAGCTGACGGGAGGACATGATGGACAAAGCTTACAAAGTATTGATCGCCGATCTGGTTGGCTTGAAGTTTGACGCAAACGGCAAGCCCGATCATTCTGCGGTCAAAGCCTATATCGAAGAGAAAGGCCATACATTCCACGAAGGATTGGCGGAAGAAAGCGCCCTGCCCGCTGGCATTCACTTTTTCTATCAACCGGACCTTTCGCGCGAAGACGAAATCCTGCCGATCACGCAAGACGGGCAATATGATGCGCTCATTGCTGCGGCTACGTTTATTCCGGCAGCCAGCAAGTTTCCTGAAGGCGGTGTGCGCATTGGCGCTGGCACTGGCAATATGGGATCTGCCTCTTGGGGCGGCGGCAATGGCGACGGTGGCGAAGCGCCATTGATGAACACGCCAAGCTTCAATTCCCGTGCCACAGCCCAAATGGCGATGAAAGCGCTTTTGACGGTTTTGCCGGATCTGGATGTGGAAACACTCCACGCCCGCACTTGCACCGGGGATTTCGACACCGGCAAGAATTTGGCCGAATTTCCGACTGAAAAAATTGAGGGCAAAACCATGGCCATCATCGGTTATGGCAATATCGGGCGCGAAGTGGCCAACCTCGCCAAAGCCTTTGGGATGAATGTTCGCATTTATGCCCGCGAACACCATAAAAAATGGATCGAGTCCGAAGGTTTCACCTATGCGCCTTCCATTCTGGAAGCGGCAACCGGGGCAGATGTGCTCTCGCCACATACAGGATTGGGCGCGCTTGATGCAGAAACCGGAACCTTCGCCAATGCAGGCCTGATCAATGCAGAAATAATGAATGCCATGAATGATGGCGCGGTAATCGTAAACTATGACCGCGGCGAAGTCGTAGACGCGGAAGCGCTCGGTTTTGCCTTGGCAAGCGGGAAAATCCGCCATGCCGCAATTGATGCCGACCTGTTTAAGGATCCACAATCCGGGGCTCTGTCAGGGCCAATGGTCCCCTATCTCGCCTTGTTGGAGCATCATGCAGACAAACTGGAACTGCTGCCACATGCTGCAGCGGACACCGAGCATGATTCGCGCGTGGAAGGCGCAAAACAGGCTGTCGATCAGATCGTCGCTTGCATCACCGAAAAACGCGTCATGAACCTGAAAGGCGATCTGCCGGCAGGATATACCGATGGCGGCGCTGTGACGGTGCCCGGTGTCGGCAAGGTTACACCAAACCGTATCGCGGCCGCAGCGACAGGCGACACCTTGGACAATCTCACACAAACAGCAGAAAACCTCGCCAAGATTTGGAAAGATATCGCAGACTCAGATGATTCTTCCCGAATGCGGATCGCGCTGGACAATGCAGACACCTTGATCACACTCTCGAACCAATACACCACACTGATCGAAAAACTTGGGCTTAAAGGCCCCTATTACGGATGATGTTCTTACATTCGTAAAACTTGCATCAAATCACGAACAAAAGAGAACATTAAAAGAACTTTTTCACTTTTTTCTTTTTTTTCAATACCTTGCTCTTCTTGCTAAAAGAGAACATATCTAGTACAAATAAATCATCACGAGGGGTTGCACGACCAGACTATGCGGTGGACATCGGCAGCCGGGGACTACACCCAACATGGAAGGGATGTTAAAGATGGCACAAAATTCATTGAGACTGGTAGAGGATAAAGACGTGGACAAATCCAAGGCGCTTGAAGCAGCACTCGGGCAGATTGAACGTGCCTTCGGCAAGGGTTCCATCATGAAGCTCGGCAAGAACGAGCAGGTCGTGGAAATTGAAACCGTCTCTACAGGCTCTCTTGGTCTGGACATTGCCCTTGGTGTTGGCGGTCTTCCTAAGGGTCGCATCATTGAGATTTACGGACCGGAATCTTCCGGTAAAACAACCATGGCGCTTCACACGGTTTCGGAAGCACAAAAAACTGGCGGCATTTGTGCCTTTGTCGACGCGGAACATGCGCTTGATCCGGTATATGCCCGCAAACTTGGTGTGAATCTTGAAGAGCTGCTTATCTCGCAGCCAGACACTGGTGAGCAAGCGCTTGAAATTGCAGACACGCTTGTGCGGTCCGGCGCTGTAGATGTGTTGGTCATCGATTCGGTTGCGGCACTGACGCCACGCGCTGAGATTGAAGGTGAAATGGGTGATTCCCTGCCCGGCCTGCAAGCGCGATTGATGAGCCAGGCTCTGCGCAAGCTGACAGCCTCGATCTCCAAGTCAAACACAATGGTGATCTTCATCAACCAGATCCGTATGAAGATTGGTGTGATGTTCGGCTCTCCCGAAACCACAACCGGCGGCAATGCGCTGAAATTCTATGCATCTGTCCGCCTGGATATCCGTCGCATTGGTGCGGTAAAGGATCGTGATGAGGTTGTCGGCAATCAGACCCGTATCAAAGTCGTGAAAAACAAGCTCGCGCCTCCATTCAAACAGGTTGAATTTGACATCATGTATGGTGAGGGCGTGTCCAAGACAGGCGAATTGCTAGATTTGGGCGTAAAGGCAGGCATCGTTGAGAAGTCTGGCGCCTGGTTCTCCTATAATTCAGAACGCCTTGGTCAGGGCCGGGAAAATTCGAAGAACTTCCTGACTGAAAATCCGGAAGTAGCCGCCGAGATTGAGCTGGCCCTGCGCCAGAACGCGGGTCTGATTGCAGAGACACTGCTGGATGGTGAGATTGAGAAGCCTGATCCAGAAGAAAATACTCCACCGCTGGACTCGGGACTTGGCAACGCAGCCGAAGGGTAAATTTAAGCCGGTATTTTCCGCCCGGTTTCTGCCGGATGGGGATATCCCCTTCCCCATCTGACCCGCGTGATCTGGAGCACCCGTCCCCGCCGCATGATCACGCCTTTGGCCGCAAGTATTGTCTTGCGGCCCTTTTTGTTTCAGCGATCAAATAAGCTCACGTTTTAGCGGGTGGACAGACGCGTTCCACGTGGGTACACACACTGTTTCGAAACCAACAAAACAAGGCATGGACACCTTTTGCAATGAGGTGTGTGTGAGACAAGACCATGAGCGGTGTAAACGAAATCCGGACAGCTTTTCTTGATTACTTTTCAAAGAATGGCCACGAGGCGGTGCAGTCGAGCCCGTTGGTCCCGAATAATGACCCTACCCTCATGTTCACCAATGCCGGAATGGTGCAATTCAAGAATCTTTTTACCGGTTTAGAAAGCCGTGATTACACGAGAGCTGCAACTTCTCAGAAATGCGTTCGCGCCGGTGGTAAACACAATGACCTCGACAATGTAGGTTATACCGCGCGCCACCACACATTTTTCGAAATGCTGGGAAATTTCTCGTTTGGTGATTATTTCAAGGAAGAGGCAATTACTCACGCCTGGACCCTGCTCACCAAAGAGTTTGGCTTGCCGGAAGAAAAACTTCTGGTCACCGTTTACCACACCGATGATCAGGCTGCTGACCTTTGGAAAAAGATCGCAGGCTTGACCGATGACCGGATTATCCGAATTCCCACTTCAGATAATTTCTGGGCTATGGGCGATACCGGCCCATGCGGCCCCTGTTCTGAAATCTTCTACGACCACGGCGACCATATTTGGGGCGGCCCTCCCGGCTCACCCGATGAAGACGGTGACAGGTTTATTGAAATCTGGAACCTCGTTTTCATGCAGTTTGAACAAGTCACTGTGGATGAGCGTATCGACCTACCAAAACCGTCAATCGATACCGGCATGGGTCTTGAACGCATCGCCGCGGTCATGCAGGGCGAACATGACAACTACGACATAGACCTGTTCAAGGCCCTGATCGCTGCAAGTGAAGAATTGACCGGCACGAAAGCCGAGGGCGACCAACAACCTAGCCACAGAGTTATAGCGGATCACCTGCGCGCTTCTTCCTTCCTGATCGCCGATGGCGTACTGCCTTCCAATGAAGGACGTGGTTATGTATTGCGACGGATCATGCGCCGCGCCATGCGCCACGCTTCTCTGCTTGGTGCGAAAGACCCGCTCATGCACCGCCTGTTTCCCGCTTTGCGTGACCAGATGGGCGCCGCTTATCCTGAACTGTTGCGCGCTGAAGCACTGATCACGGAAACCTTGCTTTTGGAGGAAACCCGGTTCCGCAAGACCCTTGAACGCGGCCTTGGCCTGCTGGATGATGCTACCGGAAGCATGGTTGAAGGTGATGAACTAGACGGTGCAACGGCCTTCAAACTCTATGACACTTATGGCTTTCCGCTTGATTTGACGCAAGATGCCCTTCGTCGCCGCGGCATTACGGTGGATGAGGATGGCTTTAACACCTCAATGGAGAAACAAAAGGCCGACGCTCGAGCTGCATGGGCTGGCTCAGGCGATGCAGCAGATGACAAAATCTGGTTCGAACTTCGGGAACAGCACGGCGCAACAGAGTTTCTGGGATATGACACGGAAATGGCTGAAGGCATGGTACAAGCCATTGTGGTTGGCGGCTCTTCTGTTGAAAGTGCTGCTGAAGGTACAGACGTCTCAATTGTTGTAAATCAGACCCCATTTTACGGAGAAAGCGGTGGCCAGGTGGGTGACATCGGTGAAATCCGTTTTGATGATGGTTTGGTCGAAATTACAGACACAAAAAAACGCGGCGAAGGCCTGTTCGTTCATTCAGGAAAGGTTTCCAAAGGGACTTTAAGCACCGGCACGGCGGTAGAGCTTGAGGTTGACCACGATGCACGTTCAGGTTCAAGGGCGCATCATTCTGCAACGCACCTTGTTCATGAGGCACTAAGAGAAATTCTCGGTGATCATGTTGCCCAGAAGGGATCGCTAGTATCGCCTGAACGATTACGCTTTGATTTCTCCCATCAAAAAGCAATCTCTGATGAAGACATGAAAGAAATCGAAGAAATCTCTAACGAGATTGTTCGCCAGTCCGCACCAGTCGAAACAAGGCTAATGGCCATTGACGATGCCATTGAGGCAGGCGCCATGGCATTATTCGGCGAAAAATACGGAGAAGAAGTTCGTGTTGTTTCAATGGGCACGGCTGTACGCGGTGAAAAAGCGGGCAAAACCTATTCACTGGAATTGTGCGGCGGCACACATGTGTCAAACACCGGTGAAATTGGATTGATACACATTTTGGGTGAAAGCGCTGTATCGGCAGGAGTTCGCAGGATCGAGGCACTGACCGGCAAAACCGCGCTAAATTATCTTGCGGAACAGGAACAGCGGGTGAGCGATATTGCAAGTACACTCAAGGTCCCACCACATGAAGCAGTCAACCGTGTCACTCAATTGGTGGATGAACGCAAAAAACTCGAACGTGAGCTTGCAGACGCGCGAAAACAACTTGCATTGGGCGGAGGCAACGGATCAGCGGCCAACGAGGTTGAAACTGTCAATGGCGTCTCGTTCATGGGCCGCGTTATCGAGGGCATTGCTGCCAAGGAATTGAAGGGATTGGTAGACGACACCAAGCAATCCCTGGGCTCAGGCGTTGTTGTAATTGCAGGCATCTCAGAAGATGGCAAAGCTGGTATTGTGGTCGGAGTTACCGATGATTTGACAGACAAATATAACGCCGTGGATTTGGTCCGCGTGGCGTCAGAGGCCGTTGGCGGAAAAGGCGGCGGTGGCCGCCCGGATATGGCTCAGGCAGGCGGCCCGGACGGCAAGAATGCCAGCAGTGCAATTGCAGCGGTCAAGGCGCTGATCTGACTGCAGATAATTAACCCAGACCAGCAAAACCTCTCTGGACTAGGCTACAGCTCGCAAATGCGGCGCGCTCAAGCGCCGGTTAACCGTCAAATTGTTGAGTGCAACCTCAATGATGCTCTCTGATGTATTTGCGGTCTTGTTGCTTGCAGCAAAACCAATAATGCAATCATAGCGGGCAATAGAGGACATTTGACCAGACAGCACTGCCTGATAACGATTGCTGATCGCAACAAGATCGTGTGCTGCAATATTCGGTGTCAAAACCGCGATCTTGTTCAAGTCAATTTTTGCGACCACATCATAGTCACGCGCTGTGCTTTCAATTGTATTCGCAACGTTTAACATAGCGTCTTTGTAATATGTGGATTGAGCGTTCACTTCAATAACAAGCACACCCAATGTTTTGTCCAGCGCAATGGCCTCTTCAAGATAGCTGTCCATAACAAGCTTGAAATATTGAAGATTGGACAAGCCCGTGAATGGATCACTGAAGTCAGAATGCCGACCGGCCTCGGCCTTCAGCGCAATCAGTTTCCGCTCGCGATTGCGCATCAGCATATCCGGCTTCAACACAATGAGTGAATAGAAAAAGCCCGCCATCATGATGGCAAAACTTGATACCGTGAGCGCTTCTGCCTGGGTAAGGTCAGCAAAAATTGCCTGACGATTTCCACCGTCCAACGGCAAACCGACATAGGCATTGTAGCCCACGAGAATAGCACCAACTCCAAAAAGCCAGGTGTTAATGCCGATCATATACTGATGATTATTATCCGATGCACGCCGCTTCATTTTCACCCCCTGAATTCTCTGCTGCGAAAGTCATACACTCAGAGGAGCAGCCATATCACCGAAACGTTAGGTCACGGTAAAACAGGTACTTAAAATTGTTAGAGAAGCCGCATCCCGATCAACAAACCAGGATGCGCGCCGGGTAATTCTTAACCCATGGCTTTCTGGAGGTTTTCGTCAATTTTATCGAGGAAGCCCATGGTTGACAGCCACGGCTGATCGGGGCCGATGAGAAGCGCTAGGTCTTTGGTCATAAAGCCGGACTCTACAGAACCGACGCATACCTCTTCCAAGGTTTTTGCAAAGCGTGCCAGTTCAGCATTATCATCAAGTTTGGCGCGATGAGCGAGTCCACGCGTCCAGGCAAAAATCGAAGCAATCGAGTTGGTAGACGTTTCTTCACCTTTTTGGTGCTGACGATAGTGACGGGTAACCGTTCCGTGGGCTGCTTCCGCTTCAACCGTTTTACCATCGGGGCTGATGAGTACGGATGTCATCAGACCCAGCGAACCGAACCCCTGTGCAACCGTGTCAGACTGAACGTCTCCATCATAGTTTTTACACGCCCAGACATATCCGCCAGACCATTTAAGCGCAGAAGCAACCATATCATCGATCAGGCGGTGCTCGTACCAGATCTTCGCTTCTTCAAATTGGTTCTTGAATTCGTTTTGATAGACTTCTTCAAAGATATCCTTGAACTGGCCATCATAAGCTTTGAGAATGGTATTTTTTGTCGACAGATAGCATGGAACACCACGAGAAAGCGCGTAATTCATGGAAGCACGGGCAAAGTCTCGAATTGAATCGTCCAGATTATACATGGCCATAGCGACACCGGATGACGGCGCATCAAAAACCTCATGCTCGATTTCCTGACCATCCTCGCCAACAAACTTGACCGTAAGCTTGCCCTTGCCCGGAAAACGGAAATCAGTGGCACGGTATTGGTCGCCAAACGCATGACGACCAACAATGATGGGTTGTGTCCAACCTGGAACCAAACGCGGTACGTTTTTACAGACGATCGGCTCGCGGAAGATCACGCCCCCCAAAATGTTACGGATGGTGCCATTTGGCGAGCGCCACATTTTCTTCAGGTTAAATTCTTCTACTCGTTGCTCATCAGGGGTGATTGTCGCACACTTCACACCAACGCCGTATTCATTGATCGCATTTGCTGAATCAATGGTGATTTGGTCATCGGTTGCATCGCGAGACTCTATGCCCAGATCGTAATATTTAAGGTCGATGTCGAGATAGGGATGGATCAGCTTGTCCTTAATGAACTGCCAGATAATCCGGGTCATCTCGTCTCCATCAAGTTCTACTACCGGATTATCAACCTTGATCTTCGCCATAAATCATTCCTTCGTGAAAACGTACCGTGCATCAAATTACGGTTTGGGGGGATTCTGAATTTGGTATAGCAAACTCGATCATATATGCAAATTATCCCAATGGATTATTCCTCACAACGGAACATGGAAACATGAACGTCAAAAAATGCCTCGAAGAACGCCGGACATACAAAATCATCGGCACGATCGCTTACCCAACCGAAGAAGCCCTCATCGACAAAGACACTATTGATGATATTCTCAAATCAGCGGGAAATGCCCCATTTCATTACCCCTGTGACCGGGTGCACATGGACACGCTGTCGTCACCTGTGCCATGGCGCTGTTACAAGCTGGACACAGTAGCCTGTCACGAACTGATGCATATGCTTCTGGATACAGGGGACGCAACGAAAGTCCCGAACATGCTGGCGGCAGCACAATATCTGCTTCAGGTCACTTGGCTTCCAGACCCCGGCACTTTTTCGGGCGAAAGTCAGTCGAAGGAAGACCCGATGTTTTCCGGTACACTTCGAAACATGGAGCATATTGCGGCTGCTTCCGCGTTTGCGCAATCCTTGCTTCTGGCTGCTGAAGAGGCCGGGTTCAAAACCTATTGGTCAAGTGGCGGCCCATTGCGGAAAAAGCCGGTGTTTGATGCGCTCGGCATTCCGCATACTGAATTGCTTCTGGGCTCGATTTTCCTGTTTCCGAATGAGCCGAAACATGCCGAAATCAAATCCGGCAACCTGGCAGACAAACGTGGCGCCCCAAATGATTGGTCAAGATGGTGTGCACCAACAAAGGTTTAGAGCCGAGACTTATGGAATTCACAGGCAAAACCCGCTAAAGCAACACAAACATCCCAAACCGGAAACCTAAAATGACACAAGAAACCCGCACAGAAACAGATTCCTTTGGTCCACTGGAAGTCCCAACAGACAAATATTTCGGTGCGCAGACCGCGCGATCCTTGATCAATTTTCCGATTGGCACAGAAACCATGCCACTGCCCCTGATTTCGGCTCTTGGGGCTGTGAAACAAGCTGCAGTGCGTGTGAACATGAAGCTTGGATTAATGCCCGAGGATCTGGGTAAGGCAATCGACCAGGCAGCAGGCGAAGTGGTAGAAGGCAAGCTGAATGATCATTTTCCGCTTTCTGTTTGGCAAACCGGTTCGGGGACCCAATCCAATATGAACACTAACGAAGTGGTTTCAAACCGGGCAATCGAAATTCTGGGAGGCGTGATCGGATCAAAAGAC
>JAAUYH010141071.1_pt1 | contig 11630 bp, 5 predicted proteins | sample 7278061 | NCBI WGS metagenome assembly JAAUYH01 (sample SAMN14350203, study PRJNA611818) | marine sediment metagenome | isolation source: surface marine sediment (0.6m) | place: French Polynesia: Moorea | collected 2018-08 | reverse complement strand
GGTTTGCATGCTGGCCCAACCGGAAAGCCCCGCCCAGGACCGCAAATTGTCCGACGAGGTCGTCGAAGCACTGCTGAACAACGAAACATACTTCTTTCGCGACAAGCCGACTTTCGACCAGTTGCCCGAAGATGTCCTTCCGGAACTGGCTCGCCGGCGCGGCCATTCGCGCCGCTTGTCCATCTGGTGCGCCGGATGCTCTACAGGACAGGAAGTCTATTCACTGGCCATGATTTTCGCCGAGCAGTCGGAACGCTGGGACGGCTGGAGCATCGACATCCTGGGAACGGACGTTTCGCACGGTGCGATAGAAGCGGCGCGAGGCGGTCTGTACAGCCAGTTCGAAGTGCAACGCGGTCTCGGTGTTGCCCAGATGCTCAAGCACTTCGACGAAACCGGTCGCGGGTGGCAGATTCGCGAGAAGACACGTTCGTTCGCCCGGTTTCGTCAGCACAACGTCCTTGACGAACCGCCGACGCGGCAGACGTTCGACCTGATCTTGTGCCGCAACGTGCTGCTGTATTTCGCTCAGACGACCCGCCAGCAGGCTTTCTCGAGGTTACGCCACGCTCTTGCAGATGATGGTTTCCTCATGCTCGGCGCGGGGGAAACGGTGGTCGGACAAACGCGCGATTTCGCGCCATCGGATGGACGGGCAAGTCTGTATGGTCCGGTACTTGCCACGCTGCCCGCAAGGGTCGCCGGTTCGCGCCGCTAATGCCGACAGCGGCAGAAGGGCATTTTGCGATGGGTTTCCTTTACGCTTCTTTAGTCCGCCATCCTTAACAACAGCGGCGGGTCGCAACCGCGCTGTGGGGCGCTATCCTGGGGACACTTGGTGCCAGAATTGAGTAAGCCATGGCGGCTGACGCCTAACGGCCTTGTTGCCGTCCCTCTGGCCGTGCTTTCGCTTGTTTTTGCACTCATCCTCATCGCAGTGATCGCCAGCGATCAGATTCAGGTCGTGTCCGTGGCACCGCTGCTCATAGCGGGCGCGCTCGTCTATGCCGCTACCCTGTTCCTGTTGGCTCGCACCGGGTTTGCCAGCGTTCGCGAACTGGAATCGAAAAGCCGCACCGATAGTTTGAGCCAGCTCCCCAATCGTCACGCACTGCATGCCGATGTCGAACGGTTCTCCGCCGGGAATCACGAAGTGGCCATCGCCTTGGTCGATCTCGACAGCTTCAAGCAGGTCAACGACCACTATGGCCACGCCGTCGGCGACCAGCTTATCCAGCAATGCGCCGAGCTGCTCAGGGAATCTTGCGGCGAGGAAGCGCGGTGTTACCGCCTGGGTGGTGACGAATTCGCAGCGGTGATGAGCGGGCCGGTTGCCGGCACGATTCTCGAAGGGATTTGCCGTTCCCTGCTCGAGAAACTGGCCTTCCCCGTCCAGGTCGGAAATCGCCAGATCGCGGTGGGTGCGAGCATCGGGCTGGCGCGCAGTACTGCGGATGGCCGTCTGCCCTCGAGCGAAATGCTCCGCCGCAGCGACGTTGCCATGTACGCCTCGAAGCGCGGCGGGAAAATGCGGTGCACGTGGTTCAACGAAACCTTCGATCAGCGCCGCGAAGCCCTGCGCGAAATCGACGACGAGATGCGCGTCGGTCTTGCTGCCGGAGAATTCGAACTCGCTTTCCAGCCCCTCGTTAACGCGACGACCGGTCGTATCGTTGCGGTCGAATCCCTGCTCAGATGGAACCGCGCAGATGGACGCGCGATCGGCCCCAATGTGTTTGTCCCCGTCGCCGAGGAATCGGGCCTGATCAATGCGATCGGCCTATGGGTTTTGAAGCAGGCCGTATCCGATGCCCTGCGCTGGAAGGACATCACCCTCTCGGTCAACATCTCCGCGGCGCAATTGCGTAATCCCGAATTCCCGATCCAGCTGGGCGAAGTTCTCGAAGAAACCGGATTCCCGCCGGACCGTTTGGAATTGGAAATCACGGAAACATGCTTGGTGCTCGACCCAGTCGTGGCTGAGCGCACGCTCGATTTGATCCGCGGTTTCGGCGTCAATATCGCGTTGGACGATTTCGGCACGGGATACGCTTCGATCGGATTCCTGCGGCAATTCCGGTTCGAGAAATTGAAGCTCGATCGCAGCCTGGTGGAATTGGCGGGCGAAGACGACGGGAGCCGTGCAATGATGCTGTCGAGCATTGCGATGGCTCGCGCGCTGAACATGGGCGTAACCGCCGAAGGCGTCGAAACCGACGAACAGGCCCACATGGTCCGCACCGCCGGCTGCGACCAGATCCAGGGATGGCTGTTCTACAAGGCTCTTCCGGCTCGCGAGATCGATCAGCTCATCGCGGCCCAATCGGCGCGCTCACGGGAATCCGGGTCGAGCCTTGCAAGCGGGAAAGCGGCATGACCGCCCTTCGGGAGATTGCCATCGATCTTGCGGCCGAACAGGCCGCTGCAAACTCCGCTGAGGCGGGGGTAAGCAAGCGGGGCATCTTCGGCCTGTCCAACTGGTTTGCCAACCTTACGATAGGTCAGAAGATCAAGGCATTCTTCTGGACCAATCTCGGTTTCGCGATGTTGGCCGGACTGTTCGTGATCTTCGGCTACATCCAACTGGACGAACAATCCCAACGCGTAAGGGATTCGCACGAAGACGTCATCGCAGCGGAACGGCTGCTGTTCGATCTCAGCGAGGCCCAGAGACATACTGAAGTGTTCCTCGCGCAAGGAGGCCAACATCGGTCCCGATCGGCATTGGATCGGCTCGATCGGGCGAATTCAAAGATAGCTCCGCTTCGGGAATCGATCGCAGTCAGCAATCCCCAAGCCTATCGGCAACTCGGCCGGATCAGTCAGAGGATAGTCGATTTTCGCGAACAGATCGCGAGTTTCGATCTCGCCGAGAACGACCCGGAGGGCCAGGTGCGATTGGCCAACGAAGTCGAAAGCACAGGGGGCCTCGTGCTCGATGCCGCGCTCGAAGTTGCCGGCAGTCTGGGAGAAGACGAAGCCGCGCAATCGGATTCGGAGACGGCGTTGATCTGGGCACTGCTATCGATCTGGCTCGGGCTTTCAGCCGTTCTCATATTTCTGACCCTGCTGGCGCAAAGAAATCTCAACCGGCATGTCAGCGGCTCGCTGACGGAACTGACCAGGCAAATGTCCAAGCTCGCCAGCGGTGACAAGGACATCGTCGTGCCGAACAAGGATCGCACCGACGAGATTGGTGAAATGGCTCGAGCGATGGAAGTGTTCCATCGCGCCGGGATGCGACTTGAACGGCTCAGCCGCGAACGCGCCGAAAAGTCGAAGGCGGAACTTGAAGAGCAAGCCCAAAGACAGGCCGAACGGGAAGGTGCCCGCCTTGAGCGGGACCGGGTGTTGCAGAATGTCGCCGACCAGTTCGAGCGCACCGTCGGCGAGGTCGTAAGCGGAGTGGCCGCCGCTTCGAGCCAACTGCAAGCAACCTCTAAGACCATGGCGGGAACGGCCGAAATGGCCAGCCAGCGAACGGGCGAAGTTGCCCAGTCCATGGGCGAAGCCAATCGCGGCGCTACCGCAGCGGCAGCCGCAAGTGACGAGTTTGCACTGTCGATCGGGGAGATAAGCCGGCAGGCTGCATCGTCGGCCGAGCTTGCCCGCGAAGCGACGACGACAGCAAACCGGGCCGATGCCACGATTTCGGCCTTGGCGAACTCGGCCGAGCAAGTCGGACAGGTTGTGGAGCTCATCCAAACTATCGCCCAGCGCACAAACCTGCTCGCGCTCAACGCTTCGATCGAAGCGGCTCGCGGCGGTGAGGCCGGACGCGGTTTTGCCGTCGTTGCAAGCGAGGTGAAAGAACTGGCGATGCAGACCAGCCGCGCCACAGAGCAAATTGCCGATCAAATCCGAGGTATGCAGGACACCACTGGCGCCAGCGTCGACGCATTGCGCAAAATTGGCGAACAGGTCCAACAGCTCGAAACGACCGCTGTGGCCATCGCTAGCGCTGTCGATCAGCAGTCGGTGGCCGGCCAAGACCTGGCCCGCAGTATCGAGCTGAGCGCTCGCGAAGCGGAAAATGCAGCGGACCATATGGAAGACGTCCGCGGTCTTTCATTTTCTACCGGGACCGCAGCAAGCCAGGTCCTGGACAGCGCCACCGACCTGGAACGGCAATCGTCGACATTGCGGGTGCAGGTCGATGAGTTCCTCACAAAGGTAAGAACAGGTTAAGGCTGTCCCCGCGTCAAGTACGGGGGAATGAAAGACAATATAAAGGATTTTCGTTCAGGAATTGCCGCAAAGGGCCCGTTGGGGGAATTGCGGCATGAACATGATGATGGGGCGGGATGAGCTTGAGGAACGTGCAGTTCCCGAATTTCCGCAGGATTTGCTGGCCGAATTCGAGGCCGATCAGGCCGACCCCGGCGACAATGAGCACATCGCCGCACCCAACACGCTACTCGAACGTATTGGCTGGTTTCGCGATCTTCGGCTCGGCGGCAAGATACACGCAATCTTCGGCACCTTCTTTGCGGTCGGATTTGCGATGTCGCTCGTGCTCGGCCTGGGATTGACCGAACTTTGGTTTCGCTATCAGACGTCGGACGCTGTGCAGAAAGCCGTCCTGGCCTCCACCGAATTGCATGGCACCACAGGGGAATTGCGCTACAACACCGCAAGATTCATCTTCGAGCGCGAAGCGGCAGTTCTCGAAAGACAACGCGAGAGCTATGCCAAGGCTCTTGAACAGGTCGACGCGATAAGTGGGGTGGTCGCGCAGGAAGCGCCCCGGCTCACTCCCAAAATTGAAAAAACGCGAACCGACCTGGCAGGATACAACGCGACCTTCAGCCAACTCTTGACAGTGATCCAGAACGAAGGGCGCAGCGACGTCTCCGAAGCGCTCGCTTATGAGATATCGGACCGCGGAGATGCTCTGGTCGCAGAAACCCAATCCTTCGCCGTCGAGCTGTCGAATGCCGGCGAGACAATCAAGCAAACCGGTATCGACTATTTCTTCACCATGGTCATGATCGTCGCCGGTCTGGGCTTATTTGCGGGGATCATCCTGTTGTTGGGCCTCGCTTACCTTTCACGCGATTTTTCTCGCAAGATCGGCGAAGTCACCGATGGCATGATCCGGCTAACCAAGGGCGATCGACACTTTGAAATCGCCGGTCGCGAGCGCAAGGACGAGATCGGCGACATGGTCTCTGCGCTCGAGATGTTCAAACGCGCAAACCGCAAGCTCGAAACCTGGGCCCGCGAACGCGCTCAACGCGCCGATGAAGAGATCCGGTTACAGCGGGAACGCGAGCGCGAACGCGAACAGGCCGAAGCAAAAAAGTCGGAATTGCTGGCCGAAGTGGCGCTGCAATTCGAACGGACGGTGGGCGAGGTCGTCCACAAAGTAGCCGATGCATCGGGCGAGTTGCACAGCACGGCTACGAAGATGACCGAGACCGCCGAACAGACGAGTACCCGCACGAAACTTGTCTCGCAGGATATGGCGGAAGCGAATTCCGGTGCTACCGCAGCCGCGGCGGCGAGCGACGAATTCGCGCTCTCGATCGGGGAAATCAGCCGACAAGCCGCCACATCGAGCGACCTCGCCAGACTGGCAACCGACGCGACCAGCGAAGCCGATACGACCATTTCCGCCCTGGCCGATTCCGCAGAACAGGTCGGCCAGATCGTCGAGCTGATCCAGACAATCGCCCAGCGCACCAACCTGCTCGCGCTCAACGCCTCGATCGAAGCCGCGCGCGGCGGCGAGGCGGGGCGCGGATTTGCGGTGGTGGCGAGCGAAGTCAAGGAACTGGCGATGCAAACCAGTCGCGCGACCGAGCAAGTTGCCGAGCAGATCAGGGCGATGCAGGATACGACCGGGGCAAGTGTGAACGCCCTGCGCTCGATTGCCGCTCAGGTGAGAGAGCTGGAAACCACCGCTGTTTCCATCGCCAGCGCGGTCGACCAACAGTCGGTAGCCGGGCGGGATCTGGCGCAAAGCATCGATCTGGCTGCGAGAGGAACTGAGAAGGTCGCCGGACATATCGACGATGTGCACGAGCTTTCTCTGTCGACCGGAGCGGCCGCGAGCCAGGTGCTGACCAGCGCAAACGAACTGGAAGAGCAGGCCTCGACCCTGAACGAACAGGTGAAGACCTTCCTGACCAGAGTTCGCGAGCGATAGGACAATTCGCGCTGCGATGGCGCTGGGCCGGAGACGGGATGTCCTTCGCTGGGCATGCCCTGGGGTGCGCCGAGTGTTCCGTGCAGACACGATCGACTTGGTTACGCCTCCGCGCGCGTCGCGGCCAGCATCAGGCGGAGCGGACGGGATCGTGCGAGGCCAGCGCCGTATCGGCACCTTCGCCCGCCAACTCCGCGAGGCGCTCAATGAACAGTTCGGGCAGCTGGTAGGGCAGCAATTCGCCCGCCTCCGGGACCAATTCCAGCGAGACCAGCGGGTTGAGACCGCGAATATGGGCGAGGTCTGTGCCGTCGATCGTTCCGATCTGACCGGGCACAAGCCAGTGCAGCGGGACCTGGAGCTTGCTTACCCACTCCGAGATCGGGCTCTTTGCGCACATTTCCTGCTCACGTTTGAACGCCATATAGCCTTGCGCGAGCACGTGGCGGATCGCTGCACGCAGCAACGGTTTGATCTCCGGATCGGCGATCGTCTCGCCGTCCACTCCTGAATCGTTATATCCGCGAGTGAGATAGAAGTCCGGACCGCGTTGCTTCACCATCCGGTAGCCTAGTCGACAAGCGATATCGAAGGCGGCTGGCGCATCGAGTGCCAGCTTGAAGAAAGTGTGCTGCCGCCACGGCAGGCTCTCCTTCCGGTTGAGCGAAATGCTCCATGGCAGGCTGATACAAAGCAGTGTCGAGATGAGATCGGGGCGCGTCAGTGCGAGGTAGATGAGATAGAATTGGCCTCCGCGGCTCGTCACCGCCGGGACCGGGCCGAGTTCGAGCGTTTCGCACAGCTCCTCGATTGCATCGCAGCCATCGATCAACTGTTCCTGCTGACTTACCGGATCGCTATTGCCGTGCCCCGGGAGCGAGGGGGAAATCAACTTGATGCCTCGTCGCTCGAGCTCGCTGCACATTGCTTCGGGTAGAAACGAGAAAGACGTCTGGCCGGCCACGAACAGGATTGGGCGGCCATCCTCTGCCCCCATCCAGCTATATGCCAGCTTACGTCCATCGCGGCGGGTGAGAATCTTTTCCCGGCCGAGCGGATCGGACCATGTCAGGTCGACACGCTCCTGCTGAAACGCAGCCCGCGCGCAAAGCAAGGCGAGCAACCGGATCAGTTCGGCTTTTGAATGGACCTCTGCCTTCCCCAAGATGCGTTTGACCTGCGTTCGAACCGTTTCAATCGAAACGCCGCGTTGATCGGCAACCACCTGAAGGTCGCGATTGGCAAACAGCGAGCGGCTGATCTCAGTCTCCGCCTGAGTGAAACCGAAAACCTTCTTCAACGCCGTGGAAACGCTCGGCAGCCAATCGAGTTCGAGCGAGCGCACAACGGTGTAGGGAGCAACCGCGCCGCCGGATTCGAGCTGGTAGACTTCGGCGAGCGCTTCCTCACTGTCGCCCACGATCGTCCGGATGATGGCGTAGTCGACATTGCCCTTACCCACACCGCTGGCACGTACGGCGCGAAAATCCGCAAGCGAGTCATCGCGCACCCAGTCCGTTCCCGCGCTCAGCCCGTGCTGCACTCCGAAATAGCGCGACGCACCATCATTGAGCGCGGCCACCAGACCGTTGGGGGAGAGCACCATTGCCGGAGCCGGGGTTTGCGAGACCGCCGCTTCGAAAGGATCTTCGATCCTAACGGCGTTGCGATCTTCGAGCAGCAATTCTTCGAGCGACGCAAGCTGGCGCTTGAGCGCCCCGTCTATGAGCGGGATGCGGGGCTCTCGCTTGATTGCGGAAAACTTCCGCTCCCACGCGCTCATCATAGTATCGTAGGCCTCGTCGTCGCTGAGCGACCGCCACGAGGCGGATACGATATCCAGATCGATTTCGCGTCCGCTGTCAGCCATGGCATCGAGATATAGCATGCCGCCAGCAGGCGCATACCCCGGCTGGGGTATGACAGGCTGTCTTCGGCTGGCCATCCTTCTCGAAGGAGTTTCAGGAGGATAAGATATGCAAACCGCCTCAGTATTCGGTCACATTCGCCCCATATTGCTCGTCGGCGGTGGGGTACTGGCTTGCGCAGCGGCGCTGTCCTCGACAGCAGTCAAAGCCGAAGACTGTCTGCTCGATCGCGACAATGACGGCGTCGTCGATGCCGGCACCGATAACGATGCGGGCGCTAACTCGGACGACGGGAATGGAAGGCTTGCGTGCGGGTTCAACGCAGATTCCACCGGCGACTTTTCGACGGCAATAGGGGGCGGAGCGACGGCCAGTGCCGACCAGACGACGGCCATCGGCAACACATCGAGCGCAACTGCGGTGCAGGCAACGGCATTGGGTCACTTGGCCATCGCCGACTTCGCCAGATCGACTGCCCTCGGATTCAGCGCCGATATCGGTGGTATCGATGCAACCGCTGTCGGCTCGAATGCGAATGCGGCCAATGCCGGGAGCACGGCGCTGGGCTCTGCGGCGAGCGCGGTGGGCGACAACGCCGTCGCAATCGGTCTGGCCGCTTCGACCACAGGTGCGGGCGGCATCGCCATCGGTGGAGACGGCGATGGCAGCACTGTCGGCGCTCAAGCGGGGGCGAGCGCGGTGGCCATTGGCCGGGATGCTGCAGCGGCGACCGGTGCATTGGCAATCGGGACCGACAGTTTGGCTTTTGGCAGTTCGAGCCTTGCGCTGGGCCTGTTCGCCTCTGCGGCCAATTCGAACGCGCTGGCGATTGGCGCAAACAGCGACGCAAACAACGACTTCGCTATCGCGATCGGCGGCGATAGCTTGGATGTCGATCTTGAGGGGGCGCAAGCGACCGGGTTCGCTGCGGTCGCATTGGGCACCGACGCCGCAGCTACCGGTTCCCGCGCCATAACGATCGGGCAAGGCGCGACCGCTGCGGGAACAAACGGCGTTTCGGTCGGAGCGTTCACCAGCGCATCGGGCGACGACTCCTCCGCTTTTGGAAGGAATGCAAATGCCGGGGGCGCAAACTCGATCGCTATCGGCGCCAATTCGGTTGCCACCGGAAGCCAGAATACAGTTGTCGGCAATTCCGCCGCTGCAAACTCCACCTCGAATGCTGTCGCGATTGGATTCACATCGAGCGCGTCCGGCGTTCAGGCCGTGGCGATAGGCTTCGACGCCGATGCAGGCGGTGCCGGCGCCATAGCGATTGGCGGAGACGGCAGCGATCCCGGCGTTGACGGCGCGCAAGCGACAGCGACCGATGCGATCGCTATCGGCCGAGACGCGAATGTCATCGCATCGAATGGCATAGCGATTGGACGGGTCTCTGGGGCCTCCGCCGTTCAGGCTCTTGCGATCGGGATTGCCGCCAATGCCAGCGGATTGAATGCGAATGCGATTGGCGTCGGCGCGGTGGCATCGGGCAATGATACCGTGGCGCTGGGTGGGCGTACCGAGGCGACGGGCGCGGGCGCGCTCGCGATCGGCGGAGACGGCCCCATCGATGGTGATATTGATGGCGCGGAAGCAACTGCGGACTATGCGACGGCGATCGGCCCGGACGCGCAAGCGACGGCTCCTCTAGCGTACTCGCTTGGGGCGATATCCAGCGCCAGCGGGGTCAACTCGACGGCGCTCGGTTCCTTCGCCAACGCCAGCGGCGGTTCCTCGCTTGCCCTTGGATCTTCTTCGACCGCTTCGGCCGATTTTTCGGGCGCCATCGGTGTGGGTTCGACCGCGCTTCATGCGGCTTCCTTCGCCTTGGGCCCCGGCGCGATCACGACGCGGATCAACCAGATCGTGATCGGGCAAGACGGTTCGGGCTTCGGCGCGACCGGGCCGGTGACCGTCACGATCCCCGGACTGCCAACGACCGCTTCGAATGCAGCGCAATCGGGGTCATTGTTCTATGTCACCGTCGATTCCGATGGAAACCTCGGCTTCTCCAGCGGTCCGATTGGCAGTTCTGCCGGCACGCCCGTATCCGCGAGTCCGGCGACGGCCAACCTGCAAACTGCGCAAGCGGTACCGGCGGCTTCGACACACGCAGCGGCGCCACCGACGATAACGGAAACCAGTATCGATGGCGGCCTGGCCTATGCCCCTGGCGAAGGCGTCATGACAGCCGATGCCTCCCGTACGCTTGCCGAGCTTCCTTCCGATGCGGTGATGCTCAACGATACCCAGAACATCCCCGAGCCGCCCGAAGGCGCGGATGCGGAAACCGGGAGTCGGCGCGCAGCAACCTCGGCCACAGCATTCCTCCCAGCCGATTTCGGCACTGCGATGGCGCCCCCAATCAGCCAGGTATCGCAAGCGCAGTTCGACCAGCTTTCCGGTCGGGTCAACGCACTCGACGGTCGGGTCTCGGGACTCGAATTCGAGCTTCAAAACTTGAACGAGAGTCTGACCGGAGGCATCGCCGCCTCGATGGCGCTAGGCGGACAGATGGTGGTGCCCGACAGCACCATTTCGTTCAGCCTCAACGCTTCGACCTACCAAGGCGAACAGGGCTTTGCAGGGTCTGTCTCCGCGCGCGTGGCGGAAAAGGTATACATCTCAGCAGGGGTCGCCGGATCGACCGCCCCCGACAGCACCGGCGGGCGCGTCGGCGTGGCATTCGGGTTCTAATGAAGCGGCTCCTTCAGTCCCTGATCATAACGAAACTGTAATCGGGGTCGGATTTCCGCAGTTTCAATCGCGATACCTCGCTGGGTCCTATTGGCTCCCGGACACCGATCCTTTCTTGAATTCCGGACCCTGTGCTGGGCAGTTCAAAGGTCGCATTCTGGATTCTATCGAAGATTTCGTCGCCGTGCTGTTCGGAATCAATTCGCTCAAGAACTATCTCGGTTGCCGCTGGCGCGCTCGCTTTTCGAACGCTGGTGATCATCAGGCCACTCAACACGGCGGAGTCGCCATCATCGTGCAAGTGAAATCGCTCTTCCTGGATGTTGTCGACTTCCTCGATCGGCAGCTCGAACAGGTCTCCCGCGTCTTCAGGAACATGCATGCTGAAGCCTGCTAGCGTGAACGCGTTGCGGTCCATGTGCCAGCTGCCGAAACTACGGAGCTGGCGACGTGTACCGACCTCGGGCTCGACTCGTCTCTTTTCCTCGTAGAACGGACGTCCATGATCGTCGCGACGAAAGCGGAAGGCAGATACGGCAATCTTCCCCGGCTCCACGAACGAAAATCGCTTGGCGCCGAACACGCCTTCCAGCACACGGTCGTCGACCGCAGACAGCGGGTAGAAGCCGGCATTCGCAAACCTGAGGTTCAGTAGATGCGTCGCCAAGGATCCGGCGGACATCCCTGATTGTATCGCTGTCAGGATCCTGCGATGGATCGACTTTCCTTCGAGAAAAGGGCTGTTCGAGCTGTCGTGGTTGCGCAGCGCCGAAACCTGCTCAGGCTTGATTTCAAGCCCCCTGAGTTCCGGCCTGTTTCTTTGTAGCCAAGCACAAACATCGGCATTCTTGATACGCGGGGCGATGTGACCGCGCGCCGCCTTCAGTTTGGGGGGAGTTGAAAAATCGCCG
>JAAUYH010151948.1_pt1 | contig 11631 bp, 12 predicted proteins | sample 7278061 | NCBI WGS metagenome assembly JAAUYH01 (sample SAMN14350203, study PRJNA611818) | marine sediment metagenome | isolation source: surface marine sediment (0.6m) | place: French Polynesia: Moorea | collected 2018-08 | reverse complement strand
GACGAACGTCTCGAGCGCGAAAAGCCCGTTGCCGAGGACGGCGGCGACACGCCCTACCCCGGCTGGGACGCGCTGCGCGAGGAAGAGCTGGAGGAAGACCCGGCGATGGTCCTTACCGTGACCGACTCCGGCGGCGAAGTGGTGCGGGTGCTGACGGGGCCCGTGGAAGCCGGCTTCAACCGCGTTGCCTGGGACCTGAGGTATCCGTCGCTGGAACCCTGGACCGCCGAGTCCGAGCAGCAGTGGTGGCAGCCCATCGGCGTGCTGGCTCTGCCCGGTCGTTACTCGGTGCAGATGGCCATCCGCAAGGCCGGTCGCCTGACGAACGTGGGCGAGCCGCAACCCTTCGACGTGACGTCGATACGCGAAGCCACCCTGACCGACTCGAACCTGGACGAGGCCATCCGCTTCGCCCGGGACGTCGACGAAATGCAGCGTACCGCCGACAGCGCCGAGTCGTCCGTGGACGAGGCGCTGGCGAGCATGAAAGCCATCCGCGCCGCCCTCGACCGCTCCACCGCCGACGCGGCCCTCGGCGTCGAGGCGCGCCGCCTGGAACGGCAGCTCCAGGACATCAAGCTGAGACTGGCGGGCAGCGAAACGCTGGATCGCATGAACACGTCAGGGCCGGTCTCCATTTCCCGGCGCCTGTTTGTGGCTGGCCACGGCAAACGCCAGTCTGCTTATGGCCCAACCGCCACGCACAAGGCCAGCGCCGACATCGCCCGCCGGGGCTTGAGCGCTGTGCGTGCCGAACTCGACGAGGTGCTGGGCAAGCAGCTGCCGGATCTGCAGCAAAAACTGGACGCCGCCGGCGTGCCGTGGACGCCTGGGCGGCGCTGAGCGCGTAACCCGGAAAAAAGATGGCCCGCTGCACGCGGCAGCGGGCCGTCAGCCCCCCGAACGACTCTTGCGCTGGAAATAGCGCACGACCGGTTTCATAAGCTCGCGCCAGGCAATGGCGATTTCGTCGCGCCGGTCCGCATCTTCACACTCCGGGTCGAACGGCGCCCGCTCGTCGTCACCGCACACCGTGGACACCAGCGCATCGACGAAGTGCCGGTACTCGTCCGGGCGTATGCCCATGCCGGCGGCGCCGTGCGATCGGGCCGTGCGCGTGAGCGCGTTGGGTTCCGGCACCTCGACGTTGGGTATGTAGTTGCGAACGAAGCTGAACGAGGCGTCGAGCGCATGGCGCAACTTGCCATGCTGCCGCGTCCAGCGGTCGCGGTCGAAGCCACCGAAGCGCTGGCCGATGTCGCCGCGACCGGTGAACGTGTCGTAGAAGCACTCGAAGAACCCCGGTTCGCGCGGGTTGTTCAGGCACCGGACGTAGCTCTCGCGGGCATCCTCGACGACCACGTGCTCGGCCGATCGCAGGGCCCCCAGCGCGATGTCCATGCGCGGGTACCGCTCCTCCGGCTCCAGCGACACCATCCGCGCGATGATCGAGCTGATGTGGCCGGGCACGTCACGGCGCAGCACCTTGAGTGCCGGCAATTCCACGAACGCGCCGTCGCCGCGTCGCTCGATGAGCTGGCAGGCCCACTCGAGCTGCTCGGTCTCGGGCAGGGATACATCCAGCGGCAGGGTCTCCGGCAATCGGCCGGTACACAACTCGTAGGCAAGGATTCCCAGCGAATACTGGTCGGACAGTTCGTAAGGAACGTTGCGGGCGCCTCCCCGGGTGAGTATCTCCGGCGCCGTGTAGGTGAGATCCTCCAGCGTCACCAGCCGTTCGCTCACGGCATTGCGTAACTCGAAAGCCTTGAGGAACGTGTTGCGCGTGCGCGGCGACAGGTAGGGCTCGTAGTCGTCGTCCAGCAGGATATTGGTCGACTTGAGGTTGCCGATGGCTACGTTGCGATTGTGCGCTTCGTACATGGCCCCGCCGATGCGGTAGACCACCCGCCGTGCGTACTCGAGGTCCAGCTCGGCCTCTCTGTGGGCACGGATGTGCTTCGACAGATTGCCCTTGGCCATGTGCTGCATGATGATGTGCGGCCGCTCGCCGCCGCCGAAGCCGGCCGAGTACACGGAGATGAAATTCGGCAGGTTGGACAACACCGAGGCGGCCTGCGCATTCTCGCGAAACTCGCCGGCCTGCTCGGGCCGCTTGAGCACCTTCTTGACCACGCGGCGATTCAGCACCTCGTCCATGGCCATCAGCACATCGCTGGTGTCGCCCAGCTTGATGGTCTCGATCAGGCGGTAGTTGCCGGACTGCTCCGGATGGCTGATGTCTTCGGCGGCCCGTGCCAGGGCGTCGCCCAGCGCGGCGAAATCGCGCTCGGGCATGGGCAGGCCCATGGTCTCACTGAAGGTGCGGTACAGCCGTTCGAGACCACCGGCGTCGGCAATCTCGATCGCCTGCAACATGCACAGAGGCACCGGCAGCGCATCCACCGTCATACCGGAATGACACACGGGAATGACCCGCGTATTGCGAATCCAGCCCGCGCCGGCTTCGAAATTGACCCAGGGTTTGCCGACGGATACGTCGCTGCACAGGACGAGTACACAGTCGGCGTCGTTCAGCGCGGCCTGCAGCCCGTCGAGCCACCGGTCGCCGGCCTGCAGCGTCTCGTGATCGGAGGAAACATAGAAGCCGATGCGCCCGCCGAAATCGTCGGCGAGGGTCATCTTCAGCCGTTGCGCGAGCGCCGACTCTTCCTTCGTGTGGCTGACGAAAACCTGGTGTTCGGGCATGCGTACCCCGCGCTCGATGCAACCTGGCGGCCTGTCGACCAGCGCCCTTCCCAGTCATTGCGAGCGTAGCGAAGCAATCTCCGAACGCCGGCCGACCGCTTCCGGAGATTGCTTCGTCGCCTGTGGCTCCTCGCAATGACAGCCGTCGGGAGATCGTCAACAGGCTGCTAAATCATAGACCAAACGGGGCCCGGGTGGGCCGTGCACCGCATCACGCGTAGTCGAGATCCTGCACGATGGCCTCGGCCTCCACCTCGATGAACCAGTCGGGGTCGATCAGGGTCGCCACCCCCACCATCGTGGCCACCGGCAACACCTCGCCGAAATAGTCACCGTGCACCCGACCGATGGTCTCCCAGTGCTCGATGTGCGTGACGAACATGCGTGTACGCACAACGTGCTTGTACGACGCGCCGAAATGCGCCAGCGAACGGCCGACGATGTCGAAGCAGCGCCGGGCCTGCGCCGCGGGATCGCCGACGCCGACGGTCTTGCCGTCGTCGCCGATCGGCGCGGTACCGGCGATCTCGATACGATTGCCGATGCGCAACGCGCGGCAAAAGCCACAGGACTTCTCGAAAGGGCTGGCGGATGACAATCGCTGGATGTTCATTGGTACGTACCCTCGTTACAGTGTTGCCTGCCTGTGGGAGCGGCTTCAGCCGCGACTTGTTTCGGAATCGCGGTTGAAGCCACTCCCGCTACTCTTACTTACAGCGCCTTGCCAGTCAGTTCCTCGTACAAGGCCCTGTGCCTGGCGATCGAGTCGCGCACGTTGAAGTGGGTGCCGATGCGCTCGCGCGCGCGCCGGCCCCACTCGACCCGACGTTCGGCGTCGCTGGCCATCTCAACGATCGCATCGGCCAGGGCCCGCGCGTTCCCCGGCGGCACGACGATGCCGCACTCGCCGTCTTTCACCAATTCCGGGCTGCCACCGGTTGCCGTGACGATGGGCGCAATGCCGTACACCATCGACTCGATCACCGTCTTGGGCAATCCCTCGCGCTTGGTTGCCGGCAACACACTGGCGCTGCAGGCCGAGATCAATGCCGGGATGTCGTCCCGGTAACCGAGCGTATGGATGTTCGCCGCCATGGGCGAGGCCTCGATGAGACTTGCGATGTGCGGCGCATCCATGCCGCCGCCGACCAGCAGGATGTGCACATTCGCATCCGCGGGCAGGTGATGCGTTGCCTCGATCAATACGGGCACGCCCTTGCGCGGTCGGTTGTTGGCAACGCAGCCGAGCACGAAGGCGTCGGCCGGTATGCCGAACTGGCCGAGGTCCGCCGGCGCCGTGTCTTCGTACCAGGCCAGGTCGTGCCCCTTGTAGATGGTGACCGGCTTCGACTTGTCGCGCAGCTGGTTGCGCAGGTCGTCGCGCACCGAGTTGGCGACACAGACGATCTTGTCGACGCGCGGGTTCAGGTGCGTGATGTAGGCCGTCGGGTCGTACCAGTAGATGTTGCCTGTCTGGCCACGGTAGGTAACCACTTTCACGGGCAACCCGATGGCGGCAACGATGCCGTTGGCAATGGCCTTGTTGTTGAACAGGTGAACCACGTCGTGGCCGCCGTCGCGAAGCACGCGCCGCATCGTGCGCACGGCTTCGAGGCTGAACTTGCGCTTTGGATGGTAGTCGTGAATGCGTATGCCCTTCGACGCCATACGACGCGCATACCAGCAGTCGGCTTTCGTCATCACCTCGATATCCAGCCCCTGCGACTTCAGCCCGATGATCATCTCGGCCTCGGGTCGGATGTTGTGCACGGCGATGTCGTAGTTGCCGACGAAAAGAACCTTGATGGACACGACGCGTGGCCTGCGAGGGGAGGAGCGCGAAGTATAAACGAACCGGTCGGGGCGATAGCGATGGCGCGGCGGATGCCGGCTGCGGCGCGTTCAGCCAGCCAGCCCGGCCGACGAAGGGCCGAGCGCGTCAGACAGCCTGCCCGCGTGCACCGCCAGCACCTGGTCGGTCTGGCGATCGGACCCGAGCATGAACGACTGGGTGCCGACGATCTCGAAGCCCAGCTTCTCGTAGAATCGCCGCGCCTTGGCATTGTGCTCCCAGACGCCGAGCCACACCACGTCAGCCGACCGCTCGCTGGCAGCCGCCGCTGCGGCGGCCATCAACCGCCGCGCCAGCCCCGTGCCATGCCACGCGGCGCCGACGTACAGCCGCCGCACCTCGACCGGGACGTCTCCGGGCACGAACGCCGGCGGCGCTTCCCACCATAGCTGCACGTAGCCGACGATGGTGCCGTCGGCCACGGCCACCAGCGTGTCGATGCTCGCGTTGTCGATCTCGCGGCGCTGGACGGCCTCGCCGAAGGCCGTGCCCGTGTAGCTGGCCATGTTGCGGGCCGTGTTGTCGGCCGCGAAGGCCTCCTCGAAGGCGGCGCACGCGAAACTTGCCAGCGGCAGGGCATCGGCCGGCACGGCCCGTCGGATATCGATGCGCGGCTCGGTGGGCATGGGGCGGATTCCACGGGTAAACCGCAATTGTAGCGCCGTGAGCCGACTGTGAGGGAATCGGCGCGCGTTTGGCGCTTTAGAGGGTGACAGGGATTTCACCAGCCGCATTCAAGGATCGATGCGGCGGAAGGGACAGGGACTTCAGCGGCCCGATCCACGGACGGACCAGGCCGACTCGCCAAGGGAAGCATTCCGACACGGATGTCGACGACGACAGGGACGTCGGGACAGGACGTCACGACCGGCGGCAGGGACGCCGCCACTTTCACGGAGACCAGCCATGCCACGCACCCACCTCGCCCTTGCCACAGTCATCCTGGGCCTGACAGCGGCTGTGGCTCATGCGCAGTCGCTGGTCGATCAATGGAAGATCGGCCTGAGCGGCGCGCGGCTCACGGCCTATTCCGGGTCGGTGATCAGCAGCAACAGCACGCTGACGGTCATCGACTTCTGCCGCAACGGCCGCTACTCCTACTACAAGGAAGGCAGCTGGTCGGTGTCAGGAACGGCGGGCGGCGCCTCGACCAATGCCATTCGCGGGCAGTGGGACATCCGCCAGAACGGCTACCAGGTGCTGCTGGTGTACCGCACGGACCAGGGCGACGCGGGGTCGTTCCCGATCTACCTGCAGAACAACGGCCGCGTGAACATCGGCGGCACCGCCTACGCCGCCGAGCGCGGGCGGGCCGGCTGCTGACCGGCACGCAAAGACCAGGTGTCATCGCAGAGACCAGGTGCCATCGCAAAGACCAGGTGCCATCGCAAAGACCAGGTGTCATTGCGAGGAGCGCAGCGACGCGGCAATCTCGGTCAGGCTGCATTGACGCCCGCGGGGAACCCGCCTCGCGACAGCGTCACGAGATTGCCACGCCCTTCGGGCTCGCAATGACCGCGGAACTGCTAGCGGCTACCCAGGCGCCGCGCCAGGTCGATCACATCGGCGACGAGCTTCTGCACACCTGCCTTGTCTGCCTCGGCCGCCAGCGCACCCGGTTCGTCGAAGGCCCTGGCCGCATGCGGCACCGACCGCTGGCCCGGCACAACGTGCACCCCGAGGTTGCCCAGGATGGCGCGCAGGTGCACCAGCCCGCGCAGGCCGCCGAGGCGTCCCGGCGACGCGCTCAGCAATCCCGCGGCCTTGCCCCGGAAAGCCAGCATCGGTGGCTCGTCGTCGGTTTCTCTGCGCGACAGCCAGTCGATGGTGTTCTTCATGAGCGGCGTGACAGAGCCGTTGTACTCCGGCGACGCGATGAGCATGCCGTCGGCGTCGCGCAGCATGACCTTGAGCAGGCGGGTGCCCGTCGGCAGACCGTCACTGGCTTCGAGGTCGGCGTTATAGAGCGGCATCTCGAGATCCGCGAGGTCGACACGCTGCACGCTGGCACCGGCGGCCTCCGCCAGGTCGGCCGCCGCATGCATGAGGCGCGTGTTGAAAGACTCGCGCCGGGTGCTGCCCGAAAACGCAACGAGGCTGACCGGTTTGTCTGTCACGGAACTTCCCCCTGGGCCGGTCCGGCAAACCGCCGGCACGTGCAATGGAATGACAGGATCCTGGGCGGCAATCGTACAGGGGGCGCCCTGCGCCGCTCAACGCATGGTCTAGACTGAATGGCACAACTACGGCGTCGACGCAGTCCGCCCGCAGCAGGCGGCGCGCCCGCTCGCCGAAGGAGGCAACGACACATGGCAGGCGGATTTCGACACTGCGGGCCGGCGCACGACGGCTTCGGCCCGCACCCGGCCGATCGTGGGGCGCTGCCCCGGGGCCCGATGGGTATCGAACCCGACCCGTTCGCTCGTCATGAGCACGAGCCGGACGTGTGCGACGACTTCGACCACTGGCACGGTTTCCGATACCCCGAGCATGACTTCTGGGACAGCCTCACGGGCCGCCTCGAGCGCTGGCGCGACCGCATGGGCGACCGTATTGCCAGCGCCGTCGCCAGCCTGACGCTCCGCACCGAAGCCGCGCGCATCGCCCGGGAAGAACTGGCCTACTGGACCGACAATCGCCTCACCGAGCGGCGGCGCGCCGGCCAGACCCGCATTCAGCGGTACTGGCGCATCGGCGTACGGCGCTCTGTCACGCGCCACACCGCGAGGCGCGAGGCCTGGAGTGCAGCATTCATCGATTTCGTCATGCGCCAGGCCGGCGCCGGCGATTCGTTTCGCTACGCCTGGAAGCACGTCACCTACGTGAAAGCCGCCATCGACAACCTGCAGCAAAACCGTCCCAACAGCTTCAAGGCCTACAAGATCGACGACCCCCGTGCGACGCCCGACAAGGGCGATCTGGTCTGCAACTGGCGAAAGACACGGCGCACCTACGACGAGATCGCCGCCATGCGGCGCGCCTACGGGTACACGCACTGCGACCTCGTGGTCGACAAGGATGCGGGCGGCCGCAAGATCCAGCTGATCGGCGGCAACAAGACCGGGGGCGTGGTGGCACAGGTCGAGATCGATCTCGACGAAAACGGCCTCATCGTCGACCAGCCCCGGGGTTTCTACATCGCGGTCCTGAAGCACAGCTGACCGATTGCCCACCGCGCCTGGCCCCTTAAAAGAAAAGCCCGCGGCCGGTTGAGCCGCGGGCTTTTGCGTTACGCGAGCGTCAGCTCAGCGTGGGTGCAGGTACGCGTTCAGATGGAACCGCCGCACTTGCCCTCGCCGCACTTGCCTTCCTCGCCCTTGTCGCCGCCGCAGGAGCCTTCGCCGCCCTTGTCGCCGCCGCACTTGCCTTCGCCGCACTTGCCTTCTTCGCCCTTGTCGCCGCCACAGGAGCCTTCACCGCCCTTGTCGCCGCCGCACGAGCCTTCGCCGCCCTTGTCGCCGCCACAGGAGCCTTCGCCGCCCTTGTCGCCGCCGCACGAGCCTTCTGCGCCCTTGTCGCCGCCACACGAGCCTTCGCTGCCCTTGTCACCGCCGCACTTGCCTTCGCCGCACTTTCCCTCACCAATGTCGGCAGACATGTAGCCGCTGGACAGGGAGGTCATGCTGAAGACGTCCGCATCGGCGCTGGCCGCGGAAACGCCACCCAACGAGGCGGCGAGCGCCGCACCGACGGCCAGGGCCAGGGGCTTCTTCAGGGTTTTGGTCTTGGACATGTTGCTATCTCCTAGCTGGTTCGAATGTCCCTTCCGGGACGCTTGCTTGAATACGCGGAATGCGGCTGTTCAGATGCGCCACTCAACCGCCTCGGAAAAACGTGATTCAACGGGCTCGGTGTCTTCGCCCTGGGTGCCGATGACCGCTATGGCACCGCCGCGCTCGAGCGGCACGATGGTGCCTTCGAAATCGTCCTCGCTGATGCGCGTCGGCTTATCGACGTGCTCGTCGGGCAGCAGCATGACGGTGATCGGCCCGTCCTTACCCGCGACAACCAGGTGCGCGACGAGGTTCCCGCGGAAGTAGCATAGGCCGGCATGGGCCACCGCTCCGATGTCGCGCCTGAGCGACACATTGGCGCGCTGCAGCACGGTGCCGACCGTCTCCACGGACTCCACCGTGTCGGCGGTGAGCAGGAGCAGGTCCGGTTCGTGATAGATGTGCGCCACGAGTTCGTCGGACAAGACGTCGCCACCACTGAACTGCCACGCCGCGAAACCGGCGCCAACGGCGAGCACCAGGCTGGCGGCCAGCGCCAGGAAGCGCGGCTGCGGTGCTTTGCGAGCCACCTCCACCGCCTCGCCGCCGAGCTTCTCGGGCACCGGCACCGCCATGGCCCGACGAATCAGGTTGTCGAAATCGGCCAGTTCGGCGGCATAGCGGTCGCAGCTCTCGCATTCAGCTCGATGCGCCGCACAATCCGCGCCGTCGTGGGCGGGATCGCTGGTCAAAATGCGGCGAAACTCGAGGCAATTCATCCTTTCTCTCCGATCTGGCGCAGGGAACCGGCATCGGCACCCATTACGCCCTGTAACTGCTTGCGCGCCCGGAACAACCGCGTGAGCACGGCGCCCTGGCTCATATCCATGATCTCGGCGATCTCCGCCGTCGTGTGTCCGAGCAGCACCTGCAGCACAAGCGGCTCGCGATAGCCCTCGTCCAGATCGAGGATGGCCCGGCGCATGTCGTCCAGCACCGTGTCGCCCACGCCGTCAGGCGAAGCGAGGGCGAACGCCTCGTCCACGTCCACCAGGTCCGGCTGCTGGCGGTCGAAGCGGCGGGCGTTTTCCCGCCGCAGTATGGTCAGCAACCACTGCTTGGCCTTGTCCTGCTCTTTCAAGCTCGACCTCGCGCGCCAGGCTCGCAGCAGGGTCTCCTGGACCAGGTCTTCGGCGATGTCCGGATCCCGGCACAGCCAGAAGGCATAGCGGTAGAGATCACCGGACAGCTCGCCCGCCAGGGCCGAAAATTGGCTGCGGTTCGTGTACACACCCATATCAGACCGGCTCCTACCGGAAATTATTTCAAGGCCGCCGTATTTCGTGGTCGCCGGGGCGTTGTAGGTTAGAATCGGCCCGGTTCTTTCCGACCGGGCACCACCGGATTATGTCCAACGCACCCAGGCCAGCCTATCCGTCGACGCGGCCCAGACGCAACCGGGCCGATGCATTCAGCCGCCGGCTGGTGCGCGAGCACCGCCTGTCCGCCGACGACCTGATCTGGCCGGTTTTCGTGGTCGACGGCCAGTCGACGCGTCAGCCCGTAGCCTCCATGCCCGGCGTCGAGCGCCTGTCGATCGACAAGCTCATCGTCGAGGCACGGCGGGTCGCCGATCTGGGCGTGCCGGCCATCGCCCTGTTCCCGGTGACGCCGGCCGACGCCAAGAGCGACGACGGCCGCGAGGCGTACAACCCCGACGGCCTCGCTCAGCGCGCCGTACGGGCCCTGAAAGACGCGGCCCCGGAGCTCGGCGTCATCACCGACGTGGCGCTGGACCCCTTCACCACCCACGGCCAGGACGGTCTCATCGACGACACCGGCTACGTGCTGAACGACGAGACCGTCGAGGTGCTGTGCCGCCAGGCGGTCAGCCACGCCGAGGCCGGGGCCGATATCGTGGCGCCTTCGGACATGATGGACGGCCGGGTGGGCGCCATCCGCACCGCGCTCGAAGCCGGCGGCCACGTCAACACGCGCATCCTGGCCTACTCCGCCAAGTACGCGTCCAGCTTCTACGGCCCGTTCCGCGACGCGGTGGGATCGGCGGGCAACCTGGGTGGTGCCGGCAAGCACACCTACCAGATGGACCCCGCCAACACCGACGAAGCCCTGCGCGAAGTGTCCATGGACATTGCCGAGGGCGCCGACATGGTTATGGTCAAGCCGGGTATGCCGTACCTGGACATCGTCCGGCGCGTGAAAGACCGATTCGGGATGCCCACCTTCGTGTACCAGGTGAGCGGCGAATACGCGATGCTGATGGCCGCTGCCGGCAACGGCTGGCTCGACGAACGCGCCGTGGTGCTGGAGTCGCTCGTGGCCATGAAACGCGCCGGTGCCGATGCGGTGCTCACCTACTTTGCGCCGACCGTGGCGTCCTGGTTGAGCGAGGGCTGAGCGCTGGCCCTGGACCGCATTTCCGACCGGGATGATTTCGCGGTGATGGGCCATCCCGTCGAGCACTCGCTGTCGCCCGCCATCCACACCGCCTTCGCTGAACAGACGGGGCACAAGCTGCGCTACCTGGCCATCGACGTGCGCGATCGTTTCGAGCCGGCGGTGCGCGAGTTCTTCGCCGCCGGCGGCCGCGGGCTGAACGTCACGATTCCGCACAAGGGCGCGGCCTATACCCTGGCCGACGACGTCTCGATGGGCGCACGGGTGGCACGGGCGGTGAACACGCTGCATCTCGGCCCCGACTGCCGCCTCGTCGGCGACAACACCGACGGCCCCGGGCTCGTGCGCGACCTCAAGAACAACCTGGGACTGCCGCTGGTCGGGCGCCGGGTGCTGCTCGTCGGCGCCGGCGGTGCCGCCAGCGGCGTCATCGCCTCGCTGTTCGGCGCCGGGATAGCGACGTTGGTGGTGGCCAATCGCACCGTCGCACGCGCCGAGAATCTCGCGGAGAACTTCAGCGGCTTCGGCGACATCCGCGGCACGGGCTTCGACGGCATCGGCGACGACCCGTACGACGTCGTCATCAACGCCACCCCGCTGGGCCGCAGCGACGAGGTCGTGCCAGTGCCTACCGGCGCCGTGCGTGGCGCCACCTGCTACGACATGGTGTACACACCCGATCCCACCGCCTTCTGCCGCTGGGCGGCGCAGCAGGGCGCGGCCGCGTGCTACGGGGGCCTGGGGATGCTGGTGGAACAGGCCGCCGAGTCGTACCGCATCTGGCACGGCGTGCGTCCCGACACGGCGCCGGTCATCGAGCGCATGCGGCAGGTGCTGGCCGGGCGCTGACGGGCCGAGTCCTTCGCACGCAGAAGCCCCTGTCGTCTACAGGCGAGGCGGGGCGACGCCGGCCCTATCGAGGCGGTTTCGGCAATCCGT
>JAAUYH010124879.1_pt1 | contig 11631 bp, 7 predicted proteins | sample 7278061 | NCBI WGS metagenome assembly JAAUYH01 (sample SAMN14350203, study PRJNA611818) | marine sediment metagenome | isolation source: surface marine sediment (0.6m) | place: French Polynesia: Moorea | collected 2018-08 | reverse complement strand
ACTAATTTATACTTATTAACTACTGCAACAGAGGAAATTACAGCAGCTATTGAAAGTTTGAGCCGACCCCTACGAAAACTGAATATACCAGTTACAGAAATAACTCTAACTTTAACCTTATCTTTACGCTTTATTCCTTTAGTACTCGAAGAAATTCAAAATTTAGCTCGTTCTGTTGTCACTAGGGCAATTAATTGGCGTAAGTTGGGCTGGAAGGGTGCAGTCAAAGTGTGGCTGATGGTAATAGAAAAACTTTTAGATAACTTACTCATGCGTGCGGAACAAATGGCTGGAGCAATGGTCGCGAGAGGTTTTACTAGCCCCAACCAGCATCGAGTACAGTGGCACGAATTACGTTTAAAACCTTGGGATTGGGTAGCGCTAGTTGCTTTAATAATTTTCTGGGGAATACGTTTTCAAATCGGCGCTCAAGTCTGAGGAGTAAGAAGTAATGATTAAGAAGTAATGGGTAATGGGTAATGGGTAATTGGTGTTAGTGCAGCGTAGGATAAGCAATTGGGAATGGGTAAGAAGCAATGAGCAATATTTTTTTCTGTTTGCTTTAGAATCACTCAATTATTAATTTAATAAACCTGCATTGTTCTCCATCCCAAATGTCTATAAACCTGCAGAAAAACTCTATATGAGAGATATTACTGCTTAACCATTACTTCTTACTCATTACTTATTACTTCTTACTTATTACTTCTTACTTATTACTCATTACTTCTTACTTCTTACTTCTTACTCATCACTTTGGTAAGGGCTAATTTGTTCAATAAAATTATCTTCTGGAATATCTATATCTTCTGTTTCCACAATCCTCAAGTTAAAATTATGAGATTTGATTTCTAGTACTTCTTGCATATTTTGGAATTTTGTGTTTTCTAGATCTCTTTGCCGAAGATCTAGATGTCTAATACGGTTATACCTACTTTGGGAAGGAATGGGAGGGATAATGATCCGGCGATTGAGATCTATCTTTTCTCGTTCTCTCAAATTTGATCTGCAGCGAGACATAAAACCATTACTCATGCTTGAAATTAAACTAAGACTAATTGGTAACATAAACAAACCAATCGGTTTTAAGACATCTCCTCTATCAGCAATCTCAACTTTGCTCAAATCATTCATTTTAGGATTCAGCAAAGCAACAAAAGCTTCATCTGCATTTGAGTAACGATCTTGAGATACTGGTTCCACCATTTTTTCTAACCAACTGATGAAACGAGGGTTAAGATTTGGAAGTAGATATTTAACATTAACCCGATGATTATCGTCAATTAATTCACCAATAAAAGAAGATGGAGTTCTTGTCAGCAAGCAAATTAAGGTCATTCCCAAACTATAAAGATCAGAAGCTGTACTTAGAGGGCGACAAAACATTTGCTCTGGTGGCATAAATCCTAATGTACCCTTAACAATGCTATGTGAAGTCGAGCTTTGACCATCAATTTTTGCCAAACCAAAATCAACTAAATAAACATTGAGTTTATCGTCTACTAAAATGTTTTCTGGCTTTATATCTCGGTGAATAATTGGTGGAACGTGATGTTGTAAATAAATTAATATTTCTAATATTGAAATCGCAATTTGCCGGATTTCCTCAAGTTTGAAATATCGTGGCTGTGCTAGCGAAAGAGCATTTTTATATTCTTGTACTATACAAAAACCAGATTCAGTTTCAAAAGAGTCTATATATTTGGGAATACTAGGGTGATTTAACTGTTGAAGAAACTTAATTTCGCTCTCTAGGGCTTCATAATCTGACCAACTATTTCCGTCAACAGCAAACTGAAATTGCTTGATTGCAACAAACTGCTTTGTATTAATGTCAGTCGCTTGATAGGTAGCTCGTCCTCCATTCAGGTTATTTCCTAACTTGCGTTCAACAATATAACCCTGTTGGGAAAAGTCTGGAAAAAATCTACTATTACCCTCGAGATTGAAATATTCCATAGCTAGTTATCTAACTTGTTGTGTGTAGGATTGCGATTCAGGTATTTGTTGCTAAAGTCTTACTTTTTTCCGCGGATTGATAAACTCTGTCGGCTCGTGCTTCAAATCTTTTCCTTTGAATTGAGCCACTAACAGTAAAACTTCATCAAAATTAGTCTTAGTCTGGTTTTAATAATCTCTGATTCTCGTGTCATAAATTACCATATCAAAGGCAAATTGAAATTATTTAAAGCATTTACTAGTTTAGATCCCTTTTCAATTACTGTATATATTCTTAACTCCTAATTGATAGCTGTTAATGAATTTTCATGTTGCTTAACTTGCATAAAGTTATTGATTTTATAGTTGTAATTTCAAGTTTTCTTCATTTATTGTTTAGTATAAAAAATATTGTATCCTTCCAACTGATGAAGCAAACCATTTTCTGTTGTTTTAACTAATTTTAGGGGTAAATTTAATCTTGGTTTAGTAAATCATTTCTACTAATACCAGAAAATATGTGTTAGCAATTTATACTCTTGCTTAAGCTTCCTTAAGGTCGTAAATATTGCGAGAAAATGCTAATAAAAAAATAGAGTATATTTTATTATATAAAATTTAAATTATGTTTTATTATGTTAAGTATTGGCAATAAATATAAATAAACAAAGCCCATAATATGATTTTCTTTAGTTGTACTATTGGCAGTTATGAAAATTTATTACTGTTACTAAAACTGAAACATATTTAATCAAAACAATAAAAGCTTCACATTGTACCAAAACTTACTAATTTTATAAGTAAATTTTTATTCTTAAGTCTTAATAAAAATTACTGTGTTCTAAGTTATATGAATTGGAACATGTTCTATATCGGGCGATTGAACGCCAACTATACACAAGCCAAATTAAACCTTTCCCACTTTGTTAGCGCAAAAAAGATTTTTACTTTTTGCTAACGAAAAACTGAGAAAAGTAATATTTGTTTATATACCCAATCTGGGATAATTAGTTGTACGAAAAATAAAATGACAAAGCTTTGGTATTGGCGATCGCTTCCGCTTGAAAATCGCACTGGTAGTTATATTTTTGCGAGTTTGTTTTTTCCCGCCTCAAATTCACATTCAGATTTAAAGTCAGACTCAAATTTAAACTTAGCTCCAAATTCAAACCCACACTCTAATCTAAACTCCTGTATCGCAACTCTTTTGGAGAGTCCTTATCCTACCCCAAGCGAAAATCCTCAACTTGCACGGTATTCGATATGTGCGGGTATTCCGCGGATAATTGATGGGCATATGCAAGTTTGGACTCCAGAATTAGGGGAGATTTTGCCCTTCTTAGAAAATCTATTACGACAGACAGAAACCGAACCTCATAATTCTGCTAATTCTTCTTGTTTGTCTCCCCCCTCCCACTTACCATTCACTGGTGGTTGGCTTGGTTGGCTCGGGTATGACTTAGCCTGGGAAATTGAGAAATTACCAATATCCAAAACAGATTCTTTACCTTTTCCTGTTGCATTTTGGTACGAACCTGAATGTTTTGCTGTTTTAGATCATCAAGAACAAGAACTGTGGCTAGCAGCTAGCAGCATAGATAAGCTTGATAAATTGGAAAAAAAGCTTAAGAATTACACGGGGGACGGAAGAGATGAAGGGAAGACAGAAGAAAAGAAAAAGGAAAAGAATAGCTCTTTTTCTTCACCATTCCCATATGAAGAAGTAGATACTTACCTGTCTACCTTTGCTAAGAGGTCACCATACCCCAATTCACCATACCCCAATCCCAAATCCCCCTTACCACATTTCTTCTGCTCCCAATCCGAATATGAAGCTGCTGTCAAGCAAGCTCAACAATATATTCGGGCTGGTGATATCTTTCAAGCTAATCTTTCACTGCGATTTGCAACATTAACTGCTGCATCTGGCTGGGAAATTTATCTTGCGTTGCAGAAAATTAATCCTTCTCCTTTTGCTAGCTATTGGCGAACACCTTGGGGGGAAATTGCTAGCTGTTCCCCGGAAAGGTTAGTCAAGCTATTTCCTAGAGGAGAAGCGGAAACTAGACCAATTGCTGGGACGCGATCGCGCGGGGAAACCCCCGAAAAAGATCGAATCCAAGCACGGGATCTAGTTAGTAACACAAAAGAGATAGCAGAACACATCATGCTTGTAGATCTGGAACGTAACGACCTTGGACGAGTTTGTAAATGGGGGAGTGTAGTAGTCGATGAATTTTTAAAAATAGAACGCTATAGTCACGTAATGCATCTTGTCAGCAACATCAAAGGTAGCTTAAAATCTGAAAGCAACGCGGTTGATTTGATTCGTGCCATGTTTCCTGGTGGTACAATTACCGGTTGCCCAAAGGTTCGCTGCATGTCCATCATTGAAGAATTAGAAACGGTTCGACGCAGTTTATTCTATGGTTCCTGCGGTTATCTGGATCGACGAGGTTATTTAGATTTAAATATTTTGATCCGCACTCTGCTCTTAGCCCCTTACGATAAAGTAAGAGATTTACAGCAGAAGGAAACAAAAAAAAAGCATAAATCAGACAAGTTGCTCAACTCTCCCCCAGTGTCTAGTTCCCAGTTAAAGACTTCAGATCCCCTTGATGCATCAGTCAATACATTCTACTATTGTGAAAGTTCTCCATGGGGAGTCTACGAGCATCAACCCTCTGAGCACCTACATTCAAAAATAAACGTTGTTTGGGGACAGGTTGGAGCAGGAATTGTGGCAGATAGTAATCCTCGTAGGGAATGGGATGAATCTCTGCATAAAGCACAAGCGCAGCTAGCAGCACTTAAGTTGCTCAACGATGGATCGTGAACTATTTTGAATTGCGCATCCATCATTAGGTTATTTATTGAAAAAAATGATTCGATTGGGAACTGATATTGTTTATATTCCACGTATTCAGGCGGCTGTTGAGCGCTTCGGCGATCGCTTTTTACAGCGTGTGTATACTCCCATTGAGCAGCAACATTGCGGTTACTATTCCCAAAATCTTGCAAATCCCTCTTTTGAAAGGCTAGCAGGACGTTGGGCTGCTAAAGAAGCTGTAGTTAAAGCCCTGGGAACCGGATGGCGTGGTGTCAGCTACACCGATGTGGAAATTGGCTGGGCTAAAAGTGGTAAGCCATCAGTTACTTTACACGATCGAGCAGCAGCAGTTGCTGCAACACTGAGAGAACAAAAATCAGCAAAGAATGATCTTTCTGTGCTGGATTTTCTCGATTTGGAAAAGCCGCCAACGAGTTCTTTGAGAACCATGGATTCCTCCAATTTCTGGCAACTAAGTTTAAGCCACGATCGCAATTATGCTATTGCAACTGCTATATTTGTCTACTTTTGAGGTTTTTCAACCTCCCAAATTCAGCGGTCTTCGAACACTGGACTATCAAAGCTTGGAAAGATATTCTAGCAAATTGAAGCCGCTATTGTCTGCATCGAAAGCATTTAACTGTTTGCATCTTAATATCTACTCATACCTTCTGTATTAAATGAACCCAGAAAACTCAGAAACATACATAAATCATCCAACTTGGGGTTTGCTCTATAGGATCTGTATGGTAGATGATAACCAAGAGCTATTTACTACACTGTACGCTCAAAGACTCTTTTTTCTAGTAACAAACGACACTAAAGGCTTGAAATTTAAGCCCATAGGTCGTACAGAAGCAAGAATGTTATTGGAAAATAGATTACGAAGTCTGCGACGTGCAGGACACCCCCGAGAGTACGATAGCTTGCACAGTATTTTCCAACGTACGTTCCAATGAGCAGTTCGATTAGCGAACGAGTAGCTATAATTCGCTCTACACTTCCTCAAGGTGTGAAGTTAATTGCTGTAACCAAAAAAGTTCCTAGCGACAAAATCCGTCTCGCTTACGAGGCGGGTATTAGGGATTTTGCAGAAAGTCGCATTCAAGAAGCTATGGGGAAAAGAGCTGACTTGGAAGATTTATCCGATATTACTTGGCATTTTATCGGACATGTCCAAAGCAATAAGGCGAAAAAAATTATCTCTAATTTTCAGTGGATTCACTCTCTCGATAGTTTAAAGCTTGCTCAACGACTAGATAGACTAGCATCAGAACTAGAAATAAATCCTTTAGTTTGTTTACAAGTTAAAATTCTTCCCGATCCGAATAAATCCGGCTGGAATATAGATGAACTAAGAGGTGATTTACCCGCCCTTGCTCTTTGCAAAAGATTACAATTTCAAGGTTTAATGACAATTCCGCCTCTGGGATTAAACGATCTTGAGATTTTAGATGTATTCAAAAGAACCAAGGAGTTAGCGACAGAAATTCGAGATCGGAACTGGCAAAATTTCAAGATGTCAGATTTATCGATGGGAATGTCTGGCGACTATAAGATAGCATTACAAGCTGATACAACAATGGTTCGACTTGGAACGATTTTGTTTGGAGAACGCCCTCTGTAAGCATTTAAGAGAGGACATTTTGGAAGAATATTTGCGGGGATCGCTGATTCATAGGGAAAGGCGAGCCCCGCATTTAGTCGTAAATATCAACAGATATTTTCGGTAAAAACCACATGTAAGCTGACAAAAGGATAATATTTTACTCGTAAAAAGCTGTAATCTCGTGGTTTAATAGATGACAAAAGTTTTGAAAATAACAAAAACTAATCCTTTTGAAATAAGGGGAACAAGCAACTTTTCTTACAGCACTAATTAGTATATAATCTTGTCTCAATTATTGCGTCTGCCTATAAGGTTAAAACGTTAACAAACGTCAAGAACCTCAATAAAAAGTAATTTATGTTACAAAAGGCGCTAAAATGCCATAGTTGTCTACTATATAGATTAAGTAAAATTTGAAACTATCATCTTTGCTTAGTAATCAGTAGATAGAACGTAGATAAAGATTTCGCACCCTGGAGTTGGAACTATGAATAATATATTTACCAGACTGAGAGATTTTGTAGGTCTAAATGAGCCTGTAGATTATTACTACGAAGAAGAAGAAATAGATCCAAGTGCTTACGAGAATATATACCGAGAGCAAAATCCTCCAAACCCCCAGCCTGCAACAGTAGAGGAAGCTCCAGCACAAAATCGACGTTGGCGTGAATCAGTGCCTACAATGAATAGTGATGTAGCAACAGCAACAGCTTCTAAAACTATGAGTAATGTTATTGGTATGCCAGGAGCACTAAACGGAATTTCTGAAGTATTAGTTATTGAACCACGGACTTTTGAAGAGATGCCCCAAGCAATTCAAGCTTTGCGGGAGCGGAAGTCAGTTGTATTAAATTTAACTATAATGGATCCAGACCAAGCGCAGCGAGCAGTAGATTTTGTTGCCGGTGGTACCTACGCATTAGATGGCCACCAAGAACGGATCGGAGAAAGTATATTTTTATTTACACCTAGTTGCGTACAAGTAAGTACCCAAGCAGGAGTACTTCATGAAGTACCTCAGCACCCACCTCGTCCTTCACGTCCAGCACCTTCAACAAATCAAGCTTGGGGTAATGATGCTGCTCGAATGGCACAATAGAAGTTCAAATTTTTAAGGTATCAGATTTGGATTTGTCAAAATTTGGATTTGTCAAAACTTTGGATTTGTCAAAACTTGAATTTGTCAAAATTTACCAGTGAAAATTGCTGTTAATGAAAATTTTTGAGACTAAAAATTGAAGATTTAAGATTTTAGATTTTGGATTAGATATCATAATTAGTCTAGAATCTAAAATCTGAAATCCAAGATTAACTTGAGGAAAATTGACTTGTCTGTCAAATTTGGCTTAATCGGTTGCGGGATAATGGGAGAAGCGCTATTATCCCGCCTTATTGTAAGCAATATCTATCAAGCTGAGGAAATTATTGTCAGCGAACCAGTGCTTAAGCGTTGCCAAGATTTGGAAAAGCAATATGGTGTCATAACTTGTAATAATAATCAGGAATTATTAAAAAAAGCCAAAGAAGTTGTTTTGTTGGCTGTTAAGCCCCAAGTATTCAGCGCCATATCTCAGGAGTTGTGGGAATTAGCAAGTCCCAACTGCTCTCCAACTATTATTTCTGTGATGGCGGGTATAAGATTGTCTCAGTTGGAACAAGCATTCCCTGGTTGCCCCGTGATAAGAGCAATGCCAAACACCCCAGCTACAGTGGGAGCAGGAATTACAGCGATCTGTCCCGGTTCTTATGCCGATACAAACTCTCTTAAAGTTGCACAGACACTTTTAAACGCCGTGGGCGAAGTTGTAGAAGTTCCTGAAAATTTGATGGATGCTGTTACTGGACTTTCTGGTAGTGGTCCAGCTTATGTTGCTCTGTTTGTAGAAGCTCTGACTGATGGAGGAGTTGCGGTTGGTTTACCAAGAGCAATCGCTTACAAACTTGCTTTGCAAACAGTTCTGGGTAGCGCTACATTATTAGCAGAAACTAAAATTCATCCAGCACAGCTAAAAGATAGGGTTACCAGTCCCGGTGGGACGACTATTGCTGGTGTAACTCATTTAGAGAATGCTGCTTTTCGTTCTGCTGCGATCGGAGCTGTTAAATCAGCGACGGAACGATCTAGAGAACTGGGAAATGGATAATAGGTAATGAAAAATGAAGAATGGAGAATGGGAAAATGAGCAAAAATATTTTCCAAAAAATATTAAGTAATATCTTTTCTGGTTGCGCGTGGTACTTGTAAAATAGCAGATTTGTAGTAAGACAAATTTGTCGTCAAGCAAGTAATGGAGCAGAAGCTTGAGAGTCTCTGGTTAGAAATTTTCACTGAAAAGCTTTCTGAAAAGTTTGATGGGCGAGTTTCTACATGAGAGTCTAATGGTGAAAATCTTGGATTTAAGTTCGAGGATTTAAGTTTGAGGGTTTAAATTTGAGGGTTTAAATTTGATAATTTTCACAACAAGCATTGAGATATACTTACATTCTTCATTTTTGAACGGTAAGATTTTATCCGTAATCACAGTTGTTGACAACATGGTGGTTAATATAGTAAACAGTCTGGTTGAAATTTTAATTGTGTGAATTATCCTGCCCTGTCTGGTGAAATCGACCTAAATTCGATATTTCCCTTTGAATTAGATGAATTTCAAAGGGAAGCGATCGCATCATTAAATGCTGGACATTCGGTGGTTGTCTGTGCACCTACGGGTTCTGGAAAAACTCTTGTGGGTGAGTATGCTATCTACCGCGCTCTGGCACATTCGAAGCGAGTATTTTATACTACACCTCTGAAAGCTCTATCAAATCAAAAGTTAAGAGATTTTCGAGAAGAATTTGGTTTTGATTCTGTTGGTTTGTTAACTGGGGATGCTTCTATCAATCGAGATGCACCTATTTTGGTTATGACCACAGAAATCTTCCGTAATATGCTCTATGGGACGCCAATTGGTCAAGTCGGTATATCTTTGGTGGATGTAGAAGCTGTGGTACTTGATGAGTGCCATTATATGAATGACCGACAGCGGGGAACCGTATGGGAAGAATCAATTATTTACTGTCCCCGCAACGTTCAATTGGTCGCACTTTCAGCAACGGTTGCAAATAGTGACGAACTGACCCACTGGTTAAATCAAGTTCACGGTCCAACGGATTTAATATATTCTGATTTTCGACCGGTACCGCTAGAATTTCATTTTGGCAACGTTAAAGGGGTTTTTCCTTTACTCAACGAGTCGAAAACTAAAATTAATCCCCGCTTGTCAAAAAGAGGTAAAAGAGGTCGGGGTGAACGAGGTCGGGGCGGTAGACCCGAAGCCCCAAGCATCAGCTATGTACTAAGTCAACTCAAAGCGCGGGATATGCTCCCGGCAATTTACTTTATTTTCAGTCGTCGGGGATGTGATAAAGCTGTAGCAGAAGTTGGCGATCTGTGGCTCGTCGATGCTGAAGAGTCTCAGATATTACGCCGACAAATTGATGACTTTTTAACCCGTAATCCAGAAGCCGGACGTGCGGGACAAATCGCTCCCTTGTACCGAGGAATTGCTGCTCACCATGCTGGGATTTTACCAGCTTGGAAAGTCTTGGTTGAAGAATTATTTCAACAAGGTTTAATTAAAGTTGTTTTTGCCACTGAAACTTTAGCAGCAGGAATCAATATGCCGGCGCGGACAACGGTTATTTCTACTTTGTCTAAGCGCACCGATACGGGACACAGACTGTTAAATGCTTCTGAATTCCTGCAGATGGCTGGTAGAGCCGGTCGTCGGGGAATGGATGAGAGGGGTCATGTTGTAACTCTGCAAACTCCTTTTGAAGGTGCGAAAGAAGCGGCTTATTTAGCTACTTCTAAGTCAGATCCCCTGGTTAGTCAATTTACGCCCAGTTATGGAATGGTTTTGAATCTGTTACAAACCCATTCTTTAGGAGAAGCAAAGGAACTGGTAGAACGTAGTTTTGGGCAATATTTTGCTAACATGCATCTTCGTCCCCAATACGAATATATAGCTGAAATGGAAAGGCAATTAGCCCATATCCAAGAACAAATTGCGATGGTGGGGGACGAGGAATTAGCAAAATATGAGAAATTACGTCAACGGCTACGAGTCGAGCAAAAGTTACTAAAAACTTTGCAAGAACAAGCACAGCAAACCCGACGAGAAGAAATAAAAATGATGTTGGGTTTTGCCGTAAGTGGCACACTTTTAAGTCTCAAAGGTAAGTATATTCTCGTATCTCGACCGATAACTGCAGTCCTAGTTGGTAAAACTCCTGGTTCTGGTCGCGCTCCTTACCTGATTTGTTTAGGACAGGATAATCGTTGGTATGTAGCGACCAATGCTGATGTGTTGGATTTGTATGGCGAGCTACCACGAATTGATTTAGCTCCGGACTTTTTACCACCAGCCCACATGCAAGCCGAACCAGGGCGTTCTATTGACGGTAATGAAGACTCTGCTAAAGTCGCCAGTCAAATCCCCGAACCCGATCCGGCTTTACATCAAGCCCCAGAAGTCAAGGAACAAATGGTTCGTCTTGCAGAAGTAAAAGAACAGATCGAAGCTCATCCCCTTTACCAAGCTGGGAATACAGGTAACTTGTATAAACAACGAGCCCGTGCTGTTGAACTGAAAGAAGAAATTGAAGAATTGCGATCGCAGTTAGAACAACAATCCCAACATCATTGGGAAGAGTTTGTTAACTTGATTGAAATTCTCCAACAGTTTAACTGTATAGAAAATTTAGTCCCAACCAATTTGGGACAAATGGCTGCAGCTATTCGGGGTGAGAATGAATTGTGGTTGGGTTTGGCGCTCCAAAGTGGCAAATTAGATGACATCGATCCCCAACACTTAGCAGCGATCGCAGCGGCTCTAGTGACTGAAAACCCTCGTCCTGACAGTTCAGTTAATTACAAAATCTCAGAGGAGGTTGATGAAGCTTGGTCGCAACTACAAAAAATTCGTCGCTCCGTATTAAAAGTGCAATATCGCCATGGTGTGGCGCTACCAGTTGGCTTAGAAAATCGTTATATCAACTTAATTTCCATTGTTGAACAGTGGGCTTTGGGAATTGAGTGGACGGAACTATGTGACAATACGAGCTTGGATGAAGGTGATATTGTCAGGATTTTACGTCGGTCTTTAGATTTGTTGTCACAAATTCCCCATGTACCCCATATATCTGATAAGTTACGGAGTAACGCTTATCGTGCAATGCAGTTAATTGATAGATTCCCAGTTAATGAAATTGT
>JAAUYH010060399.1_pt1 | contig 11637 bp, 12 predicted proteins | sample 7278061 | NCBI WGS metagenome assembly JAAUYH01 (sample SAMN14350203, study PRJNA611818) | marine sediment metagenome | isolation source: surface marine sediment (0.6m) | place: French Polynesia: Moorea | collected 2018-08 | reverse complement strand
TTGGTTACACTTCTTCATGTTATTCGTCCCCGTCACCGGGTTATGGATGAGTGCAGTGGGTATCGTGGGTTTAGCCTTAAACTTACGAGCTTATGACTTTGTCTCTCAAGAGTTACGGGCAGCAGAAGACCCCGAATTTGAGACATTCTACACCAAAAACATTTTATTAAACGAAGGTCTAAGAGCTTGGATGGCTCCCCAAGACCAACCCCACCAAAACTTTGTATTCCCTGAAGAAGTATTACCTCGCGGTAACGCTCTCTAAGGAATATAATGTTTGTTTAATAACCCTATGATATTAAGCCCCCTTTGTGGGGCTTCTTTTTAACTTTAGTTACTCACACCACAATTTAAACCGATGTTTTTCAAGCTTGATGATTTAGGGGAAAAAACCATTAATAAAATTGCTGAAGTTGCTTTATCGACTAAGTTAGAGAAAAGAGACAAATTAGAGGTAAAAGTTAAAACTGACCCAAATTTATTGGCCAAAGGAACCTTAGAATCATTGGTGATTGACTGTCAAGGGTTAATGGTGGAAAATGTTCTGAGAATGGAAAGTATTAATATTACTCTCAATACCATTGCCGTTAGTCCGTTTAAAGCATTAACGGGTAATATTCAGTTAACTCAACCGAGTCGAGGAAAAGCTTGTGTTCTGTTGACAGAACAAGATATTACTAGGGTATTAGAGCAAGCAATTTTAAGAAAGCAACCGAGCGAAATTATTATAGATGAGAAAGTTGTTAAGGTTAGCTTGCAACAGGTTACGTGTAACCTTTTAGATACAGGTAAAATCTTAATTCAAGGAAAGGTTAAACGAGAAGATACCCAAAATATTAAAAAGGTGAGCCTGGAAATTAAACCAAAAATTTGTCAAGCTGGAAATGGGGTTATTATGGATGACATTGAATATTTAGAAGAAGCTAATTTATCATCAATTTTACTCAATCCCATTTTAGAAGAAGCAAAAAGTATTTTGAATTTAAAGAATTTCAAAGTTGATGGGTTGTCTTTAAAAGTTGAAGACTTTAATATTAAACAAGGAGCTTTACAGTTAGAAGCTGAAGCAGGAATGACTCATTTTCCTCAATTTTAACGAACATTAATCATGACAAAATGTTACAACTTCTGTGATTTCCGAAACATCTAAGTTAGCTTTAAGGCAAGTTCCCTTAACCTAAAATTAATTTTGTTAAACATTTATTAACCTTAACTTAGAGAAGTTTTGTCATGGCTATTACAACTGACTATAAAAAACAGGGACTTGCTGCGTTAACTTTTGGTGCATTAATGGCAGTTACGCTATCATCTTGTACATCTGTTGATAGCGTGGAAACGAGTGAGATAGAAATAGATGGTTCAAGTACTGTTTATCCCATTTCTCATAATGTCGTTGAGGAATTTCAAGCCACTCAGAGAACACAGGGTGCTGCATTAGTGGCCAACGTTGACTTATCAGGAACGGGTGCAGGGTTTGAGAAGTTTTGTCGAGGAGAGACAGATATGAATAATGCTTCTCGTCCGATTCAAAAACAGGAGATGAAAGCTTGTGATCAATCAGGGGTAAGATATATAGAATTAATTATAGGATTAGATGCTATTACTGTGGTTGTTAATCCAGAGAATGATTTTGCTAAAGATATGACTTTAGAAGAACTAAAAAAGGTCTGGGAACCCCAAGCAGAAGGAAAAATTACCCACTGGAATCAAATTCGTGAATCTTGGCCAAATCAACCTATTAATCTATATGGTCCAGGGAGAGATTCGGGTACTTTTGACTACTTTACCGAAGCTGTCATAAAGAAGAAAGGGGAAATTAGAAGTGATTATACTGTTAACAAGAATCCCAATATTTTAGTGCAGAAAATTTCCGAAGATATGAATGCTTTAGGGTATTTTGGTTATGGGTATTATAAGGTCAATGATAGTCGGGTAACAGCACTAGCTATTAAAAATGGTGAGCAATCCGTTGTCCCCTCTCGTTATAATATTAAATGGGATCAATATCGTCCTCTTTCTCGGCCTCTATTTATTTACGTTAACATGAAGGCAAGTCAGGATAAACCTTCGTTACGAGAATTCGTTCACTTCTATCTAGAAAATGCCCCTGAATTTGTTAGTGATAGTGGTTATATTCCCTTACCAAAAGAAGGTTATCAATTATCAAAACAACACTTTGAAACAGGAAAAGTGGGAACGGTTTTTGAGGGAAACTCTCAAGTTAATTTAACGATGGATGAACTGTTGAAAAAAGAGGCCGCTTTTTAGTTTAGTTAAGTTTCTAGAAAAGAAGATGGCTGTAAAACCTAATCCTAACCCCATCTTCTTAGTGCTTAAGTTATGAAGACTTTAACAAAGCAACGTACTTTAATTCTTCTCTCAATCTTGTTTGTTGTTCCCCTTGGTTTATATTCTAAATATTATCAAGGGGTTGGAAGTATATGGGTCAAGGATTATGGCGCAGCCATTTGGTATGAGGTATTTTGGTGTTTGTTGGCGTTTTATTTTTTTTCTGGTAAAAAAGCCATTAAACTAATACCTATTTATGTTTTTATTATTACTTGTTTATTGGAAATTTTACAACTCTGGAATCCGCCTATTTTAGCTTTCATTCGTTCTCATATTTTGGGAAAACTATTGTTAGGGACTACTTTTTCTTGGTGGGATTTTCCTCATTATGTACTGGGTTGTTTATTAGGTTGGTTTTGGTTAGAATTAATAGACAAAACTTTGACTAGACCTTAGTTTAAGACGTAATTTTGCCCTCAAAGCAATCTTGAACAACAGCTAATACCAAATTCGGTTTAGTTAACCCACTTATTCCTGAGAGGTGAGAGGGGGGAGAGAGGGGTGTGTGGGATGTGTGGGGGGAAACAAACCAAAATTATAGAGAGTTTTTGATAAACGGATTTGGTATAACAGAAACATAGGGATTGCTTCGGGGTATTCTAGTCAAAATTAAAGGTTAAGGTTGATTTTCCCCTCGCAATGACAAGTATTACTGGTAATGACGGTATTCAATGTCATTTCAACAAAGGATAAAGCTCTTGATCGTTTTCATCTTTAGGGATGTGTACAGTTTGATAGCATCATCGGTGTCGAAGTTTATCAGCTAAGATAAAACAACGTATATTTTATTGACCTAACCATCAAAATCATGAACAATAGTCTATCTAATATTGAAACGAAGCCCCAAGAAATTCAGCGAGAAACAGGACTTATTCAGGTTCGTGGGGTGGATCATTATTATGAGTGGATAAGACAGCTAGGAATCATAGAAAAGCCGGTTATGGTGTTCGTTCATGGATGGGGTGGATCAGCAAGATATTGGCGAAGTACCGCCGAAGCGTTGAGTGATAACTATGATTGTTTATTATACGATTTACGAGGATTTGGTCGTTCAAAATTACCCAAAAATCCGTTAGGTTTGAGTTATGAATTAGAAGAATATGCGGAAGATTTAAAGGCTTTATTAGATGGATTGGGACTGAAAAAAGTTTATATGAATAGTCATTCTATGGGAGCTTCTGTTGGGGCTTTATTTAGTACCATGTACCCCGAAAAGTTGGAGCGTTCTATTCTTACTTGTAATGGTATTTTTGAATATAATAAGGCTGCATTTGATGCCTTTCATAAGTTTGGTGGTTATGTCGTAAAATTTCGTTATAATTGGTTCTTAAAAGTGCCGTTTGCGCCCCGTTTATTTATGGCGAGATTTTTACATCGTCCTATTGATAAGTTAGAAAAGATTGCTTTTTTAGAGGACTTTATTTTAGCAGATTATGACGCAGCATTAGGAACTATTTATACATCGGTGAGTAAAAAAGCAGTGGAAACTATGCCGAAAAAGTTTGCAGAAATTTCTGTACCGACGTTGTTAGTTTCGGGGGAAAAAGATATTATTATTCCTGCTGCGATGGGACAAGAAGCAGCTAAATTAAATGATAAGATTGAGTATGTGGAAATAGCCAAAACGGCTCATTTTCCCATGTTGGAAGATAAGGAAACTTATTTAACTAAGGTTCGAGAATTTCTTAATTAGAATCTCTTATTGTCTATGGTAGATTGCTTCGGGGTATTTTTAGTAACAATCAAAGCTTACTGTTTATATTACCTCTCGCAATGACAAGTTAAGTTTCTGGGGGTAAGTTAAGATATTTTATAATTTCACTGACATACATAAAATTGGTTTCATTTTTGTCAAATCTTTTTAATGTTTCTTGATTATTTGCATAATTTTTAAGATAACTTTGGATGTCTTTTTTATTTTCTTCGGGATAGTTTGATTATCAGACTTAGAGTTACTTTCGGGGTTGTTATTAGACATGACTGAATGTATGATAGTTTGTGTGATTAGGTGGGCAATGCCCACCCTACCATTATTCGGGTTCAATACCAGCACCCACAGGGGCAATCGCATCTAATTTTAAATCAGGATTATCAGCATTAACCTGTTGCAAACCCCATTCATTTTTAAACAGCAAAACAGGACGACCCCAGTTATCTTTTACTGTAATGGTGTTAAAAATACGACCCGCTTTTTCTAAAGCTGACCAGCCCCCTTTTACCCAACGGGCTAAACTATAAGGTAAGGGTTCTAAAGTAGTTTCAACCCCATATTCACTTAACATCCGAAACTGTACCACTTCAAATTGTAATTGTCCTACCGCCGCTAAAATAGGGTCCCGTTTAAAGTCGTCGGTGGAATACATAATTTGTATGGCACCTTCTTCTCTTAACTCTTTAATTCCCTTTTGAAACTGCTTAAATTTTGAGGGGTTTGGGTTTTTAATGTAGGAAAACATCTCAGGAGAAAAGCAAGGAATTCCCTCATATTCCAATTTTTGACCGTTATAAATAGTGTCTCCAATAGCAAATACACCAGGGTTATTTAAACCAATAACATCCCCCCCGTACGCTTCTTCAATGGAAGCGCGATCTTGAGCAAACAGCTTCTGGGGACGGGATAAACGGACGGTTTTGCCGGTTCTTGCGTGACTTACGGTCATATCCTTCTCAAACTTACCCGTACATACCCTCACAAACGCCACGCGATCGCGGTGTTTGGGGTCCATATTGGCTTGTAATTTGAAAACAAAACCACTAAACTCAGGATGAGTGGGTTCGACTACCCCAACGGATGAGTTACGGCCTTCCGGTCTGAGAGCGTATTCTAAGAACGCTTCTAAGAACAGTTCTACCCCAAAGTTAGTCATAGCAGAACCGAAAAAGATGGGGGTCATTTTCCCCGCGTGAACTTCCTCTAAGTCCAGATCGTCTCCGATCTCCTCCAGAATTTCTAAGTCCTCTTTAAACTGATAATAAAGCTCTTGTTCGAGATATTCCTCAATTTTGGGGTCACCGAGCTTAATCACGTTTTCTTGAGCCTGTTGGGAGCCGTGGGCGCGACGTTCAAACAGATGTATAGCCTTTTGACGACGACTGTAAACCCCTTTAAAGCGATCGCCCATACCAATGGGCCAGTTAACGGCGTAGGTTTTTAGTCCTAACTCTTGCTCAATCTCATCTAACAATTCTAAAGGTTCACGTCCCGGACGATCCATTTTATTGACAAACGTGAAGATAGGAAGTCCCCGTAAACGACACACTTCAAACAGTTTACGGGTTTGGGGTTCTAACCCTTTCGCTGCGTCGATCAACATCACCGCGTTATCTGCTGCTGCAAGGGTGCGATAGGTATCTTCACTAAAGTCTTGGTGTCCGGGGGTATCTAAGAGGTTAATTTGGAAGTCACGATACTCAAATTGGAGGACGGTAGAGGTGATAGAAATACCCCTCTGTTTTTCCATTTCCATCCAGTCAGAGGTGGCCTTACGTTGATCTCGTCTCGCTTTGACCGCTCCGGCTTGATGGATCGCTCCTCCATAGAGTAACAATTTTTCGGTAAGGGTGGTTTTTCCTGCGTCGGGGTGAGAGATGATAGCAAAGTTGCGTCGTTTTTGAACCGCTTCTTGTATTTCTCTTTCTATTTCACTAGGCATAGACAATAACGTTATGATTTTTACATATTTCGCTTGAATGTTCTTTAATTATAGCTAAGTTTACTCTTCTGTCCTAAATTCTTAGTTTAGGGCAAGTTAAAATGATCATATTAGAAATTATTAATTATATTTCTTTTCAAGCATCTTCCTAGTCTCATTCTTTAGGTTCTCAATGTGATAATCACGATAATAAGGGACAACTGTACCTTCTGCGAACTAAACCTCACCTTTAACATCTTCTATAGCGAATAGATACTTATATTCATTTTCAAAAGCAGATTTAATAAACTTTTTGTCATCGTTATTAAAACTCTTAATGATTAGATTCATAAAAATCTGGTATAACTACATTTAATTCTTTTTCTAATAAAGCTTTAATCTTTTCTCTGAGGTTAAGTATGACGAAATCTGTCACGTCTTCATAGCCTTTTTCAATTTCATCTAGGTCATCAATAATCGTTTTACGTATAGGTTTTTCAAGTTTTAAGACTTGTGTTTCCAGTTTTAAATTAGGTTGTTTAAGCACGAATTCTATGGCAGTAATTAAACCGATACCCATTGTTGCGATAGCTCCACAAGTTGCTAAAAAACTTACGAAGCTCTTGAGTCGTGGCTTAACATTAGGCTTATTATTTTTTTGTGGTTATTATGATGATAATTGAGAGAAGCAATGTTAGTAGTCTTTGATTCTTCTTCTCTGCGAAATATATTCAATATACTCATGATATAACCCCCTTTCCCCAAGTAACCCTACTATTAGTATAATTTTTCCTACTGTGTCACAGATAATAATTTTTACTAATCTTAACGGCAATTTGCGTCTATATTGAAAGGCGATTGCGACTCAAAAAACTTTAAGATTATTTAAGAAAAAAAACACCTAAGAATTTTCTTTAACTTTTGCTGCTCTTAATTATAGTTAATACCAATTATCAGAAGTTATTAGAAACTTAACCTGTCATTGCGAGGGGAAATGTAAACAGATAAAATATCTCTCCACCTATTTTTGAGAACTGGTCTAAATTTCTTCTATAGAAATTATTTTTGTTATAATTAATCCAGAGTATTAATGATCAAACACAAACCTTAATTATGACTAGCTTAAATGATCGTCCTCAAGCTGATAGTAATGAGTTATCCTTAGAAGAACTCAACGCTAAATGGGATGCTCTGGAAAATGACCCCGAATTCCAGAAAAAGCCCTTTTGGCAGCGAATTGTAGAAATTGGTAAAGTTGTTCCTGCTGAAGAGTGGGATAAACAGCTTCCGAGAGATTTTGCCCGTAATTTTGAACATTATATGTATGGCGCACCCAGAGAAGATGAGGAAGAATGAAACAAATTTTTTTAGATACTTCCTATTTACAAGCATTAGCTGATACGAGGGATAATCTCAATCCATTGGCTCTAACTATAACCGCAAAATTAGGGACTTTTAGAGGGGTTACTAGCGAAATGGTTTTGACAGAATTACTCAATGCTTTATGCAGTTGAGGTCAGTTTTTGCGTCAATCAGCTATTCGCTTAACCCGTGATTTGCGAAACGATACTAACACCCTCATTATTCCTCAAACTAGCGAACAATTTGCACAAGCATTTGACTTTTATCAAAGACGATTAGACAAGGGATATAGTTTAACCGATTGTGCTTCAATGGCAATAATGAGACAATTAGAAATCGTTGAAATATTAAGCTTTGATAGACATTTTCAACAAGAAGGATTTCGAGCTTTACTGAGAGAATAAGATTACTTATTGAGCATCTTGTATAATTTGTTGTCCCACCGGAGACGTTGCATAACCTAAAAAAGCTTTGACTGCTTCAGAAGGGGGATTTTTGTAAGCGTAATATAACGTTCTTGTGTAAGGATAATTAGCAGCTTCTGGGGTTAACCCATCAATAGGAAGCGTTCTTACAGTCTGCTGATCAGCTACTTGCGTATAAGTTGCGTAACTAATACCATTGCTGCCTAACTGCTGTAAAATTGGGGTGGTTGCATCCCTATCCATCGTGATAATATTGGACGTATTGCCAAAATTTTCTGAGTTTAGGGCTAATTCTGCAAAAATTTTCCGAGTTCCACTCACAGACGGTCGATTAATTACCCTTATGGGTTCCGATGTTCCCCCGACTTCAGACCAGTTTTGGATCGCACCTTGAAAAATACCTTTAACTTGGGTGGAGGTGAGACTTTTGCGAAAATTATTATCAACTCCCACCACAACTGCGATCGCATCTTTGGTCACAGGGATCGCCACTAAACCTTGTTCTTGTTCTGCGGCGGTTAGGGGACGAGAGATAGCTGCAATATCAATATTACCCTGTAGCAGTGCCTGAATGCCATTGGTTGACCCTTGAGCATTAGTTAGCACCTGAACCCCCGCAAACTTCTGTTCAAAGCCGTTTTTCAGGGCTTGATTGACCAATACTAGGCTGGTTGACCCATCAATTTTAACCGTTGTTCCTGGGGTAACTGTCCTCGGGGGAGTAAATGCAGTCACCGCAGAGGGAGAGGGAGGGGAAGGTAAAGATGTATTAGAACTCAACGGTTGATTGTTAGCAGGAGGGGAAGAGATAAGATTATCGGGATTATCTTGGGTTTGTCGAGTAAATAACCAATATCCTCCTCCCAAAATCCCTACCGTGATCACAAGAGAAAGAACTGTAATCAGGGTTTCCTTATTCTGATTCATAAGCTCTTAAATTAATGTTAATTTAGAAAATTTAATAGAACCACATTTATCTTAGATTATTTCTAGTATATTTTACTCATAAAGTCAATAAAAAATCGAGTTTATTTATAATTTTTAACAAGTTCACCCTCAAGGTAAAAACTGGTTAAAATAGAAGTAAGAATTAGGGTTAAAAATTTATGGTAACAACGACGTATGCAATAAGCCCAACCCTCAACAGAGAAACAGCATTTATTCTTTGGTTTGAAGAAGTCGGTAGTCAAGATGTTGGTTTGGTGGGGGGAAAAAACTCCTCTTTAGGAGAAATGATCCAACAATTACAACCTAAAGGTGTTAACGTTCCCACCGGATTTGCTACCACCGCTTATGCCTACCGCTACTTTATCGAATCAGCCGGATTAGAGTCAAGATTAAGAGATTTATTTGCTGATTTAGATGTTAATGATGTTACCAATTTACAAGAAAGAGGACAACTAGCCCGTTCTTTAATTTTAAACACTCCCTTTCCCCAAGAATTCCAAGATGAGATCGTTAAAGCTTATAAAATGCTCTGCGATCGCTACAGTCACGAGTGTAGTCAACTCCATGAAAAATATCGCGAAGAATGTGAAATAGAAACCAAAAATCTCGATGTTGCCGTTCGTTCCAGTGCCACGGCTGAAGATTTACCAGATGCTAGTTTTGCCGGACAACAAGAAACTTACTTAAACATTCATAGCGTTAAAGGAGTGCTAGAAGCTTGTCATAAATGCTTTGCTTCTTTATTTACGGATCGCGCTATTTCCTATCGTGAAAACAAAGGATTTGATCACTTTGAAGTCGCCCTTTCGGTGGGGGTTCAAAAAATGGTGAGATCCGACCTTGCCTCCGCCGGTGTCATGTTTTCCATTGACACCGAAACCGGCTTTAAAAATGCGGCCTTAATTACCGCAGCTTATGGGTTAGGAGAAAATGTAGTTCAAGGGGCTGTTAACCCCGACGAATACTATGTTTTTAAACCTACCTTACAAGAAGGATATCGACCTATTTTAGAAAAAAGAGTCGGTACCAAAGCCATCAAAATGATCTACGATACTGGCGGATCAAAACTGACAAAAAATGTGGAAGTCTTACGAGAAGAACAAGAACAATTTTGTTTAGATGACGAGGAAATCTTAAAATTAGCGAACTGGGCTTGTATTATTGAAGATCATTATTCCCAAGTCCGACAAACCTATACCCCAATGGACATTGAATGGGCAAAAGATGGTCGCACCGAAGAACTCTACATTGTCCAAGCCCGACCCGAAACGGTACAATCCCACAAGGCCACTAATGTTCTCAAAACCTACAAATTAAAAAATCACAATACCGTTGTTGCCATTGGACGCAGTGTGGGGGCTGCCATTGGCCAAGGTCAAGCCCGTGTTATCTTAGAAGCCAGTAAAATTGACCAATTCAAACCTGGGGAAGTCCTGATTACCAACCACACCGATCCCGACTGGGAACCCATCATGAAAAAAGCCAGTGCGATCGTCACCAACCAAGGGGGCAGAACCTGCCATGCCGCGATCATTGCCCGTGAAATGGGTATTCCAGCCATTGTCGGTTGTGGGGATGCCACCGATAAAATCAAAACCCGCCAAGAAGTCACCGTTTGTTGTGCAGAAGGAGACGAAGGCCGGGTGTATGAGGGGTTATTACCCTTTGAAGTAGAAGAAACCCCCTTAGATAATTTACCCACCACCAAAACGCAAATTTTGATGAACGTGGGCAACCCAGAAAAAGCCTTTTCTCTTGCCAGTATTCCCGCACAAGGGGTAGGTTTGGCCCGTCTAGAATTCATCATTGCCAACCATATTAAAGCCCATCCTTTAGCCTTAATGAAGTTTGAGCAATTAGAAGATGAAGTGGTTAAAGAACAAATTGCAGAATTGACCAAACGCTATGACAATAAACCGCAATTTTTCGTCGATAAACTAGCGCGAGGGGTGGCTACTATTGCGGCTGCTTTCTATCCCAAACCAGTCATTGTGAGGATGTCTGACTTCAAATCTAATGAGTACGCTAACTTATTAGGAGGTCAGGAATTTGAACCCAAAGAAGATAACCCCATGATTGGTTGGCGGGGTGCCTCTCGTTATTACGATCCCATGTATCGAGACGCATTTGCTTTAGAATGTGAGGCATTAAAAACAGTACGGGATGAGATGGGTTTGGTCAACGTTATCCCCATGATTCCATTTTGTCGCACCCCAGAAGAAGGGAAGAAAGTAATTGCAGAGATGGCCAAACATGGACTGAAACAAGGGGTTAATGGCCTGCAAGTTTATGTCATGTGTGAGTTACCTAGCAACGTTATTTTAGCGGATCAATTCGCCGAAGTGTTTGACGGTTTTTCTATCGGTTCTAATGATTTAACTCAACTTACCTTAGGGTTAGATCGAGACTCTGCATTAGTTGCTCAATTATTCGATGAAAGGAATGAAGGGGTGAAACGAATGGTTAAATTAGCCATCGAAACTGCTAAGAAAAAAGGCCGTAAAATTGGTATTTGTGGTCAAGCACCCAGTGATTATCCAGAGTTTGCTAAATTCTTAGTTGAATTGGGAATTGATTCCATGAGTTTAAACCCTGATTCTGTGTTGAAAACCCTATTAATGGTGGCAGAAGTTGAAAAAGGTTAGGGGAACTTTGTCAGGTGGGCATTGCCCACCTTACTCATATATAACAATATAAAGACAGAAAGTGGTCAAGGAAAAATTTTTTTTGTACTAATCATCAACCGCTTGACACTCCAACGGCTATAAGCACGTTGGATTCTTCCATCTAGCCCCCAAAAAGAGTAGGATCAAATAGAGACAGTTGGATGTACTCTATTTGCTCTTTCTGAGTATTCATGAAGTTCGGGGGTGTGCCAAACACCCCATGATTTAAGTCGGACGAATCCATTATAGAGGCAT
>JAAUYH010218152.1_pt1 | contig 11639 bp, 7 predicted proteins | sample 7278061 | NCBI WGS metagenome assembly JAAUYH01 (sample SAMN14350203, study PRJNA611818) | marine sediment metagenome | isolation source: surface marine sediment (0.6m) | place: French Polynesia: Moorea | collected 2018-08 | reverse complement strand
TGACCAATAACCAATGACCAATAACCAATGGCAAACAACAAACATCACAACCAATTGCCTATAAGTACGTAGTTCGACCAAATGTAAGGAGTGGTGTATCCGTATTCTCGAATCAGGTCAAGTTGGGCTTGGCGGAGGGCTTCAGCTTTCGTCATCCGTGATTGGGTGAGGGCTCTGTAGAAGCGCGACATGAACACTGTGTTGGGGGTATCTTGGGCGATCCATAGGGTTGATAAGACGCTGCGGGTTCCAGTCCTGGCGGCGAGTCCTGCTAAGCCGAGAACAGCCCGATTATCGCCTTGGGCGGTTTCACAGGCGCTCAGCACTAACAGCTCTAAGGGACGGGCGCCGTCTTGGCTGCCTAAACCAATTAAGTCGTTGAGTTCTCGGGCGATAATCTGTTCGTTATAGGCAACGATATAGGTTTCTTGAGGATCAGAACTAAAGACGCCGTGGGTTTTCCAGTGAATGGCCGAAAACTCTCCCGTTTGCAATTGCTGACGAATATTTTGGGTGGTGAAGGATTCATCAACAAGGAAATCGCTGACTTCGACATATTGGGCAATGCCCTCAAATTCTTCCCTTAGCTTGGCGATTGGGGGAAACTCGGCGCCGTTGATCACTTGGGGAATGCCTACGCCGCCAACGGTTACCTTCAGCGGTGAGTCGGAAGAATCAGGGTTAAAGATTTGGAGACGGGGCGCGATCGCAACCGCATACCCTTTTTCGATCAGATACTGTTCCCCATCGTGTAACACCGACATCGGAATATTACGCAGAGAACCGTCCAGAACAAACGCTAGTGTCTTAACCGAAGCTTGAGCCAGATCGGTTTCTAGGGGGCGAATTAACCAGTCGTAAACTGTTTTGGCGTCTTTAATGACTTCGGGGGTTCGACCAGGGGCGGATAGGTTTCTCTGAAGGGCGGACAGTGTAGCTTCGACTGTCACTTGGGGAATCAGCGCTTGACGATAAATTAAACCACCCGAAGCCCCCGGCATTTGGGCGACAATCGCCAGCCGATCACTCAACAGAATCGGATAAATAATTGCGGTGTTTGGATCCTGCACCTGGTCTACGGATCTCACCTGGGCCAAGGTGCAACCCAAATAATTCTCCAGTTCAGCCAGTTGCAATTGATCGATGGTTTGGATTGCTTGTTCGAGTTGCTGAGTTTGAGGACGAGCAGTCTGATCGGAATTCAGAAGCAGCTCAACATATTGCCGATAGACCGGCTCGACATTATCTCGAAATGAAAACTGGATATCTGCATTGACATTGAGTAAGTCATTGCGCACCCGTTGCAAACTATTCACAGCCGCTTCATAGACTCGAATCGCTTCTGCTTGATCGCCTTGTTGTTGCAGCAGACGGCCTAATTGCCACTCCCATCGATATCGAATTTCAGGAACTTGAAGGGTCTCTAGCTTCAATAGCGCCTGCTGAGTTAATGCTTGAGCGTCTTTCCACTGGCCCATCTGCTCATAGAGAGCGCCCAATTGACCCAAACCATAGGACTCGGCTTGAGAGTCTTGGAGGATTTGAGCTTCCTGAATCGCTGTGGACAATAGTTGGGCAATGGCGGTGGGAGACACTCGGGAAGAGTCGATCAGGACGATATTCTGAGTCGAGGAAACAAGCTTTTCGGTAGGTGCTTGAGCCAATTGCATCAAGCTTTCAGCCAAATTGATCCGGGCATAGACTGTGGTGCGGCTAGGTGGGGATCCCGCAAGGGTTTGTTCAATGGTGGGCAACTGTTGGATGGCTTCCGTAGTCTGCCCAGTTGAAATAAGCAAGCTGAGTAAATTCAACCGGGCCTGCAGGGGCTGATCGATATCTATGGCTTGTTGGTAAGCGGTTTGAGCAGCTTGTAGGTGGGTTTGCGCCGCTGTCTGTCGGCCAATGGCGTTCAATCGATCTCCCATAGCCCACTCGGTGTTGCCCAACTCCAAGAAAATTAGACTGGTGTTTTTGGGACGGGTCGCCAGGGAGAAACTGGTTTGCAGCAGATCACGCGCAGTCTTTAAATCCCCCACTTGCCGCAATACCTCGGCTAGGCGGCGGTATCCCGTCGCTTGCAGATCTGGATTGGGCTGTTGTTGCACTTGTTGATAGACTTGGCGCAACACGACTTCTGCTTGATGATTCAATCCTAAGGCTTGCAAGGCTCTGGCCTGGTTAATCTGTGCGATCGCTGCGCCGTCCTCAGTTCCCGCTTGAGAATAAAACTGGGTTGACGCCCGCCAGGAGGCCAATGCATCCTCTAGTCGCCCCTGCAGCCATCTCAACTTTCCCTGAGTATTCAAAACTTTAGCGTAAATTTCGACCTGTTCCGAAGAAGCGCCTAGTTGATCGAAGGATTCAAAGATTTGCAGGCTTTCATTCAAACTCCGATCCGCCTGCTCCAATTGTCCTAGCCGCTGATACGCCAGCGACAGGTGATTGAGTGTCAGCGCCTGTCCGAGAGGATCATTCTGGGCGGCAAAGCTAAGACTGGCTTGTCGCCATCGTTGCGCCGCCTCAAAGTAACGTTCTGCTTTGTAGAGGGTAATGCCTTGCTGGAACAAGGCTTGGGGGGCATTCGAGGCGGTTGAAGCGGTGAGGCTCGCCAATATTGGCGGCGGAGTCATGATTAAAGGCGCCGCCAAATTCAGGGTAAAGCTAAGTAGGAAAAGTAGACATAATCGCACCATGATTTCCCCTCTCCTGGCTTAACGCCAGCATCGCTGTTGGGAGGCAAGTTGCGGCGGCTCCGCCACAAGCATAATTTCTCCCGCATCATTAATCAGCCATCCCTGTGCTTCCGTAATCGGTCCGTTGGTGGGCGCATTGGCCTGCCACGACGACGGTGGCTGAAGATCTTCCAGGATGTCGTCACTGCCTAAAACATCAGTGGGCGGGGTGACAATGCCGCCGCGTCCAGTGTTATAAAACTCCCCTCGGAATCCTTGGGCTCTCGTGGTTAGTTGATTACACCCTTGAGCAACTAGACGAGAGACATCCACAACCGTTGTAGGTAGTTCGGTTAAACCTTGGCCAGGGTCAACATCTGGATTGTTGATCTGAATGGAGCCGCTTATTCCAAACTCTGAACTGGCGGTAATATCGCTTAATTCTGTCAGTTTCTCCCGTGGCTCAATCCCAAAGATGCCTAGAGCCGTGATATTGACATTGCCGCCTCGTCCCTGGAAGGCATTCGCAGTGATGTCGCTGTTTTCTTCCGAAACTGCAACCAAAAAGCCATCTGGCATATAAATAGTAATGTCGCCGCCGTTACCCGTTCCTTGGGCTATACCTGCATCAGTAGAAATTTGGCTGCCGTGCCGCAACAACAATAGATGATTTACATCCAAAATGATATTTCCACCTGTATTACTAGCAGTTTCGGCGGAGATTGAAGCATTGTTCTCAAGAATAAGTGAATCTACTATGAGCCGAATATCACCTGCATTACTTGCACCGTCATTATTCACTGCGATACTGGATCCATCTCGAATTGTTAGCTGAGAGGTTTGAATGTCTATATTTCCTCCCTCACCAGATGACCCTGCTGTTGTAGATGCTAAAATTTGAGCTCCCTCTTCCAGAAGAATTTGATTAGCTACATTCAGCTGAATGTCTCCCGCTTTCTCTGCCCCTTGAGTTTGAGCAAATAAACCACTATTAGGACCATCCTGCGTAACAACTCCTGGGAGAGAACTTGCTAAGCGTTCTGCAAATGTTGGATCACGCCCTGAAATGATCACTTGATCGGTTGCATTGACTGTAATGTCTCCAGCCTTGCCATCGCTAGACGCTGTGGCGACAAGCTGGCTTCCCCCAAGCAACTCAAGCCTGTTGACGTTGACGATAATCTCTCCACCGCCAGCATTAATTCTTGTACCCGCACTCAAAACCGCCCCATCATCCATTACTAAAGTTTTGGCAGTGAAGTCAATCACCCCTCCTTGTCCTTCACCCCGGACTTCTGCATCAGTATAAACACCACTGCTGGAGCCTTGTCTACGAGGATCGTCAACACGATTTGTCCCTTTGAAAAAAGCAGTTCCTTCAACCTGAATAGAAATATTACCGGCATTTCCCTGACCTGATGTTAAGGCCGAGATAGTGGCTCCATTCAGCACTGTAAGCGAATCTGCACTGATATGAATATCGCCGCCATTTCCTGAACCGCCGAATTGTGCGGTGCTGAAAAATCCAGTAGGTCCTGGCGCTTGGTTATCCGTTCTATCTAAAACAATTTGACCACCTTCTTGAATAGTGAGGTTGCCTGCATTTCCCGAACCAAATGTGCTGGTCGCTAAAAATCCATTGCCAATAACAGAAATACCGTCATTAGCAACAACTGTTACATCACCAGCATTGCCTCCATTGTCACCAAAGGTGCTACTGGAAATAAAGGCTCCACCATTGAGAGTGAGAGAATTTGTAGTGAGATTGATGTTGCCGGCATGGCTTCCACCAGATAATAGGACGGAATTAGAAATAAAACTCCCCTCAACAAGATTGACTTGAGTGGCGGCGTTAATGTCAATATCTCCAGCTTGGCGGTCTATCGAATCCGCTGCATTGATACCTGCAGTAATTATACTGCCCCCTGCAAGGGACAAACTTTTTGCATTGATCACGATGCTCCCATCTCCCCCTGCACGGGTGTTTATCTGCGCACGATTATCTAGAAAGATATCTGCTCGGGGGATTTCGTCTGGAACGCTTAAACGCCAAAAACTCCCTTCATCCAGATTGAGGCCAATGGTTCCAGGTCCAGAAATTGCAGTCAGCTCAATGTGTCCTTCGGGGGCAATGAGGCCTTTGAGTAAATCCCCGCCGTCAATGAGGATACCTGCTGTATCCGCCGATGGAGGAAAGGGATTGCCGCCAAGCAGAATTATGCTTTGACCTTCAGGAACAGAGAGCAGTCCTTGATTTTCAATCGAAAAAGGTTGTTGGTTGGCAATCTGGTTAAACAGAAATGCGGAAGGATTGATCGTTAATAATGCAGGAGATTCGGGATTGACGGCGCTGAAGAAGCCTCGATCGCCGAATTGAATAGCGTCAGCGGTGCTTGCTATAAATGAACCCCCAATATTGAGTTGCGCATTCGGTCCAAAGATAATCCCGTTGGGATTGAGGAGAAATAAATTAGCCGTTCCATTGGCCCGAATTAGGCCGTCAATATTAGAAACTGAATCGCCAGTAATTCGACTGAAGATATGTTCAATACTATCGAGGTTGTTGAAAACTGCCTCACCTCCCATCGGCACCGAGAATTCCGTAAAGCTATGGAACAGGTTGTCCCCTCGCTGGGTTCCGCCATCAATCGTGCAAATGGTGCAACCGGGAGGCACACTTGAGGGAGACGGCAGGGTATTGTCGGGCATGATTTCGGCTAGGGCGGCGGGTGCGATCGCAAAGCTCCCCACTGCAACTCCGCCAATCACAACCCAATTTACAATCCAGGCGTCTCCCCCCATTTGTTTCATTACTTATCGGTAGAATTCCCTTATTCTCCATGCTTTCCTTCGCGCTGTGAAGCCCTTCTTAATGGGAACTAAAACGTTAGGGCAGCCTAGGAGGGTTGTCGTCTCAGAGAAGACTTAGAGAAACGGCAATTAGATTCTGCAAAGAAAACTAACCTCTTCACGGAATTTTACATTTCTGCTAAAGGCAAGATAGGTCCCGCGAACGAAGTTGTTGTCACGTCTTCAGCATTAATGAGTTGTAAGAGTTCTCGCCATTGAGTCTGGAGTTGACTATCTTGGGGAAAGTGTTGTAAGCCATACGCCACTCCTGCCAAAGCATCGTACCAAATCTCTGGCGTCGCCGCCTGAATTTGCTGAGTGCGCTCAGGCGTAAGCGCAACCCGCTGCACAGCGCCATTGAGAGTCAGATCAGGCTGAATTCCATCCCCATCTTTACAATACAGCTGAAAATACCAGCGATATATCTGCCCTTCCACCAAGGCAGTTGCTGGCGCCTCGGGAAGCGTCACGCTGACAATGCCGGGTGAGTCAGGTAGGGTGAAGCGAGTTTGGTAATGTCGAACTTCTTCCCCCGGCCAAAGTAAAAGAGAGAACTCGCCAAATTGGACTTCCTCAGCGCCGAAAGGAATGTAAAACAAAAAAGTAGGCTGGGCGGAAGCGGTCAAAACCGGGTTTTCGACTGGAATCAATGCCCGTAGGCCGTCATTAAGGATGTTACATGTGGCGGCGGCGGGATTAAGCCCTCCCCCAGGGCGAGTGTTATTATCCGGTGGAGTCTTGGGCGGCTCTGGCCGAGAACCATTGGCGGCTTGTACAGTTTCTTTAGGGGTTATCCCTTGGGCGGAGGCAACGTGGGGCTGGCTTAGATGATGGAGCGTTAGGCCGCTGGCCAACACACCGGCGATCGCAATGGGCAGTTTCCGAAAAGTCATCCTGAATTCTGACGAAACGTTAGGGTAGACCGAGAATTCCCTCAAGGGAGTCTTCTCCGAGATTGCACCCTCTGCAAGATAACGCGTAATCGAGAAGAAATCGGGAAGAAGTGAGGGAGGGGAGAGAGATGGAGGAGATAGAGAGGATGGGGAGGATGGGGGAGAAGATTTTGGATTTTGGATTTTGGATTTTGGATTCTCTGCCCTGCCGCTTATCTCCCCCAAACGCAATAAATTGCATCACTACATACAATCCTCCTAATCTTCCTCATCTCCCCCATCTCCCCCATCTCCCCCATCTCCCCCATCTCCCCCATCTCCCCTCAATAACGCTCCCTCGAAACTCCTCCAATTACGACCCACCCCCCCGTGAGCAAGACACCCAATAGTGTGGGGATTAACGGCAGCCATAGGCCTTGGGTTAAGGCGATTACACAAAGGTGGAATAGCCCCCAACTGAGCGCTGCAAAGGCTAAGCTCAGCAAGAGCCAAGCTGATCGACGCAATTTGGTCTTGCGGGCATTTAATCCACTGCTGATCCCGCCCGCAATCAGGGACCAGGCCATAAGCCACACCCCATCTCCCCACTGCAGCCCCCGCCACTGGGGCAAGACGCCAATTTGGGGGCGTTGGTCTAATACGGCGCTGAGCAGTTGACTCACCATATGAGAATGAACCCAGACTCCGGGCATTTCGCCATAGGGCGTATCAACGGCGTCCCGGGCGACCGGGGCGGTATAGCCCACTAATACCAAGTGATCTCGCACTTGCTCTGCAGCGATCTGTCCGGTTAAAACTTGCTGCAAAGAAACCCGTTGACCCGGTGGAGCGGCTCGATAGTTCAGCATGAGCTGAGCGCTCAACCCATTGAGGCGTTGATATCCGCCAAACCGATTGGTTAAAGGAGAAAAGACCACCGTTCCAAACTGCCACTGTTCCTGTTCAGTCACGGTTAGAGGCTCTACACCCGACTGACTGAGGAATTGATAGGCAAGCTGGAAACTGAGGCTATAGGGCGTTGAACAAGCGGAATGGGTCGAAGCCAAATCAGGGGTGTAGGATAACAGGTGACGACGGATTAGACAGTCTTCCTGAGCGTTTGGAGTGGCTGGGTTGCGGTTTGGGGACCGTATCGGGAACGGTTTGTCTAAAGCAAAATTACTGAACCCGACTTGACTCATAATCTGATCATCTGAAAGTTCGGGGGGCGGCCCATAGTCTTGATCGACTTGATCGAAAGCGCACACGGTAAATAGATTAGAGTGCTGATTAAATTGGGCTATCAACGCCTGACGGCCTTCGCCTCTAGGCCGATATCGGTGCATATCGAGACCAATTGCAACGGGTTCAAAGGACTGGAGAACTTCAACCGTCTGGGCTAAGGCGGCGTCGCTTAGCGGATAGCCCCCCATTTCATTTAAGTCGGCCTGGGTCACCTCCACGACTAAAATGCGCGGGTCAATGGCTTCAGCCGGGCGCGATCGCATCAGGCGATCATAGGCCGTCAGTTCAAAGGGTTGCAGCACTCCCAAATGGCGCACGATCAAAATCACCAGGGTCACCAGCACGCTTATCCAGAGCGCTTGAAACCCTGGGAAACGTTGTTTAGAGGAGGCTCTAACGGGCTCAGCAGGGGCCAGAATAGGCGGCGTAGATCCAGCCAGCAAAGGGGGATGAGCTGTACCCCCTTGCAAACTCAACCAATCGGGCGGCGTCACCAATGGGTTTTGGTATATCACCGGCAACCAGCTAGCACAGGGAAATTGGTGCTCTAACCCTTGTAACCGCTCCCGAGCTTGTCGCGCCGCCAGATAAAACGACTCCCCAGAGGCGAATGCGTTCAGAAAGTAGGTTAAAAAAGCCGCCGCCACCTGATCCGCTACAGGCTCTCGCATGACGATCATCAGAGGGATGTGCAATTGATGGAGCGCAGACGCCAACCCTAGCCCATCGCAGGCGTTAAAGATCGCCAGCTGTAAGCCCTGAGCAATTGCCTTGCGCAGGCCAAAGCGGAGTTCTGGCAAGGTCAGACTGTCTGTTTGATTGATATATATTCGGCCTTGACCCTGATGGGTTTCACTGTGGCCAGCAAAAAACAAAATATCCCACTGGGACTCCCAGAGCCGGTCGTTAAGTTGTGAACGATCGGGTTCAACTAAAAAGGTCACTTGAGCTTGGGGTAACTGAGCCAGGACATGCCTATCGGCTTCGACATTAATGCCGCGACTGTCGCCTAGAATCGCCAGAATTCTGACGGGATGACAATCAGACTCCTGGGCTTTGACCTGCGCCAATTCATACTCGGGGGTGCTGAGGGCCGCTTCCGCATTGGAATAGCGTTCAAAAAAATCCCACTCATGCCAGGGCAACTTTTGCAACGCCATGTCCTGAGTTCGGATCAAGAATTGAATGGCGTCGTTCCGGTTGAGTTCTTCCCGCAGACGGCGATCAATCAGTTGAAACGATTCGGCGTTTAGCCAAGTCCTAAATTGCTCGCAAAGAATCTGAGCCGACCACTGACAATCTGTAAGGCGTTGATTAATTGACCCCTTATGGATAATTTTTTGGCCTTTAATCCTTAAGGGAACTCCCAGCGGGCGGTACACCTCTTGCCAATGATGGTGCAGATGGGCGGCGATCTCGGGGGCCGGGGGCAAAAACCCCTTCACCTTCAAAGCCTGAAATTCATGATCATCCCGGATTTCCAAGCTAGCTCGAAACCCGGTGACGTTGAAATCCCCCTCTAATTCTAGGATGACCCACTTACCCATCCCTGAGCTCCCTCGCAGATAATTCCCCAGTGTTGGTTATCGGGTGGTTTGCTTTGGCATGAACTTACACTCTACACCCCATACCCGATCTTCCGTACCCAAAACACGGTTTTTACTGAGGATTACGCCAAGGTTATCAATTGAAAGCAAGAGCTGATTCCTGAGGGAGTATGCAAGAGATAGAAAACAGAATTCTCATATCTCAAATTGCTCCGTTAAGGTTTGTTGATTGAGGCTAATCTGAACGCTAAAGCATTCCCCAGCTTCTCCCCTAAATTGAAATTCTAACCCCTCGCTCTGGCGCCCCTCGGCTTGCAAAACGGGGATATTTGCTTCATCCATCACCATTAGATGCAACGCAGGAGGCAAATAGGATTCATTCCCCGCCGGATATAACTCTACAGTGATATTGAATTCGGCGCCGTCTGAAACGGGCGCAATGCCAACGATGAATAAAATCTGTTCCTTCTCTTCTTTTCCCAACGTTAAAAATTTACCCTGCTTAGCCCCTGCTGAATCAGGTTCAATCAAGTCTATCCTGGCTAAGGGGCCCCTAAAACTGAATGCAAGATTTTGTTCTCGCCTTTCTGCAATGAGTGTGTCTAGAGCTGTCCAACTGGCGTCAATAACTTGATCTAGCCATTGCTGTAACCTGATTCTTGCAGGAGATTGCGCCCGCTCCCGATCGCGCAATTCCTCTAGATAGGATGGAAAGTCGTCGAGCGGCTGCAATTGTTCCAGAGTAACGGTTTTCGTGTCAACTTTCGGGAGAAACCCAAGCAAGGTCGCTTCAGTCAATTCAGCATCAACCTGAATAAACAAATAGCCAATTCGATCCGCCCTCACCTCGGATGGAATTTCCCAGGCAGCCTGTTCAGGCAAGACAGGGCGACACTCTAACCGTCCCAAGTCATCTACCCATAGGTCAGAGCTATCAGCTAGAACTTGCAAAATTGGGTTCCAGCTTTCACTGTTCTCTAAATTGGTTTCTATGCCTAAACAGGTTAGGAAAAATTGCGCCGCCTGCACACTCAACGTGTTCAGATAAATCTGCTTCCGTTTTTTAGGATCGGTATGGCGCCGATAAAACCCTTGGGCAGTTTGGTGGAAAGCGGCTGTAAGCGGCGTCCTAAACAAGGCCTGATCGCGGTTAACAGTCATTGTCTTAAGCCAGGGTGAAGTTGGTTACACTAGGTGGACACATGTTCTTTGAGAATCGGGGCGAATTTAGTTAAACATCGCTGATAAAAGGAACTAAGGGTGACAACTTTGACATCTAACTCGGTGGAAATTTCTTTCCATGAGTAGCCCGCCAAAAATCGTAAGGCGATGTATTGAAAGTTTGCAGCTGGTTTTTGTTGGATATGCGTGCGTTTGAATAGGCCGTCTCGATCGTCTTGAATGCTCTGAATTACGGCTTCTGAGAGAGAAGGGGCGGTGTGCGATCGCACCTCCATCGGTTCCTGCTTATCCAGGGCGTCCAGGGTGATCCGCTTAACTTGCGACCGATCCATCCCTTTCGGCGCCGTCGGCATCACCTCGCGGCTCGCCTCTGTGAAAAATCGCTTTCTCATTAAGAAGTTCGCCCATTGCAACACCGCCAACTCTGGGTTGTACCGATCAATCTCTTCACAGAGATAGAGAAACAAGCGTTGTTTGGCCTCAGCGTAAATATCCTCATAAAAACCATAGAATTGGCCTTGATAGGGCCGAACCAACCGCTTCGATTGGCCAATCGCACTGACTAAGCGAGCCAACGCCCGCTGCCGTTGTGGTGATTTAGGTGGATGCCGCTGGGCTTCTATAGCCAGTTGCTTGAGCTGCTCGTCTAAGGTCACAACTTCGTCAAACTACCTCTTGGTGATTGAAGTTCAGAAACACTAACTTACCAGCGTACAAGGAGCACTTGACAAGTTAATGTCTCCACAGATAACTCGTTAATCACACGCTTAAATTCTGTCAATCCAAAAAAAATTTACAAATGTTCATGGGATCTGTCCTTTTACTCTGACCCTGGTGTTGCGCCGGTAATTCTTCAATTCTGGGTTACGCTAAACTCATCTCTGGGGTGCGTCGCTGAGAAAAGCCAAAAGCGTTAATAGCTCATTTGACTCTCCAGAACTCGACGGCTTTTGGCTGGAAGATATACTGAAATTTCCATATATCCACCCAGCATAAACGTACTGTAGAGGGTATTAATACAAAACGGGGCTAGTGAAATGGCAGGCAAGCGAAAGATTTGGATGTCTACGCCTCCAAAACAGACGAAACCTAAAGTGCCTGAATGGATAAAAAGCGCACTCCAAGAAAAGGCGGATGAGGCCATTGAAAACACGATTAAACCAAAGCATATAAAACCGCCGCCTACGGATAGCACCTTTAATTACCTGGTGGATATATCCACAAAGTGGTATCGAAACTATTTTTACTTTTGCGCCAAATATAACTGTCCC
>JAAUYH010020477.1_pt1 | contig 11639 bp, 12 predicted proteins | sample 7278061 | NCBI WGS metagenome assembly JAAUYH01 (sample SAMN14350203, study PRJNA611818) | marine sediment metagenome | isolation source: surface marine sediment (0.6m) | place: French Polynesia: Moorea | collected 2018-08 | reverse complement strand
TTGGTTACACTTGCCAATACTTATTGCCTGAAGAAGTCCCAGAAAAGACTTCATGCTTCTATCTACCACTCGCATAGTCTGTTGGGCAATATCGGTATTCAGCAACCGATAATTCTCATTGAACTTGCAGATATGATAGTTAGATTCGTAAGTCAGACGTTTTCTCTCCTGAAAGAAATATTGTCTGCACTCATACAACGCGGAATTAAAAAGATTCTTACTCAAACGGCACAAAACAGACAGAGCATCAAACTCTTGTTTGCTAAGTCGTCTAAGTTGATTCTTTTGAGTAGCGTACATACAAATTGTTTTCGCGACAAAATTGATATTAGCGCGAAAAGCAAATTTTTTATAGCCCTAAACTAAGAAAATATGGATGAAGAGCCCTTGGTTTGTGTAAGGGAAGTTCTCCTCCCCATACATAAATGCCATAGGGGTATCCTCCCTTCTATTACCAACCCTATTTACGATGATTGCTTAGTATCGGGTCAATTCATTAATTGACCCAAGAATTACTAATTAGATTCTAAAACAGCCCTTCTCGCCCAGGTGTCAACTTCTACAATATCTTCTAGGCTAGGATATTGTTTATTTTGAGTACTAAAGCGATCGCATACTGTTTCAATTAAACGGGGTATATCTAAAAATTCAATCTTTTCTGCTAAAAATAAGGCAACAGCTTGTTCATTGGCTGCATTTAGTACTGCTGGCATTAATCCTCCTGCTTTACCTGCTGCATAAGCCAGTTTCATACAAGGATACTTTTGATGATCTGGTTCACGGAAAGTAAAACTACCAGCTTTCACTAAATCTAGCTGTTCCCAATCAGTATAGATGCGTTCGGGATAAGATAAAGCATAGAGTAAGGGAAGACGCATATCGGGCCAACCCAACTGAGCTAATACAGAAGTATCTTGTACTTCAATCAGGGAGTGAATAATACTCTGAGGATGGATCACAATATCTATGTGATTGTAATCTAAGCCAAACAGATAGTGAGCTTCAATTACTTCTAGACCCTTATTCATCAGGGTAGCAGAGTCAATAGTAATCTTTTGCCCCATCGACCAATTAGGATGTTTAAGAGCATCTTGTACTGTGACAGTAGCTAATTTTTCTACTGGTAAGTCACGGAATGAACCCCCAGAAGCAGTGAGAATAATTCTTCTTAAACCCCCTTCAGGAACTCCTTGTAAGCACTGGAAAATAGCAGAATGTTCCGAGTCAGCAGGTAATAATTTAACTCCGTGTTTCTCTACTAGAGGTAATACTACAGGCGCACCAGCAATGAGAGTTTCTTTATTGGCTAAAGCAATATCTTTTCCTGCTTCAATAGCTGCGATAGTTGGTAACAAGCCAGCACAACCCACAATTCCTGTAACAACGCTCTCTGCGTCTCCATAACGAGCAACTTCTGCTACTCCTTCTCCTCCTACTAATATCTTTGGTGGATTGGGAATATCTGCGATCGCATTTTTAAGTTCTGGTAATTTATCCTCGTAGGAAGTAGCAACAATTTCAGGTTTAAAAGTCCTAATTTGTTCTGCTAACAGTTTAATATTGCGCCCTGCTGCTAATCCCACGACGCGAAATTTATCAGGATGATGGGTAACTATATCTAAAGTTTGTGTCCCTATAGAACCAGTAGAACCAAGAATAGTAATCGCTTTTTGCTTTATGGATTCGCTCATTGTAATTTCTGAAATAGTTATGGGTTAGCACAGAGTATTTATCTGTTACTAATTCTCCCATTTCCTCAGCCTAATTCAAGGTTCTAAGCTGTTAGGTATTTATGTAATTTTTTGCGTCGCGATTACTAATATTCGTCATTCTGGGGTCTATTCCGTCTGGGTTTTTCTTCCCAATCTGATTGCTCGTCTTCTTTGGGTGGTCGTTCTCTATCCCAATCCCTTTCATCATCAGGGTAATCAGAATCATTCATTGGTTGATAATCTACATAATCTGTAGTTACCACATCATCTACATCTTCATCATCTTGATAGCTTCTACCTATCCCCTCATCATAGCTCCTACCCATACCAGCACCATAATCTCTGGGTTTATCAAAATCTCTGCTTCTACCAGAGTCATAATTTCTACCTCTATTATCTTCTTTGTAACTTCTTCCTAAATTGGAAGCGTCAGGGGTATTTCTGCGAGGGGTGCTTCGGGGTGGTTCATCAGAATAGCGATCTCCTTGATATTCAGAGCGGGGGGGATATTCGGGAGTTTCCCAATCATCTTGTCTTTCTGGTTTATAGCGATCGCTTCTAGCGGAACTACTTTTGCGACGACGAGGAGGATAATTATCAGGTTCAATATACTTTGAGGAAGATGTACGACGACGAGGGTTTCTAGCACGGGATTCAGGGTCATCATAACCTCTGAGTCTAGGGCTATCGTAGTTAGGCTTTGCACCCTCATAACCGTAACTATCTTCAATGCGATCGCGATCACGATCATATTCTTCTTCTCGATAAACTCTAGTGCGACTTACTGGACGCTCCCTATCTACTGTAGGAGTATTCCGTCTAGCTTGTTCTGTCGCTACACCTCGTAATCTAATACTCTCTACTGCAAAGAAAATTGCTGAACCAGACAATAAGAATTGACCTAACAGTAATATTGGGTCGAGTCGCCATCCTTGAAATAAAAGGATACAACCAGATAGCAGACCTATAGCAGCAAAAAAGATATCATGATCGCGGGATAATTCTGGACGTATAGAACGTAAATAGAATAAAGCAGCCCCTGCTACCGCCAAAAATAATCCTAATATACTGGCTGGATTCAGCCCAAAGTTAACCATTGCTGCTCTCCGTCGTTACCGATAGAAGTTTCTTTCTACTTTACTTTATTCAGATCAGACTTATCTGATGTTGTTGATTCTACCTTGTTTTTATTTTCTCTCATCTCGCAAAATATTACCTCGTCATATCTCGGTAAATCACCAAAAAATTAGTATCGGAAGCTAAATTCCGATACATCTATCTTATATATTATATTGTCTTAATAGTTATTTTGAACTATAAATTAAGAACGTTCGATTTTGTCAAACTGACTAAAAACGATCAGAGCTACTGTAGCAGGAATTACTACAATTAAGCCACCAGCTAGTAAGCTCCAGAAAAAGTTAGCTAAAGAAGGAGTCATAGTTTTAAATCCTTGTTATTTAGAGATGAAAGTTTACTTAGTTAATAATTCTAAAAGTTTTTCTGCCAAAACTACAGATAAAGATTAAGGTTGTCACAAAATTTTTAGGTTGAAGATATCAGTGCAGAAGCTCGGAAATATTGTGGTGTTCTACTTTGCACAGACAAAGCTACAATACAAAACAGGTAATTCATATTTTGTAATAAATTGTTATTAACTTTGTAATTAACGGAATCTAACTTATGAACTTAGCTAATATTGCAGCTTTGGCTTTAGGGATTATATTGGGATTGATGACCATTTTATTCATTTTTCGGATTGTTTTAACTTGGTATCCCCAAATAGACCTTAACAGTTTCCCTTTTAAACTAATTACTATACCTACCGAACCCTTCCTTAGTCCTTCGAGAAAAATCATCTCTCCCTTGGGTGGGGTGGATATCACCCCCATTATTTGGGTTGGTATTTGTACCTTACTCAGAGAAGTCTTATTAGGTCAGCAAGGCTTAATTACTATGGCATTGAGAGCTTATAATTAACACTCCCAAGTTTTCTACTGTGGCATCAAGTGTTCTTGGATAAAGTTGGTATAGACTTCTCCCCTCAGAAAAGCAGGGGTTTCCAAGATTTTTTGATGAAATTCAATAGTTGTGGGGACTCCTGTAATGGCGCATTCCCTTAAGGCTCTTTTCATCCTTTTAATAGCAATATCGCGATTTTCTCCCCAGACAATTAGTTTCCCAATCAAAGAATCATAATAGGGTGGAATTTCATAATCTGTATAGACATGAGAGTCCATTCTGACTCCAGGTCCTCCTGGTGGTAAATAAGCACTGATTCGCCCTGGATGGGGTCTAAAATTATGTTCGGGGTCTTCTGCATTGATGCGACACTCAATAGCATGACCTTGAAGTTTTACTTGATTTTGATTAATTCTGAGCTTTTCTCCCTGAGCAATTCTAATTTGTTCTGCAATTAAGTCCAATCCTGTGACGACTTCGGTTACAGGATGTTCTACTTGGATACGAGTATTCATTTCCATGAAATAAAAATTACCCGACTTATCAAGGAGAAATTCTACTGTCCCTGCGCCGACGTAGTTAATGGATTTAGCAGCTTTAACCGCAGCATCTCCCATTTTTCGGCGTAATTTAGGGTCTAGCACTGCGCTAGGAGCTTCCTCTAGCAATTTCTGGTGACGACGTTGGATAGAACAATCTCTTTCCCCCAAGTGAATCGCATTACCATGACTATCCGCTAAGATTTGGAACTCGATATGACGGGGACATTCAACAAATTTTTCGAGATAGACTCCAGCATTCCCAAAGGCTGCTTCTGCTTCCCCTTGGGCTGCTTGGAATAATCTTACCAATTCGCTTTCCTCTGTAACTAAGCGCATTCCTCTACCACCACCACCAGCAGTAGCTTTAATCATCACAGGATAGCCGATTTCTTTAGCTACAGCGATCGCCTCTGTTTCATCTTGCAGTAGCCCATAACTTCCTGGGACAGTAGGTACACCTGCTTTCTGCATGGTTTTTTTGGCTGTGGACTTGTCTCCCATCGCCAACATAGCTTCTTTGCTAGGACCAATAAAAACAATTTGATGATCGGCGCAAATCTCAGCAAATTTAGCATTTTCTGCTAAAAAACCGTATCCAGGGTGAATTGCTGTAGCATTACGAGTGAGAGCAGCAGCAATAATATTAGGAATGTTGAGATAGCTTTTTCCCGAAGGTGGAGGTCCAATACATACGCTTTCATCTGCCAGTTGAACGTGGAGAGCTTGCCGATCGATAGTAGAATGAACGGCAACAGTAGCAATACCCATTTCCGCACAGGTGTGTAAAATGCGTAGAGCGATTTCTCCTCTATTGGCAATTAAGATTTTTTCAAATTGCATATAAGGGTTACTTTAATTAGAGTCATGTCTTAGAATAAGATTTTTTATGCTGCTAAAAAAGTGGCGGGCTGTCTTTCGATCCCAAATTAGAAGGAGGGCGATCGCTACTCCAACTCCACCAAGCAGTATTACATTCACACAAATAAAATTCCTGCCATTTCCGACGCATATCATATCCCGTCACAGGGGCGCGTCGGTTGAGCCAAACATTTTGTGCTTTCTTAGGGTCAGCCTTGCAGGAAGGGCAGCAAAAGTCAACTGAGTGAGTTGCTTTCTCTGTCCATTTTGGAGGGATAGGGGCAAACGCATCCATATTATTGACTCATCAGTTGTAAACAGGTGGCTCTAGCTTATCTCAATTCTATAATCTTGAGTAAGATCAATTTAACAATAACTAGGCTAAAAATTTTTTTAAACTATCTTTCCTTGCCATTGTTGCCAAAGAGTTTTGAATTTACTACTAGTAAAGTAATAGCTAAAATTGAAGTTAGACTAACTCTTTTACCCCACATCTGAGCTTTAGTACCTTGATACCAAATCTCTATTTCATAATTGCCTTGCGGTAAATTCAACATTATTCTGCCATCTTTTGAGGCTGTTTGATTTGTCATAATTTTGATAAGCGAGATGTCTTTTGTCATCTGCTTATTCTCACATTTGATTACTGATTGCTATACATAAGATATAAGTACCTAGGCAAAATTATTTACACAATTCTCAATTCTGAATAACTACTAACTACTAACTACTAACCACTAACCATCTCAACTATGTAATCAATTTTGCACACCTACTTAGATAAAATCTCGGCTTATAAAACATTAATTAACTAGCTTTGGCAACTACTGTATCTTGAGTGAGTAATTTAATTGCTCTCTGATACTGTAAGTCGGCATCTGTACCAATCTGATCGTAGCTAATAGGTTCTTGAGAAACTACAAAATCAGGCTGAATACCTAGTTTATTAATATCTGTATGATTAGGGGTTTCGTATTTGGCTACAGTCACCGCTAATCCTGAACCATCAGGTAATTCAAATAAAGATTGAATTAATCCCTTACCAAAAGTTTTTTCTCCTACCAGTAAAGCACGTCCGTTATCTTGTAATGCACCTGCTAAAATCTCACTCGCACTAGCTGTTCCCTGATTTACTAATAGTACTAAGGGTGCTTTGCTGATTACCTCTGGATTAGATTCAAAATTTCCTAAAGTTCCCTGACGATTCACTGTATATACAATTGTGCCTTCTTGAAGCCATAAACGAGCAATTTCAATTCCAGCTTGTAATAAACCCCCTGGATTATTTCTTAAATCCAGAATATAAGCTTCTGCTCCTTCTTGTTTTAGTCTGAACACAGCATGAGCAATTTCTTGAGTCGCATTAGCACTGAATTGGTTGAGGCGCACATAACCAATAGATTTATTACCATGATTATCTAGGTTAGCGGTCACAGGATTCAGAGAGATGCGATCGCGTATTAAATCAAGATTACGGATTGTTTCAGGTTGAAGATTGTGGGATTGCACCGTGACAGATACTTTTGTGCCAATAGTACCGCGCATTTTTGCTGCTGCTTCATCTAGAGTTAATTTTTTAGTATCTATCCCATCTATCTCTAAGATATAGTCTCTGGGTTTAATACCAGCCAATTCTGCTGGAGAACCTGCTAAAGGGGATACTACCTCTATTAACTGGGTTTCTGGGTCGATGTTAATTTGCAATCCTACCCCTGATAACTCCCCAGAAGTATTGACCTGCAAGCTATGATACTGCTCTGGTCTTAGTAGCCTAGTGAAGGGGTCATCGAGAAGAGCTAACATTTCTTCAATCGCTTGATAGCTTTCTTCCCGATCTCTCATAGGTTTTTTAATAAACTTCTGACGCACAAACCACCAGTTTTGATGATTGAATGTCTCATCTACATAGGATTGGTTGACAATTCGCCACGACTGCAACAATAATTTCTGTTCTTCCGTAAAGGCTTGAGCAGAAGGAGTAAACCAAAATAGACTAGAGGTAAACCAGACAAATACTAGTAGAGTAACCCAAAATACTTTTTTGACCATGTGGAAGGAATATAGTTTAGCTTTAACCTAATTATTAGTTTATATTAGCGATTCTTAATCAATTGTTACCTAAAAATACCGCTCCGTCTCAGGAAGATGATTCAATAGATATAATCTAACCCAGTAACTAGCACCCAAAAAATATCTTGGGAAACGGCAACACCAAAACTTAAAGCTATGTTACATTTTTTAAAGGGAAATATTCCGTATCCAGAAATATATCTTAGTTAGCTAATTTAGACTTCATGTTCACTAAACAAGTAACAGATTCCAAAGTTTATCAATGGTTTGACGAACGTCTGGAAGTGCAAGCAATTTCCGACGACATCAGCAGTAAATATGTACCTCCTCACGTCAATATCTTCTATTGTCTTGGTGGTATTACCTTAGTTTGCTTCTTAATTCAGTTTGCTACTGGATTTTGCATGACATTCTATTACAAGCCCACTGTAGCTGATGCTTTTACATCTGTAGAGTACATCATGAACGAAGTTAACTTTGGTTGGTTAATTCGTTCTGTCCATCGCTGGTCTGCTAGCATGATGGTTCTAATGATGATTCTTCACGTTTTCCGCGTCTATTTAACTGGTGGTTTCAAAAAACCCCGTGAGTTGACTTGGATTGCTGGAGTAGTTATGGCAGTAATCACTGTTAGTTTCGGTGTTACTGGCTACTCTCTTCCTTGGGACCAAGTAGGTTACTGGGCGGTTAAAATCGTATCTGGTGTACCTGCTGCTATTCCTGTAGTTGGAGATTCAATGGTAGAACTACTACGCGGTGGTGCTAGTGTTGGTCAATCTACTTTAACTCGCTTCTACAGTTTACATACATTTGTATTGCCTTGGTTGATGGCGGTATTCATGTTGCTACACTTCTTGATGATCCGCAAACAAGGTATTTCTGGTCCTTTGTAAAGCCATTTTTTGATGTAGAGCTTAAGCTTGATCGTCTAACATAAATCTGAGAGATAATTATTCATAATCTCGACCAATAGTCAATAAGCTCCGACAGCAACTTGCAACTATCTTGCCATTTTACCTGCTGATTCTGAGTCGATTAAGGAGAAACCAATGTCAACATTAAAAAAACCCGATCTTAGCGATCCCGCATTACGCGCCAAGCTAGCTCAAGGCATGGGTCACAACTACTATGGTGAACCTGCTTGGCCTAACGACCTATTATATATCTTCCCAGTAGTAATCTTGGGAACTATTGGTTTAGTAGTTTGTTTAGCTGTACTAGACCCTGCATTGATTGGCGAACCTGCTAATCCTTTTGCAACTCCTTTGGAAATCTTACCTGAGTGGTATTTATATCCTGTTTTCCAAATTTTACGAGTTCTTCCTAACAAACTACTAGGAATTGCTTGTCAAGGTGCTGTTCCTTTAGGTTTAATGCTTGTTCCTTTCATTGAAAGTGTTAACAAGTTCCAAAACCCCTTCCGTCGTCCTATAGCTACTACTGTCTTCCTATTTGGTACAGTAGTTACTATCTGGTTAGGAATTGGTGCTACTTTCCCTATCGATAAATCTTTGACTTTAGGTTTATTCTAGGTTGTTCGGCAATTATAATTTTTTTATAATATAAACGCCTGCGGATCGCATTTGTTTTAGCTTTAACAGTTGACAATTGCGGTCTCGGGCGTTAATTTTTTCTGAGTAATCCAAGAAAATTATCATCAACTTCTCAACAAAGCCTAAGATTTACTTTGTTAGATAGTAAATGTAAATTCTTAAGCCATGATAATTTTTATTGTATGAAAAGATTGTTGATAGCATTTCTAATATTTCCCATAATTTTTCCCTTGGCTAGTTGTGCTAATACTAATGATGTTGGTCAAGGTAATCAAAATAATGTAGCTTTAGAAAACAGTGAAAACATTGCAACGGTAACAAATACTTTTGATTATCAAGATTATGAAAAAGTTTTAAAAACTTATGTTAATAGTCAAGGATTAGTAGATTATAAAAAACTTCAAGCTAACCGAAATACATTAGATAAATTCAATCAGAGTTTAGGGTCAATACCACCTGATATTTATCATAGTTGGAGCGAAACAGAACAGCTTGCATTTCTAATTAATGCTTATAACTCATTTACCCTACAATCAATTATCGATCAAAAACCTCTTAAAAAAAGCATTAGAAACATTCCTGGAGTTTGGAAAATCAGGAAATTCAAACTTGCGGGAGAATCTAAAACCCTCGATAATATTGAACATGATATTCTACGAAAAAAATTTAACGAACCAAGAATTCATGTAGCCTTAGTATGTGCTGCTATTAGTTGTCCTCCCCTCAGAAACGAACCTTATTTATCAGAAAAAATAGATAGTCAACTAGAAGATCAAGTAAACAAATTTCTAGCCAGCCCTCATGGCTTAAGAATAGAAAAAAACAATAATAGAGTATATCTTTCTTCTATTTTTAAATGGTTTGGTGAAGATTGGCTGACTACCTATTCTATTGAAAACAAATTTACTGGTAAGAATAAAGAAAAAGCAGTTTTAAACTTTATCAGTAAGCATCTTAATCCATCAGAACGTGAATATTTAGAAAAAGGACAATACAAAATATCTTATTTGGATTATGATTGGTCACTGAACAAACAAATTAGGAATTGAGGAGTAGCAGTAAGAGTGCTAATCAGAAAAATTATCTCTGTGGCTGGTTTATCCCTAATCACTGGATTACTTATTAAAGCTTGTGGGAACAACAATCAAAATCTTCCCAATAACACAGATAGTAGTACTCTGAAACTTTTGTACTGGCAAGCACCAACTATCCTTAATCCCCATCTTTCCACAGGGTTTAAAGACGCAGAAGCTAGTCGTATTACTCTCGAACCCCTTGCAAGTTTTAATAATGACGGGAAGTTAATTCTTTTTCTGGCAGCAGAAATCCCCACAGTGGAAAATGGAGGGGTTGCCAAAGATGGCACTTCTGTCACCTGGAAACTAAAAGAAGATATTAAATGGTCTGATGGTACACCATTTACGGCTGCGGATGTAGTTTTTACTTATCAATATGTTACCAATCCTCAAGTAGCTTCCGTATCTGGAGGTACTTATGATGTTGTAGCTAGTGTAGAAGCACTAGATGACTACACTGTCAGAGTAAATTTTAAAGACGTTAATCCTGCTTGGTACCTAGTATTTGTTGGTGGAGATGGAATGATTCTTCCCAAACATATCTATGAATCCTACAACGGTGCCAATGCTAGAGAAGCACCAGCCAACCTTAAGCCAGTAGGTACAGGGGCATATCGAGTAGTAGCATTTAAACCAGGAGATACGGTTATTTATGAGCCTAACCCAGAGTTCCGCAAAATAGACCAATTAGACTTTAAGAGAGTAGAACTCAAAGGGGGTGGAGATGCAACCTCTGCTGCGAGGGCAGTATTACAAACGGGAGATGCAGATTATGCTTACAATTTACAGGTAGAAGCGCCAATCTTAAAAGAATTAGAAGCAGCAGGAAAAGGCAAAGTTGTGGCTAATTTTGGAGCTTTAATGGAACGTATTCTTATTAATCATAGCGATCCTAATCAAGCTACCAGTGAAGGGGAACGTTCTAGTGTTAAATATCCCCATCCTTTTTTTAGTGATTTAAAAGTCAGACAAGCTCTAGCTTTAGCCATTGACCGTGATACTATCGCCGAGCAATTATACGGAGTAACAGGAAAAGCAACACCTAATTTTTTGGTGGCACCTGAAAAATATGTATCTCCTAATACTAGTTATGAATATAATCTTGAACAAGCTAAAAAGTTATTAGATGCAGCAGGCTGGCAAGACAGCAATGGTAATGGCATTAGAGACAAAAATGGAATAGAAATGTCTTTATTATTTCAAACTTCTGTTAACCCTTTACGACAAAAAACCCAAGCTGTCATTAAACAGGGATTACAATCTATTGGGATGGAAGTAGAACTAAAAAGTATTGATGCTGGAGTATTTTTTGGTAGCGATCCTAGTAATAACGATACAGTCGAACATTTTTATGCAGATTTACAAATGTTCACTACAGGAAACATTAATCCCGATCCTGGCTCTTATATGAAGTTTTTTACTTGCGATCAGATTCCTCAAAAAGCTAATAATTGGTCAGGTGATAATAGATCTCGCTACTGTAATCCTGAATACGATAAATTATGGCAAAAATCTAATGTTGAATTAGACCCAAAAAAGCGGGAAAAGCTTTTTATTCAAATGAATGATTTATTAATAGATGATGCTATGGGTATTCCTTTAGTTCATCGGGCTGATGTAGTAGCTTTTGGTAATAATATTACTGGTTATGATCTCACTCCTTGGGATATGAGGACTTGGGATATTATGAATTGGAAAAAAGAATAAATTTGGCTCTACCGAACCTGTCATGTAAAACTGTTAGAAACTAGACCTTGAAAGTCTTGCTGTGCAAGACTTTGAGTTCTTGATAGTTTAATTTTATATATTTTTTCCTACATCCTTCTACAGGTAAGGCTTTGACGGAAATTCAACACAGTAAGTTCG
>JAAUYH010066011.1_pt1 | contig 11642 bp, 15 predicted proteins | sample 7278061 | NCBI WGS metagenome assembly JAAUYH01 (sample SAMN14350203, study PRJNA611818) | marine sediment metagenome | isolation source: surface marine sediment (0.6m) | place: French Polynesia: Moorea | collected 2018-08 | reverse complement strand
TATGGGTGTGATATTTCTGGGTGAAATTCCGCAAGTTATGAGTTGTGTTGGTGCGGCCCTGGTGCTTACCGGATGTGTAGGTGTTGCACTTGATGCAAGACGGGAAGAGACAGAGAAGGCAGCTGGGGAGAGAAATGTGAGCGACAATCCGGTTTAGGTTGTATACAGTAAATAGTGCAATTAATCTGTGATTTCTGAGTGTTGTCGCCTTTACTGTCATTAGTCTTTGGCAGGGGTACAAAAGGGTCTGAGTACGATATATTTGAGCAAAAATTGATACACCCTCTAAAGTGAAAAGTATGTTAGAAAGTACGCAAGTCCAGTGCATATTGAGAGGTAGACTCGATTTTACGTAAATCCAACTTTGAAACCCGAAGGCGAACAGGAAATAATTCAAAGTAGGTATCTGCCATTATACCAGATCTGATTCTTGTTGATGACGCGAATCGGGATCAAATACCCATTGGTCGATTTGCCCATATGAATTCTTCGTATTACAGAATTTCTAACCAGACTGGTCAATGCCATCTGACACAAGCAACTCATTATATGTTAAAATTGTGTAGGTGTTTAAATACCTACGGTACCCAACCCGAAAAATAAACCTCCAATCACCCAACTTTCCTCAATGCGGTCGACGGGAATGGGGGATGAGTGGAATAGGGATAAGAGACAAAAATGGATAGAACAAGGAGTATTGATCGTTCGAACACTAAAACAGTGCGAAATAGGCCCCGGCGGTTGGAACGGCACACTACGGTTTTGAATATTTTTGAAATGGGCGAACGCCGTCCAAAATAAATGTGTGTACGAAGAAATTACTTGAAGCAGTTTTTGTCATCCCTTTACACTATTGGCTTGGAAATGCACTCGTTTGTCCATCGCTCGAACAGCGACGGACACTACTGAAAGAACTGTAAACACGTCATCATGATACGTACAATGGGTAAGTAGAATGCTGATAGTCGTGCTGGCGCTTCTGAGGTCGAGTTCGTGATAAGCGACAAGTAATCCGCGACGACTCACTTTTAAAACTTACAGCTCTGAGTTAAAAAGAGGGACGGAACACAACGATTCATTGAGTAGAAGTAGTTTTCCAGATACGAAGCCTGAATAACTGCTCAGCATTTGTTCTATTGTGACTCGGGAATGGTAATTGATCCAATTTTGAAGCCCACTAAGAGGACTTTCCTTCGTCTTCGCTTTCTATTATATTGATCTTTTTGGCCACGTCAGCTCGAAGAGGCCCTCCTTCGCTGCAAAGTCTCGAGATCGGATGACGAATGAACTAGGTAAGCTTTCAATGAACCGATCACTGCTTGCTTTCGACAACACGTGGTGAAATCTTGTTACTTGATCTGCATTAGTTTAATAATTAACTATCAATACAGTACACGTACTTCAATGACTTGTATTCCCTAACTATGAAACTCATTTTCAACTGATGAGACTGCGAGGCTCATAATTTGTTTATTAAAATGTAGGTATATTATTACACTATTGAATTTTGGATGTTTTCTTAGCAGTCTAACGCTGTGACGTATTCACAGGTCTAACTTGTACTTCGTTCAGCAAGCCAACTGGCCAAGTCACGAAATGGCGGATCCAAACCCCATCACGAATAACAAAGCCTCACCTGTGAACACTGAGTCAGACTATGGCTCCGTTACGAGGACAAAGTCTCCATCTAATGCACCTGAACAAGGTAATGAATTATATGGCTACGCTCTGATGATAACGGGATGCTTCTTCTTCGACATAGTTACAACCGTCGCACGTGCATGCATGGTTTTCCATGGGCTCACTGCTGCGAATCTGATATTTCTGCGAGGTTCCTCTCACTTCGTGTTCTGCTTGATTGGCATCTTCTTGTTTTTTGATCCACGTGAAGTGTTTCATGTGCCCAAAGAAATGCGATGGGTTCTTCTGCTTCGTGAAGTGATTGGCTCAGCTGGAATTGCGTTGGTCTACAAAGCTTTGAGTTATGTTCCAATGGCTGTTATCGTGTGTGTGATGTTCATGGGTAAGTACAACGCGCTATTCCGTTGATTCACTGGCAGGATACTAACTTGACAAACTAGACCCCATTATTACGTTGGTGTTGTCAGCAATCTTTCTCGGCGAGCGCATATCACTATGGGAAGGATGTTGTGCTGCAATAAGTATCACTGGCGTTTTGCTCGTGTCGAATCCTGAACTCAAGTTCCCACACGATTTACCACCGCTCTACGTTTTCGGGTTATGTCTGCAAATCACTGCGTCTTGCTTATTTGCAAGCCAGTTAGTGTTGGTGCGAGTTCTGGCGAAGAAGGTGCATTTCATGTGCACAACTGTTGTAATGGGTATTCCTTTAGCATTAATCGGGTTGAGTCAAGGCGGTGCGAATTTACCTGGCTTCACGTTCCCCGTCAGCTTGGCCCTATTTGGATGCGCTAGTGGGTCACTTGCGTATGCGCTAATGAACAAGTCACTTGAGTATTCTCGAGCCAGCACGGCATCACTTATGTCTAACGTTGATTTACCTTTCGCGTATGGCATGAGTGTGATGTTCCTAGGTGAAATCCCGCACGCTATGAGTTGGATTGGTGGGGTTTTGGTGATTATCGGATGTGCAGGTGTTGCACTTGATGCAAGACGGAAAGAGAATGAGAAGGCTGCTGCTGGGAGAAATGACAACGACAATACTGTTTAGTTCGTACGTACTGGCATGCGAAGTATAGTACGTTGAACAATGTTACAGTACGCACAGTACAGTACAGTACCTTTGGTGTCGCCATCTCGGGTCTCCTCACTCACAGTGTGATCAAGTGGCTTTGCATCAAGCCGCGCTGTAACTTTTCCAGGAATCGTATCCAGATCAGATCAACGGAACATAAAATGAATTGTTGATCTGTCGCGGATGAAGCACGAAATAATGAGATTGTAGAATTGTAGATATGGAAAATTTGCAACACTTGCAGTTTCCTCGATTCGACATCTAAAAAAGAACATTTGCTCTCAAAGATCTACTTCTATGATGTTGGGATGTTTGTAAAGCTCACTTTTGGCGAGTCCCATAATCGAACAATAACAGAGCGTCGTACTGCTGAGTTTCTTTATGACAGATCGAAGGATACGTACGAAAAAACAGGCATAGAGACAAGTTAAGTGAGCATGCGAGGTAAGCAGTAGCGCCGACGACGAAGCACAGCCAGAGCCCTGTCGACAACGACCTGCGTAATCGCGCGGTCAGTTCTTTTGGGGTTGTTTCACCTTCGTGAACTCGATAGACAACTCAAACAAAACAGAAACGAAGATTTTATTTGACGCGCGAGACCATAACAAGCCGAAAACCAAGCGAAGCGAGACGAGCGGTGCGAGATAACGCATGAGCAGACTGATTGGGTGACTATTGCGAATGGGCTTATCCTGGAATTTGATAAGCGGAACGAGCCTAGCCTGAATGCGTGCAAGAAAGAAGTGACTGCGCAAATTTAATTCGCTCCGTGTAAATTACCGAACCTGGACTAAACTTGAACCTGACTTAAATCGAATTGAATCTGACTTGAACCGACCCCTAATCAAACTACTAATGAGCACAAACACAACAGCACGAATCTTGTCTTTCATTATGATAATTACGAGATGAAGCACCAGTAGCTGCAGATCTGCGGTTCTTGCGCTCCTTATTCGAAGTTATTCGTTTGTTGTGACGATTTCGCATATTTCCAACTTGTGTTTTATAGATTCGCGTTTTTCTGTGCTCACAAAAGAGAATATTTATAGCATAAGTCTGACTTGTCTGCAGTGTAATAGTTTTAATCAATGGGATATGCCGCGCATCTGAACTGGGGCTTTTATGGCCTATCGGGGTCACTATTGTTACAACATGGTTTTCGGAAACGTGTGATCGTGTTGTTAAGTCGTAGTTATCGCTTTCTTGCCCTTCAAAATAACGAAGGGCACTTTAATAGTGCTAGAACTGAAGTGCCAATATGGCACTGACAGTAAATGGGAATTTACTAATGCTGGTGGTGTTCTTCACCGTCCCTCGGAAAATAAAAATCGTCATTACTATTTTCCGGATAATCGCCTTAAATGAATAAATTCATCACAACAATTATAGTCTCATTCAGTTGTGGATACCAGTCGCACTTGATAAGCAAATATTTTGAATAAAACGAAATAGATTGAAAATATGTTAGAAGAATTAAATAGAAAAATACGTACCATGTTGTGAGGAAATATGAACCTGTGACAAATAATTAATTTCAAATTAACCGAGTAATTTGACATAAGTGCAGCAAAGTTGGGATTTCAATAATTTTCGTGAGCAGGTCAGCAGGATTATTTTCTGAATTCACATCTATCAAGTGGATTATTCTGCTAGCGATTGCAGCTTTCACGAAATGATACTTGAGGTCAATGTGATTGTTTCTGTCAGAGACTTGCTTGTTCAGAGCAAGCGCTTTAGCTGCTGAACTGTCGATTTGCACAGTTGTCGGCTCAAATGCAATACCTCTCTCTGGCCTGGGCTTCTTCACAGACATTTCCCAAGTAATTTGCGCATCCAGCACACGTGTTTTGCGCAATCATACAGTGCGATGTATTCAGACTCAGCTGATCAAGTCGCAATGATCAACTGCTTCCTCGTTCTCCAGACTACAGGCATGTCGTTGATGGCGATTATCCAACCAGAGGTTGAATTCTTAGTCTCTTTGCATCCGCCCCAATCGGCATCAACGGAAGCGCACTAGACAAGAACGAGGGTTCAAGAGATTAATATTTATCGTCCCTGCGACATAGCGCATGATCCACTTGACCAAAGCCTGATGTCCGGAGTTAAGGGCGTGAACTTGCCGAGCCAATACTTCCACAGAAAATGAAATATCTGGTCTTGTACAAATAGTCAGATAGAGGAGGCTGCCGATCATTGAACGATATTTCTTGTGCCAGAATTAATCAAGTTAATTTTCATTTCTATGAGCTGGCAATACATCAGTAGTTTTCTGCAGCGGCGTTTTCACAGCACTTGCACTTTGGATACCATGGTCTTTCAATATTTGTCTTACAGAACCACTTTGATTGGTCTTGATGCCTTTCTCTGAGCGAGATACACTCCAACCCAAAAATGAAGTTAACTGTCCAAATAATTTCACATCGAAATTAGCTGCTAACCTTTTCTTCACGTGGTTCATAAGTTTGGTAGAGTTAGAAGCAAACGCAAGATCATCGACGGCAATAACGAGAATTACAAATTCATCACCTTGACGGAAGAAGTATATTCTTTCATCAAATTTAGAGAATTCGAAGCTCCATTGTAGTAACGATTTATCCAATAAGGATCCCCAGATTTCACCAGCTTATTTGGCGCCATAGATAGATTTGAGTAGCTTACAAGCGTAACCAGGTTTGGCAAGTTCTTGACTGGAATACGTGGGTTGCTCCATAATTATTGGGATATCCAAATCGCCGTATAGGCATGCATTGCTTACATCTGCCCCTTCGAGGTTAATGTCCTGGGAGGCAGCGAGTGATATGAAAATACGAATAGAATCATGTGAGGCAACAGAAGCGTATATGTTGGATGGATCTTAATCAATATGCGCCAGTTGACGATCACTTCGTACACAACAGCGAGACCTTTCCATGAACTTCTTTCTTTCAGCATCAAGCGGCTTGAGTTTGAATACCCAAGTGAACGGGACTGGTGTCATCATGGGTTGGAGCTTCACATAAGACCAGGTTCGTCTTCTCGGAAGTGAATTGGATTGTCTACCGATAGTGGATCTCCACCCTGAATATTGGCAAACTTCTTCAAAGGTAATTGGAAGATTGGGGTCAGATTTCTTCTTTAAAGAATGACATTGTAGTAAAATATGGCGTAATGATAACAATGCATTCACAAGGTGCGCTTCTTGTGTCCTCATCCTTGTGTCTTCTTGTTCATATGCCAATTGTCTTGCAATACCGTCCAACAATACTTCAATTTCAGGGAGACTGTTCTTGTCTTGAAGTTTGAAATCGGGACTGCGAACGGAGATTATTTTTGCTGTTTGAGGAATAAACACTTTGATACGTACCGTGTCACTTGCCATTCCAACGAAATATCCGAATACTGAACGGGGTAATAGCTTCTTTCCAGGCGTATTGTTATCTCGGTATATGTAGGCGAAGCCTGGTGCACCAAATTCGAAGATTTTTGAGTAATTGATTCGGGCACTGGGATTACATCGCTTTAAAGGAATATTTCCATTAATCCGACTTGCTGGGAGTCGATTGTTCAGCCTGTTTCCATGCAAGATTGCTTCGGGCCTGAGGTATTTGGGTAAGTTGGAGACAAACAACATTACGCGAGCACGAGTCCAATGTTCTTGAATTAATCTTTCGGCGAAACTGTTGCTTTGCTTAGCATAAGCTGGAGATTGTCCTGATCCGATTCCGTGATTTATGCAAAATTCGTGTTCCGCTGTTGATAAGTTTTCTCCAGCACGATCCAATCTAATGTTGGTTAGACGGTGTCCTTGCTCTTGTAACTCATTTTCAGATCTTGCTTTGTACTCGAAAAGTGCATCAAACAATTCTGCTCTGGCTTTCAAAAGATATACGTCTGACTTAGCAGCAAAGTAATCCTGGAAAGCAACAGTATACCGTAAATTTTCAAGCGAGTCCTCAACTGGGCCGGAAATATCGATATGAACCAGTTTAAGAGGTCGAGAAGTCTTTCTAGTTGAGGGAGAAATCGATGAGCGTCGCGCTTTAGCGGTAATACACGTATGAATTGATGGATTAATAAGTCTTTTCTTGTAAATTGAGGAATTTCATGCGAGATCATGGATAGTTGGTGCAGACGATCACCTTGAATATGACCCCGTTTTCGGTGCCAGGAATCTATTGGATTCATTTTAGCAGTACTTACACGGAATAGTTGGTTTTGGCCCCTGGGTTTGCTTATCTTGATTGGATACAGACCATTTTGTAGCGGGTACTCGCTAATAATTTCAAATGTACCTTTCTTGAGTAAGAAACAGCCTGGATAGCCTTTGACAGAATTCGAAAATAGGATATCGAATTGATTGGAGAGTAATCGAGCAGCCAAAATGATGGAAGAAAATGCTGGAGCATGATACGCTTCAACAATCATGCCATAGTTAATAGGAATTAGTACCAATCCTTTGCCGACGATCTACGTGATTCCTGCTGCTCCTTTGACTGGTTCTTCATCTATTTGAGCGTAGCTCAAAAATAAAGAGCGATAGTGGAAGAAGTGATGGGTTGCTCCAGAATCGATATAGTCATCGGAACATTTTTCTTCAGACACCTCAGCAATGTTACTCTTGAATTTAATCTTAGCCATGAATCCACAGAATGGAGGTTCGTTCTAGCGGCTAATATCTTGAGATTGTTTCGAGCGATGGTTTGTAGTGCAAACATAAGCCCTTGCATATCAATATTTTGATTATTGGTGTTACCAAAATTTTGATTGCTCCGATTTTTTTGATTACCTCTTGTTTGTTTCTCTGGCATTATTCATGACGATTTTTGTTCTTCGAAAATGCTTTGTACTTTCGGCATTCTCGTTTAAAATGTCCAGGTTTCTTGCATCAATGACATTTTCCTTTCTTTCGAACTGGGTTGATTGGATTGTTACCGGCCGAAGATGTAGCATTAGTTTTAGCAATTTGAGCCTTTACGGGAATAGGAATTGTTGTGGATATTCCTTTTTGACCTTGCGGATTGTGGGGATTCTTCTTTCGCTCAAGCTCAGCTCGGATAAGAGCGTCAAGGCTTGAGCACTTACAACTGTGGATACAACCGACAAAGATTCAGGAAGTGAGCGGATGAGCATTAACATCGTCTATCGATCATCGATAGTAACATTCTGCATGGCTGGTTGGGCAATGATAGTATTGAATTCGTTGAGATGATTATCCCTACTTTTCCTTCAACAAACACCAACTTGTCTAGTTTAACACGCAAGTTCTGAATAGCTTGTGCATTACTAGCCGTGTATGTTGACTCCAAGAAGTTCCAAAGGTCGGAGGCAGCCTTGGATTAATTGTCGCAGATGGTTATGGCTCGAATCTGCACTGGTGTACTAAACAGGAGAAAAATTGTGGCCTTGGCTTGAGCATTTGCAGACTTCCATGCCTTTTCAGTTTCCATATTTTCTTCAATTGGTTTCCTTGCAATTCCCAATAGCAAGGGATCTTGGCGAGTGAGGTACGCTCTTGCGTCGCGGAGCCAGTGTGGATAATCGTTAATTCCTTCAACGGATTTGACGGTCAGCTTGTAAGCATTTTTCTCCTGGTCTTGCATGGCGATAGTCTTAGTACTCTGCTTCAATTGGAACGAAAACGGATTCGGTTGGGTGATTTCGGTCGAACAGGTTTCGTGCTGGGTCAATTGAGTGCAATTGATCAGTTAAATAGTCGTCCAGAAGAGGAAAGTTTCGTGCAAAATTCGGGTTGAGGTACAATGACGATGGATATGGAAGTAATTGTTGTAGCAGTAGAAATTTTGTTGTTGGCCTTCTTATTGCCCTCTAAAAATTCTTCTGGTTACTCTTTTGATTGTGTTTAAATAATGTAGAACCATTTATTTCTTTAAATGCATTGGAAGCAGAATACAGTAATAATTAAATTGTTCACTTGCTGTACCCAATAAGTTACACCAGGTTAATAATAAGAAATAGTCTGTATTATTCCCTTGGAATGTCAAGATAATGCAAGTATTATGATAACGAATAATCAAATCATTTCCTTGCTGTGCCGAATTATTAGTACAAGTGCCAAAATAAGGAATAGTTAAATAGTCCATTTCTGTACCCAATTAATAATTCAGTTGCCATGACAAATCACAAGTAAATATTCCTTGCTGTATAACGAAAATAAGCAATAATCCATGTATTATACAGCATTAATTGTGATAAATGAGATGGTTCGCCTTGCTGTACTGTGCGTACACAGAGAGATAAGACAGCATTGGTTAATCAGGTGTATACCAGCATTAATTATACAACTCTTTCCACTTTCCTACGAACAAATGCAACGTTAGCCAAATAATAAAAAGTGGTATTAAAAGATTTTCACAATTTTGGATTATCAGCACAACATCGATTGCACCGATCAAATCTCTCGTCTGCTACAATCGGTTGACGTACTATGCTCCCAAGTTTTGTATTTGACGAAGTTAGTTTGACTTTCGGCGAATTCGACGAAAATCAAGCTCAGAGTTTTCGAAAAATTGATGTCAAATCAGATCTATCACGGAAATCGGCAATGATTGCAGTGGAAATCGCAGAACAGGCAGAGGAAGCGACTGAAGCTGTCCTGAATGAAGTCGAAGAAATTGTAGGAGCCATTGAAAATGATGAAAGTGACCCAGAATTCGTAGTGCCGGATGAATTCATTGAGAATGAGACAAGTGGTCAAGTTGATCAAAACGACGACGTCATCGTCATCAGCAGTGGTGATGAAAGTGAAACCAGTTCCGGTCTTTGAGACCGATGCTACCATTTTACAACATGGTTTTCGGAAACGTGTGATCGTGTTGTTGAGTCGTAGTTATCGTTTTCTTGCCCTTCAAAATAGCCAAGGGCACTTCTTTAATAGTGCTAGAACTACAGTGCAAATATGGCATTGACAGTAAATGTGAATTTACTAATGCTGGCTTATTCTTCAACTATTGCACCATCAGCAACTGCCGTGAAAAGATGTATTTCACATGTTTCACTGACAATCAAGGTAATAGACATGATGAGACTCGCCTGCTAGATGATGATTTAGCTGCTCCTTGCAAATATCGCATTTGAACATCACATAGCTGTGATTATGATAAAAATTATACGATACAAAATATCACTACTAATGCGTCTTTTCCAACTGGAATTGACATAAATTGTGGAACAAAATTATGGCAGCTTTCAGAGACGAATTTCTTGCGAAGGTCAACTCTTACTGAAGAAGCTGAATTTTGTGTTTGTGTCCGAGAAAAACTACAAAGAACGCTAGTCGCGTAGGTCTGTCTTCAAAATCTAACTCAAACTGCAGAACTCCAAGCTCGAAGACCTTCCCCTGTTCGTCTAAACATCACTATAATCCTTTGAATCATTTATGGCTGAATTCCCTGCCCAGAAAAGATCTACTCCATGTTGTCTGAGAAAAACCAAAATGCATCTTGAGCTGTGCAGTGTGCATGTACCTAATCGTATATTGTATACCAATCGGTACTGTGATTATCTTTTTACGCATCCAATACAAGCTCAGCTATCGCCCTAATCTTCTCACACAGCATCGTAGATTTAGTTTCAAACTACAGCACAAGAAAGTAGTGAGCCTAATGCGTCAACGCAACAGGAAACATTACCGGGACTCAGAGATGAATATGAAGGTTTGATATGCTCTATGAAGATTATAAAAGTAGTATTGAAGACGAATTTTTCAGACGCTGATGAAAGAGTCATGCTTGCTCAATTGTACCCACTCTGTATGTTTTCTCCATAGCTATTCAAAATCAGCATGGGATATATTCAGCTGTCTGAAACTGGTTGAAGAATAATGAAGCTGCAATAACTCCGCACCCATCCTGCCAAATCATCATGACACTGGCAAAATCCTCATACAGGGAGCTAAGTATCCAATGATTCTGTGAACACGGGTCGAGACGTACTTATTGCGCAAAATCGAGCTAGAATTTATTCCGCTTCGACGTTAATGGCACAAGTAAGCCAGTCTACCAATTATAGGAGGTCATTGGAAACCTTGCGTGGTCCCTGACGCAATTAACGTGGCACGCAACATCAGCATAGATTTGTGTATAGACGATTTCAACGGAATATTAGCGATTTATGGAACGAATACATCGCAGAATATCAGTAAATCGCTCGAGATTAAAAATTTGATAAGCAGAAAACTTTGCAATATCTCCGCAATATCATGGGCTCCGATGCAAAGCAACTCTATCTGAACATCGTAGTAACTCTCTTCGGCACATTTAATCATGCTGTCGAGCTAATTGCACGAGAATATAGCTATAATGTCTGTCAGAAACGTGTGAAGATGGTCCTTAATCATCAACTACTTCAAGATAAACTCGGTTATTGCGAATACGGCGAAGGGGGTTCGGAAGGGTATACAAGATCATCACCAAGCTGTCACCGAAACTTCTAGCTTTTCATCTGAGTAATGTTCAAGAAACAAATTTTCTCGGAAACGCCGTTGTTGCTGTGTGAGCTGACGGATAAACAACTGAGTAGAATCGTGACTCACGATATGCCATTTAAATAGGTATGTGGCGAACAAAGTACAAAGAAAAGAGGAAATAATGGCGGTTCAACGTGATAAAGTTCGTTCAAATAGAAGTCAGGTTGATTAAGATGGTTCGAAAATTGTAGATATACTCTATGCGGGGCACGGGAAGCATGCATTTTGGAGCGAGGGTAGGAGCAAGCTGTGGAATTCGTGAAAAATGTAAACAAGAGAATAGATAAATTAACGGTAATGGGATTTTTCAATTGGTCTAATCCATTTCCTGCGCTGCAGAACTGGTTTGAGGGATGTAGACCTAATGAGAGCAAGCTAAGGAAAAAATGGAATACCCGTACTTTATTATGTGCTATGTGTTAGTAGCTTAAGGAGTCAGACAGAAAGGAAGGGTAAAAG
>JAAUYH010230519.1_pt1 | contig 11644 bp, 8 predicted proteins | sample 7278061 | NCBI WGS metagenome assembly JAAUYH01 (sample SAMN14350203, study PRJNA611818) | marine sediment metagenome | isolation source: surface marine sediment (0.6m) | place: French Polynesia: Moorea | collected 2018-08 | reverse complement strand
GGGCGTTTGTAGCCTTTGTCGTGTTTGTAGTGCTTGTAGATTGTGCAGTTGAAAATTTTTCAAAATTTATTATTATTTTAGATGTTTTAATAATTCCTTCTGTCCCAACATCTCATTTTATTTCAATTCCTAAAAAGCTTGAGAAAGAGGAAGAGAAGGCAAAAAGCTTAACTTATCTTGATTCTCCCCACACCTCCCACACTCCCCACACTTCCCTCTCCCTCTCCATTAATGATTGCTCTTGATTACTGAATTAATGTTCTAGAATCCCAATGATGAACCAATCAAACAGCTTCGTTTATAAGCAATTAACATCAATAGGGCAATAAAGCTTATACCTATAAATACCCAGATTATATTTCCCTGACTTATTTGGAAACCTAGAAATAACCAAAGAAAGATAGAAATCAGTTTTAAAACTCCTAGAACAGGATCTGTATTGACTTTTTGTCGTTGCTGCATGCTGAGACTTGACAGAGCAATAGGAGAGGCAGACCATAAACTTAAGAAGGCACAACAAACAGTAGCTCCGATAAATACCATCATCGGAGCCAACCAGGCTTCACCACGCATTATCAAGATCACAAACAGCGGCAATAATAATAACCAGACAGGAATTAGTACTGCCATCAATTTCCAGAGACGCAGATCCGTATCTCTACAAGGACAAGAACATAGCAAATCAGGGGCTTCTTCTCCAGAGATACAAATGAGTGCCAACTGTGCGGTTAAGGAGTTACCAACTACTGGACTGGAAATTGAGACAATAGTACTCAGATTGCTTAGTCCATTGGGTACATTATCTTGCAGCACCATTACTAATAGCGGAATTAAAAATATAATTGATAACAAAGTTTGGGAAAGTAGATAAGGATTGCGTCCAATTATTCGCCATTCCTTCAGCAGAACAACTTGACTCAAACTATTTTTGAAGCGAGTTACTGAAATAGAACTTGGTTTATTTTGTTTAATCGTTAGTGATTGTTGAGTTCCATTGATAAAAGAATAATGTAGCTTTTCAACCGTTAACCAAAAGATCACCCCACTGATTAAAAACGTCAGCACAATTGCCACTGGATCAAAGAAAATAGCTCTTGCGGGAAACCAAATCCAGCTTTCGGCATTTAAAATACTACCTTCTCCAAATAAGCCAGCCCATGAATTCCAAAATTGCCCTGAATCAATATTATCGGTATCGGAAATGCTGAGGTTTGATAGCTGGGTAATCAAAACAAAGCCTGCCCAAAGCAAAGATGTGAACACCTGATTCCAAATGCGAGCTCGCCTTGCACCTACCAGCTGCACTAACCAGAGGGTAATTAATATCGCCAGACTAGTAGCTGTTAGGCAGATTGCCATTAAAGTAGGATAGATGCCCAGCAAACAAATAAATCCTAATATTACGGCGATTAGACTTGGTAGAATAAGGAACAAACTAAGGCTCAGAAAAATCTCTAGGGCAACAGTAATTAAACGGCTGGCAAAAATTATTTTACTGGAGATAGGAGAGGAAATTAACAAATCTAAATCACCACGATCAAACAAAGCAACTAAACTTTGCTTCATTGCATATGTAAACGCACAGAAGAAAAAGAATAAATAGACTCCTACGGCTAACCATAGAAATTGCTCTGTTAAGTGAGCTAGCAGTAAGTTCCCAGAAACTTCATCAGACCTGAAATCAATTGACTGCCCAAATATCGATAGCCCTAGCATCGGGATTCCAATTAAAATTACCATCACGATTAAGAACCATTTACCCCGTAGTTCTCGCCACCACAGACGCATCTCATGACGTAGTAGCCAAGGTAATCTGTTGTGATTGACTTTCATTTAGCAATCCCCGGAAAATTGTTATTCTGATTTTGAATCAAGTCCAGAAAAATTGTTTCTAAACTTCTACTTTCTTCACCACTAAGCGCTCGAAGTTCATTGAGGGTTCCTTCAGCAATCAAATGTCCATCACTAATAATGCCAATACGTTGTGCCATCTGCTCGGCAACCTCCATAATATGAGTTGTCATGATAACCGTATTGCCTCCTCTGACATAATTTAGCAACATGTCTTTTACTAATCTGGCAGCAGCAGCATCGAGTCCAGATAGAGGCTCATCTAGAATAATAATTTGCGGATTATGGATAAATGCTCCTGCTAAAGCAAGTTTTTGCTTCATCCCCCGAGAAAATGTCTCACAAAAATCCCCTCGAACATCCCACAAACCAAGTTGCTGCAAAAGCTTTACTGCTAGAGGCTGAGCTTTGCTAGCTGGCATATTCCAAAGTCCAGCTACAAACTCCAAATATTCTAGAGGACGGAGTTTACCATACAACATTGGCTCTTCGGGTAAATAAGCCAGCAACTGCTTAGCAGCTTGGCAATTGCGGGTAATGCTGTGCTCTAAAATAAGAACATCTCCAAAATCAGGCTTAAGCAAGCCTGCAACCATTCTCAAAGTGGTTGTTTTTCCAGCACCATTAGGACCTAAGAAGGCATAGAATAAACCTTGAGGAATTTGCAAATTTAGTTTGTTAACTGCTTGGTGGGAACCAAACCTTTTAGTAAGTGAAATAAGTTGGAGAGCAGGCACCATATCAGAACTTTACCTGAAGAAGATTATTCCTGCATATTATCTCTTATAAAAATCAAATCTGCTTAGTCTCCTAACTCACGAATTTTTAACCAAACTAGCAAATTCCTAACAGTTTGATGGGCTTGAATTTTAAGTTTTAAAAATCATCTTAGTAATTTAATAAATTAGTTCTTGTCGAAATCTTTTTACTTATTTATAGAAAACATGCTAGGGGAAAAAGTAAATATTCTAAGAAAAATAATTTCCAGATAAATTGATAAAAACTAGCGATCTCGCTTTTCTCTTCTAAATCTACTTCTCGACTACGCCACCATAATAAAGCTAAAAGAACTAGATGATAACTAACAAAAAAGCCAGCATTAATGCTATTTAACCAAAAGATTCCTGCTCCTATCATTCCCAGATAACAAAGAGTAATTACACTGCGGGAAATATTAAACACCGTTGATTTGCCTAAAATCAGGGTAAAAGTAGCAATATTATATTTTTGATCGCCTTCGAGATCGGGAACATCTTTAAAAATTGCGATCGCGATGGTAAATAAAAGAATAAATAGGGTTAAAGTCCAGATATTAGAAGTTATAACTTCTTGAACCTGAAATTGCCGACTAAAATGCAAAAATAGCCCTAAATTTACCACAATTCCCCGTACGCTCAAAATACAAAAGGCAGCTAAAAAAGGAAATTGCTTCAAGCGAATGGGTGGCAAAGAATAGACTGTCCCCAGCAAGAGACTAATGGCAACGGTGGCGAATAACCACTTACCAGATAAAGCTGAAACTGCGATCGCAAAAAAACCTGTAATGCCGATAATCCAACGCCCTTGAGCCAGAGAAAATTCTCCCGAAGCTAGGGGAAGATGGGGTTTATTAATGCGATCAATTTCCACATCAGTTAATTGGTTCAATCCCACAATATAAACATTGCCACATAGACAAACCAGCCAAGCAATCAAAATTGGTTCTAAATTCAACCCAGAAAAATTGCTATTGTTAGTAGCCAGAGAAATCAGATATAAAGCCAAGACACTGAGACTAGTGCCAATGATGGTATGAGGACGAGAAAATTTCCAAAGACTAGATACCCAAGCCATAAAGTTACATAGTGTTTTATTCTAAAAAAAATACTATGTCAGCTTATTTTCCCAAGAGAACCCCCTCTAATATTAATTTAATATTTGACTCAAAAAGCGATCGCGAAATATTACCATCTTAGGTGATTTCTCGAAATATTTTTACCAAGTTTTGATCAGATTTATCAGACACCTGTAGGGGCGCATCGCGATGCGCCCCTACGTCAATGGTATATTCTTTACCAAAAATCACCTTAGTCAGCGGTAAAACTTCAACTTCAGACACCAAACTAATCCCTCCAGAAAAGTATCAATCTCAATAGTATCTATAAAATTCCCCCAAAAAGACAAATATCACTTTATGCCAACTGTAGCGTCATCAAATCAGCAAACAAACCTTTAACAGAAACTAATTGCTCAAAATTGCCCTGCTGTACTATCTTGCCACCTTGCAGCACATAAATTCTGTCAGCAAGACGAATTGTACTCAAGCGATGAGCAATCACAATCCGAGTTACTCCCAAGGTTTCTAAACTGTTAGTCACAATAGCTTGGGTGCGATTATCCAAGGCCGATGTCGCTTCATCAAACAATAAAATCTGGGGTTGGCGAACCAAAGCGCGGGCAATCAATAACCTTTGTCGCTGTCCTCCAGAAAGATTACTCCCTCCTTCGGCAATAATGGTGTGAAGCCCCATAGGCATGGCTTGAATATCAGCGGCTAATCCCGCCATCTGCAAAGCAGACCAAGCCTCATCATGGCTCACAATAGCACCCCCAGCAATATTCTCCAAAATTGAGCCCCGCATAATACGCCCATTTTGTAGTACTACTCCTAACTGTCTTCTGACAGCGGTAATATCTAATCTGGATAAGTCTTTGCCATCATAAAAGATGGTTCCTGATTCTGGGGTTTCAAAGCCCAATAATAATCGTAATAGAGTAGATTTACCACTCCCTGATGGTCCGACAATGGCAATAAACTCCCCAGCTTTAGCTTCTAAGTTAATGTAATCTAAAACTAAACTGCTATCCTGACAGTAACGAAAGCAAACCTGTTCTAATTTAAGTTCCCCAGAAAGTTTTCCGGGATGAAATTTATTACTATCTACTTCGGGTAGACTTGTTAAAATTGGTTGGGCACGCTCCCAGAGGATGGTGATTTCTAAAATATCAATTAAGGTATTACTTAATTCGGTGACACTATTAATAAAAGTAGCAAAAGCTGTTATAAATGCGAGAAATGTCCCGGTAGATAATCTGGTTTCTACTGGGGATTGTTGATTTAAGTAAACAACTAAACTAAAAAGTAAGATTGAAGTTAAAGTTGGCAACATTACATTAATAGTAGCCAGCAAATCCTCGATTAACTGAGTACTTAACATAAGCTTGATTTGCTGAGTATATTTTTTCGCCCAGCAAGCAAAAGCCTTCGATTCAGCAGCTGCTACCCGCAGTTTAGATACTCCACCAATTAACTGTACTGTTAGTCCAAATAGTTCTCCTGAAAGCTCCTGGAGAGGACGCATTTTCCTTCTGGTGATCATGCCAGAGATCGTAGTAATAATCATCACCAGTAGTGCCACAGCAAGAGCTACTAATGCTAAAGGAACACTGTAAATCAAAAGTAGTACTAGATTGAGCAGGGAAAAAAAACTACTAAACAGAGTCCTTAGAACGCTAGCACTAAGTAGATTACGAATCTCGATAATTGCGGAGACGCGATCATGTAAATCTCCTGTAGCATATTGACGGAAAAAAGCCGGTTTTAGTTTGAGTAGTCGATCCCAAATAGCAGCCTGAGTATCATAGCCGATTTTAGTATGTATTCTCAGAATGGCCAAACTTTGAGCCAAGTTAAATATCGCTACACCAAAACTCGCAGTTAAGAGGGCCAAACCCATCTGGATTAATAATTTACGGTTCGCATCGGGAATAGCATAATCAATGAGAGTTCCTGTTAACTGAGGAATCACCATTCCTAATAAAACAACAATAATTCCCACCAACCCTATTTTCATTAAGTCTGGAATACGCCCTCTGAAGATAAATTTGACAATGTCAAAGATTGTGATTTCTTGATCTGGTAGTGGACGATAGAAAGTATAGGCTGTGGGAGTAAATTTGGCAGCGTTATAACGGTTTACAGGAATACGGGTAAATTCTAAAGGGTCAAGAATTTCATACTTGGTCGCTTTAACTGGTAGCAAGGCAATGGGCAGATTGTCTTCTTCCGTAAACGCTAGAAGAGGACCAGAATCTTTTTGCCACCAGTTACGGGTTAGGGTCACTCTACGGATACGGAACCCAGAAGCAGAGGCGATTTCTGGTAAACTGTGGGCATTTTCTGATTTAGCAGGAAGACGAATGGTTATCCCTAATGCTTTACCCACAGCCCCCACGGCAACTAGAAGTGGAGCTTCTCCTTGGGGAGTATTAACATTGGGATTGAGGACTGAGGCGAGTTCCCGTAGCGCTTTTTCTTTCATCATATTTTCTGATAAATTATCTTAATAAGTGACCTTAGTACTGAGAAGTAATCAACCTCTCATAAACTCCTCCTTGTTCCAATAACTTCTCGTGAGTACCCTGCTGTACTAACTTTCCTCCTTCCAAAACAATAATCTGATCGCAGTAGCGAATCGTGCTCAAGCGATGTGCTACTAAAATACAACTACAGTTACGCTTTCGAAGATTGTCCACAATAATTTTTTCTGTCTGAGCATCTAAAGCAGAAGTCGCCTCATCCATCACCAAGATTGAGGGATTGTTTACCAAGGCTCGGGCAATTTCCAATCGTTGACGCTGGCCACCACTTAAATTTACACCCCCCTCGAGCAACTTCCCGTCATAGCCCCCCGGTATTGCCATCACAGTCTCGTGAATAGCCGCATCTTGACAGGCTTTTATCAGTTGTTCATCGGGAACTGTAGCATCCCATAAGGTCAAATTATCCCGCACTGTACCACCAAATAAAAAGATATCCTGTTCTACCATTGACAAAGAACTCGCCAAAACATGATGGCAAATTTCCCTTCTAGGAACTCTATCCAAGAGAATTCCCCCTGACCAAGGGCGAATTTCATTTCTGGGCATCCAATTAAAGAGAATTTCCCCCGACCAAGGTTGATAAAGTCCCGCAATGAGTTTGACCAAGGTTGATTTTCCTGAGCCACTGGCACCCACTAATGCCACTGTTTGTCCTGGTTGTAAGGAAAGACTAAAATTCTCAATCAATGGTGGATCTGCATGAGAGTAACCAAAAGTAATATTTTGTAACTCTAAATAACCTTGCAAATGTTGGATTTTTCCCTGTTCCCTTATTGCCTCATCCCTATTTCGATCGAGTTCTGAATCGATAGCGTTAGCCAATACATCGTCTAAACGATTCAAATCCCCTTCTAGTTCCTGGAGAGTAGACCCAAAATTAACTAAAGTGTTAAACGGCCTTTGAAAACTTGACATCAAACTTTGAAAAGCTACTAACATACCTAGGCTCAGATTGCCATCCATCACCCGCCAACCTCCCACTACTAGGATGAACATGGAGGTTAAAGATCCCAGTAATATGGGCAGAACCCCTAACACCTGGTTGGTCACTGCCAGCTCTTGCTGGGCAGTAACTGCTTTAGTATAATAACCTGACCAGCGGGTAAAGAAATCGGACTCTGAAGCCGATGCTTTCAAGGTTTCAATACTCTGAAGACCTGCAATACCGATGCCAGCAACTTGACCCACATCCTGAACTACACGCATATTGGCATTTACCCGCTTTCTGGCTAACCATTGCAAGGCCAAGCCATTGATCCCAGAAAACAAGATGCCAATTAAGGTCAGTACCCCATCATAAAGAAACATTACTAGGGCATAAAACAATACCATCACCGCATCAATGACCGTAGTTGCTAATTGTCCTGAAAGTACTTCGGCTACTTTATTATTGAGACTGGCGCGATTACTTACTTCCCCGGCATATCTTTGGGTATAAAATTTGACTGGCAATCTCAGAATATGCCAGAGAAAACGACTGGACATCCCGACTGCTAATTTAATCCTCAGCTTCCTTAAATAGCGGAGTCGGAGTAAGGTCAGTAATCCTTGAAATGCTGTGGTAAGAATCATTCCTAAAACCAGAGGACGTAACCATTCGGTGCGATTTTCTACCAAAATCTGATCTACAAAGAACTGACTAAATACAGGAATCGCTAAACCTGGAAAGACAAGGAGAAATCCTGCAAAAATACAGTATAAAATAGCGTCCCAGGAACTCCGCAAACGGTCATATAATCCAGAGATAACAGAGGTTTGATTCCCTCCTGTAATAAATTCGGCTCCCGGTTCTATAACTAATACTACTCCAGTAAAGCCGACATCAAATTCCTGCCAAGGAATTCGACGGGAACCGCTAGCTGGATCGTTGAGATATACCCAATTTTTCCTAAATCCTTCTACAACTAGAAAATGATTAAACTTCCAAAAAATAATATAGGGAGGAGATAATTGTTTGAGTTGATCTAGATTTTCTACTTGAAAACCATCGGCGATCATTCCATAACGTCTTGCAGCTTGAATCAGATTAGAAGCTTTGCACCCATATCGAGAAACACCACATTCAATGCGAAGTTCCGCTAGGGGAACAATAAGATCGTAGTAAGCGAGAATAATGCCTAAGGAAGCTGCGCCGCATTCAACTGCTTCCATTTGTAAGATTGTAGGAGTTTTAACACGCATTAGTTGAAGCCTCACTGCTGATTATATTGATGAAGCTACTTCCAGTCTGGAGCGGATTACCAATCCGCAGGGTCGCCCCGCTTGCCCAGAACACGGAGCTGGGGTCTGACCGCTAGATGAGTAAAACTCCTTGCGCAGCTCCGGGATGGGGGCTAAAGAGTGATTGATGAATTCGTATCACTAGTTAATCCTGTCTCTTGGTGAGGGGCTGTCTTTCGAGGAAACCTCGAAAGCTTGTACGCCCCGTGCGCGACGCGAAGCTAGCGCTAAAGCATACCGCTCCGCATAACGCGGGGTCTGACCGCTTCCCAAGTCGGGGAAACCCCGACGGTGTCGTTTATACCCAAATGCGATGGGTACAAGCACCGCATAGTTTGGTGCACCGCTTTTACGGCGGGGTCTCTCTGACAACTTTAGTGATTTCCGAGAAACAATTACCCTCCGACATCTTTATCCAGTAAGTATCTACCAAATAATTTTTATACTGCTTATTTTTCCCGATTTTTATAAGAATTACTTGAAGATCACTAGAAGTAGCTTGTACTTTTATGGTTATATATTTTATTACATAATGGACTAAAAAATTGGCTTTATGATTGTAGTTTTTGATCTATACAAAATGTGAATAAAGTATAACTTTTTGGGTTATTTTGTAGATTTTTTCTACTTTTTTTAGTAATATATTTTTAAACTACATTAGGTAACCATAAACTTTGTTTTACAACTAACTGTAGTTTTAAACATAATTAGAGCAAAGAGGACAAAAATATGTCTCAAAAAATGAGAAGTCAAGTGGAAAGTATTAAACCCTTATCAGAAGACCAACTATCCCAAGTGGTCGGCGGAACCGGATATGACAAACATCACTATTACGATGGATATAAATACAAACTTGGATTGGTCATACCCTATATTCGCCTCCCTTTACCCCCCTTTCCTGTCTACAAAGTACACGCAAAACACTACTAACGCTATATAAAGCATGCAGAGCTCTGCTAATATTTTTAACAGAGCCTAAATCATCTGCTTTTCCGATACCTGGAACCTAACTTTGTTAGCAAAGTTAACAAATGTTTGTTCGCAGAATAAATCTGCGAACAAACATTATTTGGAGATTAATGTAACAAATATTGAAGAAGCTATTGGAAAAGTTTATAATTAAACATTATTGTACAGTTCCATGAGAAACTTACCGAAGACATTTGTCTGAATATAGACATAAAATAGGCAAAAATAAACTTCAAAATATATTCAATTAAGAACCAGAATTAAACAATTATAAAACAAGATAATTTGATATTATTGGACTGAATAAATATATGAAATAGCGATTAGTTTATTGATTAGTTTAATTATTAATAAATATTAGTTTAGATAATGCCTCTAAACAAAGAAAAACAGATTCTTGTTTTCCTACCAATTCATTCCACTCCACTCTCTCAAAATAGGCAAAATAAAAGTAATAGGAGAAAGCTCTTCCACTATTACCCTTACGGTTGTCGTAGTTCCTGGAGAAATTTCTAACTCTGGCCCCTCTGATGATGACCATTTATAGCCACTGTAAGTTGTTGATTCCGTTATTAATTGAGCGAGCACCTCGACTTTACCCCCTTCCTGACCAATTACTTGTTGCACCACTTCCGGGTTCCCCACCACAGAAGTGGCAGTTTCTGAGGTTACAGGAAAAGGAGAGACTTCTGTAATTTCCCCCATAATTCCGCCATATCTGGTACGTTTTACTGTATCAGGGGTAATTAAAACCTTCATTCCTGGCTGAATCTTCTTGCCATCCGCCACAGTAAAGTAGTTAACGCTTGTTAAATTACTACTTGATTCTGCTGTTTCGAGGGTTCCTAGGCGAACTCCAGGGTCAACATATTGACCTACAGTTACAGGAATTTCTACGATACATCCAGTATGCGGACTTTTAATAATGCTGTTGTCTGCGACTTCTTTTTCTAGTCTGGCGATGGTCTGTTCTAGTTCCTGAATTTTATTTTGCTCTGAATTACTAGCTTCTAAGTTGTTCTTTTCTAACTGTTTACTACTTGCATCAAATTTTTCCAGTTTAGCTTTAAGTTGAGTAATAATGTTAAGATTTTCGAGGTATTTCTGCTGGAGCTCTGTTTCCTGAACCTCTAATTGCTTTAGCTGTGCTTGAATCTGCATTATCTTTTGACGAGTTTGTCGATATTCCTGTTCTGCTTGTAAAACCTGTTCTTCTGAAATACCCCCTTGTTCTTGTAATTTACGTTGTTTAGCAAGTCGCTGTTGCATTAAAGGAGTTAATTCTTCAGCATCCTTAAGACTTTGCTGGAGACTAAGACGCTGTTGTGAGATACTATTTAATTCTTTATCTTTGATCTGCGGAGTTAATTGTTGAGTATCCTGTAATTGTTCCTGTAAACTTGTGCGTTCGGCGGTAATCGATTTTAATTCCAGCTGAGTTGTCTGATCTCGCAATAAAGTAGCATTTCGTATTTGTAATTTTAATTGAGCTAGTTTATCTCGTTGTTGTTGTAATTCTTGTTTTTTATCAGAAGGGTCGATTATAGCTAAGACTTCATTCTTTTTAACGCATTGACCATCCCGAATCTTTAAAGATTGTAACTGTCCTGAGATGGGGGATTGAAACGGTAACACTCGACGGGGATTAATGAGCACCCCCTTAGCAGTGACCGAGATGGGAATACTACCAAATATGCTCCAGAGTACAGCTATCAAACCTAAAAAAGTCAATCCCCCCAATGGCAGCCAATCCTTGGGGCTAATAATTTGCATTAGCAGATCTAACTGTTCTGGGGAAGATAGACGCTCTAATGCTTGTTTACGAAATATACTAGTTTTTTTCTTGTTTATTTTTAGTTCAGGCATTTCTTGTCTTGTTATTGGTCTATCAGCCCAAAAGAAAAGTATCAATAGTCCTTATGGAGAACTGTCCTCAGTAAACTTAAAGTAGTCATCTTCATTGGATACAGATGGATTATTTATTGATCAATATGGGTTGGGATTAAATCTCTAAACACAGAAAAATTGCACCACCATCTAATTAAGTTAGTTTGGAGAAAGTTGTTCTTTTATCACCCCCACACTTTCTTAATGCATTAACTAAATGCCCAGCCAAAGCCTCAATAGTTGTGAAATCATAAACTAGGGTCGGGTCTAGCTCACATCCCAGCCAATTCTCCAGGTCACCGGTCATCCCGATCACTAGCAAACCGTAGCGGTCGAAAGTAATCCTGGTATCGAT
>JAAUYH010207880.1_pt1 | contig 11645 bp, 11 predicted proteins | sample 7278061 | NCBI WGS metagenome assembly JAAUYH01 (sample SAMN14350203, study PRJNA611818) | marine sediment metagenome | isolation source: surface marine sediment (0.6m) | place: French Polynesia: Moorea | collected 2018-08 | reverse complement strand
ATTTTTGGACAGTCAGATCGTAGATGTCTACGGCGGAAGCTAAAGGTGGTTTAAAATGAATTCCCTCTAGCAAGACTCCATCTCTAGCTTTTCCTAAAATACTGAGTACCCCAGCCTGACCAGGATTGAGAATGACAAAGCTATTAATAATTAAGAGTATTAATACTACCAAGATGGCAGGTGCTAACAGCTTATAACTTAAAGAAAATTGTTGTTTCATGTTTTACTTTCCAAAGTGCTAATTAATAACAAGCAATGACTAATCAAAGATCTGAACACAATGAAAGTTCGTTTCCTAGAGTTTCTAACCGAGCTAGGTATAGCAATGTTTAAAGCTATCACTTGCTTTATGCTTAAGTTCAGTTAAGATACTAATTCATCTTTTGAATTACTAGATTCAGTTGTTATTTCCCAAAAGCCTAAGCGTTTAAGAGCATTAATTTCTGCGATCGCCACGATTAGAGTTTCTTTTAGCACGACTAGAGTTTCTTTTAGATTGATCATCAGCTTTATTAACTTTGAGGGAGCGACCCATCCATTCAACTCCATTTAGGGCAGCTATAGCCGCCTCTTCTTGAGTTAATGTCTCCAATCGCACAAAACCAAAGCCGCGCATCCTTCCGGTCTCACGGTCGGTAATCAGCTTGACTTGGCGCACTGAACCATATTCAGCAAAAACTTCTTTGAGGTCTTGTTCCCTAACCTCATAGGATAAATTACCTACAAAAATCGACATAGTCTTGATTATCTCCTCAATCAAAAGTGTGTAGAGATCAGATTGCGGAGAAAAGCTTCTCAATATCAGTAAAAGGAGTTATTAATACTGAATAGTTAACTTAAGTCTACTTTCTTCATTCATAACCATTATCGTAACGCAATTCATAGAAAGTTGTACCAAAATTTATTTCTTGAGCATGAATTTGAGGTATAAAAAGGTCAATAGCTTTAAATTAAAGGTGTTTTAGGACAGATAAAATACACATTACAATTATTTTGTCAAAGATTTTTAACAAAAATTAAATAAATTAGTAGATATACGGATGGGGAAATCTCCAGAAAAGAATAGGATTAGCGCGTTAATACTTAATAAATTACCTATCAAGCCAATGATTGCACTCAAAGAGAAACAAGTTCAATCGATTCTGATTGTGGATAATTCGACTAGTAATCTGGACTTGATGCGTAAAACTCTAGAAAGTCAAACATATCAAATAGAGCTAGCAGATTGCAGTAAATCTGCTTTGAATCAAGCAATAAAAGCATCTCCTGACTTGATATTGTTAAATCTGATGATGTTAACTTCGGATAACTCAGATATAGTAAGTTATTTATACGATGCAACTAGATTGAGTAATATTCCTATATTACTTTTTAATGGAAATATTAGTCTGGATCACGAACAAATGAAAAATCTAGGCACAAATACTATAAACTATAAATCTTTTGGGCTTGATATCCTACTTTTAAATATCAATAGTCTCCTTCAAGCCAAAAATGATCGAGAAAAAGGCAATCATCAGCAACAGATAGAAAATCTTCCCCTGTTACAAGAAAAAATTATCCTTTTAGATCTCAACAAAGACGATCCGCTTTTCCAAGAGCAACAAGAATTAGAAGCAATTCAAAACAATCATGGTGAAGCTATATTTTGGCAAGAATTATCTACACGAGGATATGAAATTGTAGATGGCTCTGATCACAATCTCTTTGCAGAAAACAATCTCTAATAAGTGCTTTCTATATTGAAAAGTTTATACAATCTGGTTGAAGCTCATCCATCCTACTGTGCGATCGCCGTTTTTAAAAACCAAATAGTTAGCCAAACCTAAATAATGAGATGAATGTACCAAGAGTTCAGCAAATTCTTGCCATTCTTGCTGGTTCATTTCCAGATCTTGAGGACAAGCAGAAAAATCTTGGCACAGTACAGTAGAGCGACCGTTAAGTTCACTAAGTTCACGGTATACTCGGCATTCTGGAGGCAGAAAAGGAGCTAGGAAGCGAAAACGCTTAATTGCTTCTAGTTCTAGATCAATACTTGTACAGTTAAATGGTGAGTTTTTGGATGCCATAATAACCTTCCTCCAACTAGTAGTCTGTCAACTTTGAATTGATGGAATGACACAAGCTAAAGAGGGGGGAGATATTTATCCCTCAAATCAGTTTTGACGCTCTACTAGAAACAGATACTTCTATCTTTATTGTAGGCAGTTTTTAATTACTTGTAAGATTGCAGACATATCTCTTTATGATGATATTTTTAAACGCTTCTCTAGGGTTAAGGTTTTGTTGTGATCCCATTGTACTTCCGTAGCAAATCTTGATCCTTCTCGATTTAAGAGTGCTTTCAACCAGAGAAGATCCAAAGTTGAGGCGACTTGCAGTCTGAAGAGTTTAATCTGAGTCGGTATCATTGCTAGATTAACGAGTTTGCCTGTGGAACAATCTAGGGTGGCAAAATACATTAAGCCAAGATCATCTCGAAAAGCTTCATAACCGCTGATTCCTTCATAATCATTGATCAAGTCACCGCAGCCATAGATAATTAGGCGATCGCGATAAATTTCGATCCCTTGAACATGGTGGGAAGAATGTCCGTGAATCAGATCGATTCCAGCATGGTCGATGAGTTGATGGGCGAATTCGATTTGTTCGAGGGGAATTTCATAACCCCAATTGCCTCCCCAATGAATAGAAGCGACAACTACATCTCCTGTTTGTTTAACTTGCTCGACTTGCTTGTGGATATCCTGAACTGTTTGCCTGGATAAATCTGGCAAGAGATTAACTCCAGGCTTGTCTTGATCCGCAGCCCAACTTACAGGAATACCGCTAGTGGTTACGCCAAAAGAAAAGACGATCGCTCTGCCTTTACCCTTGACTTCTATAATTGCTGGAGTTTTGGCTGATTGCTGATTGAGACCTGCCCCAGCGGTTTTAATCTGCGCTGTCTTTAAAGTAGTTATGGTTTCTGCCAGACCGGAATATCCCCAATCGAGAACATGGTTGTTTGCCAGGGAGAAACAATCAATTTTGGCTGCTGTCAGACAGGGAATATTCTCAGGATTCATACGATAGTTAATCCCTTTACCCTGCCAATAATCCTTACTTGTCGTGATACTGGTTTCTAAATTAATTAGTTTGACATCTGGTGCTTTTCGTTCCCATTCCTCTAGGGCATCTCCCCAAATGTAACTAAAGCTAACTGGAGCGGGAATCGAACCGTTGGCTTGCTCAGCAAGTTTGACATATTCTCTGGCATCGTTCAGGTAAAATTCGGGTATGAAAGGCTCACTGGGATGAGGCAAAATTTGGTCGATACCTCTTCCTGTCATCACATCACCGCCGAGAAATATCTTGATCTGAGTCATCAATCAATCCTAGTGCCGCTGCGTTGAAGTCCCATCAAGTGGGATAATATCAAAAGCCAAAAGTCCCGTCTTCGCGGTGTAATATCAAAAGTTTTTGATATCAAGCTTTTGAGCTTTTTAAAATAGTGTACTTATTTACGCTCGCATCTACTAGTAATCCAAGTTGCTAGTTACAAAGTAAATGAAGTAATAAAACAAGTAAGCATGGGAAACAAAACTAAGCATGGGAAACAAAACAGTTTAAAAGCTGTTTAAGAGATACTATAAATAGTGAATAATCTAAACGATAAAAGCAGAGTCCAAATATAGTTAAACTTTTGTTAAATTGTTGTCTAGGCTACAAAAGGATGGAACCTTATTTTGTTTGATGGCAATGATGGAAGTATATCTTTCACAGCCTTCTCACTAGTTGGAAAGAACTTGAGCCCCCATGGACATTCCGTTACAAACAGAGGTCGCCAAAGCTGCTTTATTCTCCTCAGATCATCACACCGGAATGAGTGTTGAGACTTTGAAGCAGGCTTTCTTCGATAATCTCTTTTTTGTCCAAGGAAAGCCAGTTGCCTTGGCCACTAAGTATGATTACTATATGGCCCTGGCTTATCTGGTGCGAGATCGGATGCTCGACCGGTGGAATGGTACGGCAGAGAGTTACACCAAAAACCGTTCTCGTACTGTGTGCTACCTCTCCGCCGAATTTTTAATGGGACCTCACCTAGGGAATAACCTGATCAACATGGGCATTTACGACCAGGTCAGGCAGGCCATGGAGGAACTGGGACTAGATTTTGAAGAGCTGTTAGACCAAGAGGTCGAACCGGGTTTGGGCAATGGGGGCCTAGGTAGATTAGCTGCCTGTTACCTCGACTCCCTGGCCACCTTAGAAGTAGCATCGTTAGGCTATGGCATTCGCTACGAATTTGGCATTTTTGAGCAAGAGCTCGGCAATGGCTGGCAGGTGGAGCGGACGGATAAATGGCTGAGGTATGGCAACCCCTGGGAAATCGTTCGCCCTGAATGGGCTCTAGAGGTAAAATTTGGCGGTCATACCCAGCCCTATCACGATGAATGGGGTCACTATCGGGTTAGCTGGGTGCCGGAGAAAGAAGTTTTGGGCATTCCCTACGATACACCCATTCTGGGTTATCAGGTGAATACGGCGAATACGCTTCGTTTGTGGAAAGCCGAGGCGATCGAGTCTTTTGATTTTGAATCGTTCAACCAGGGTAATTATTACGGTGCGGTAGAGGAAAAAGTCTCCTCAGAGAACTTAACCAAGGTGCTTTATCCCAATGATGAAACGGGTGCCGGTCAACAGCTTCGCTTGGAACAGCAGTTTTTCTTGGTATCTTGTTCCCTACAGGATATGTTCCGCATTTTGGCAGGTCAAGATATTCCCCTGGAGCAATTTCACGAGAAATTTGCGATTCAGTTGAATGATACCCATCCCGCGCTCGCTGCAGTGGAACTCATGCGCCTGCTGGTAGATGAACATCACCTGGAATGGTCATGGGCTTGGGAAATCACCCAGAAGAGCCTGGCCTATACTAATCACACCCTGATGCCGGAGGCTCTGGAAAAATGGCCGGTGGATTTGTTCGGCCGCTTACTGCCGCGCCATTTAGAGATTATTTACGAAATCAACGCCCGCTTCTTAGACCTGGTGCGCATGCGGTTTCCTCAAGATGCCGCGCGTTTAGAACGGATGTCTTTGATTGACGAGAGGGGGGAAAGCTACGTGCGGATGGCTAACTTGGCCTGCGTGAGTAGCAATAAGATCAACGGCGTTGCCGAGCTGCACAGTGAATTGCTCCAGCAAACAGTGCTCAAAGACTTTTACGAGTTGTTCCCAGAAAAGTTTTGCCACATTACCAATGGCGTGACCCCTCGCCGCTGGATTGCCTTGAGTAACCCTCGACTGACAAAAGCAGTCACTGAGCGAATTGGGTCTGGTTGGTTGAAGAACTTAGAAGAAATGCAGCAGCTCGAGCAGTTGGCAGGGGATGCTTCCTTTCAAGAAGAGTGGCGCGAGATAAAACAGTCGGTCAAACGAGATCTGATCGAACGCATACACCAGCAGTATAGGGTATTGATAGACCCCGCTTCCTTGTTTGACGTACAAGTGAAGCGCATTCACGAGTATAAGCGCCAGCATCTAAATGCCTTGCATATCGTGACACTCTACAGTCAACTCAAGCAAAATCCTCAGATGGAGATTACCCCTCGAACCTTCATTTTTGCCGGTAAGGCAGCACCGGGCTATCACATGGCCAAGCTGATGATTAAGCTGATCACCTCGGTGGGGAGGATGATTAACCAAGACCCCGATTTGCGCAATCAGATGCGGGTAATATTCTTGCCTAACTACAATGTGACCAACAGTCAGCGCATTTATCCGGCCTCTGATTTGTCCGAGCAAATCTCGACTGCTGGGACAGAGGCTTCAGGAACGGGCAATATGAAGTTTGCCATGAATGGGGCCTTGACGATTGGGACGTTAGATGGCGCGAATGTTGAAATTCGAGATACTGTGGGCGCAGATAATTTTTTCTGGTTTGGGATGACAGCTGATGAGGTTAACAAGCTGAAGTTCAAGGGTTATCACCCGCGGGACTATTATCAGGCCAATCCGCAACTGAAAGATGCCATCGACTTGATTGCTTCGGGGCATTTTTCCCAAGGAGATACTAGCTTATTTCAGCCATTGCTAGATAAGCTCCTGCATCACGATCCCTTCATGCTGCTGGCAGATTATCAGTCCTACATTGACTGTCAGCAGAGGGTGAGTCAGGCTTATCGCGACCAGAACCGCTGGACCGAGATGTCCATTCTCAACTCGGTTCGGATGGGCCGTTTTTCTTCAGATCGTTCCATCCAGGAATACTGCGACAGCATTTGGAAGGTCACGCCTTCGCCTGTACAATTGGGCGAATATATTCAGATGGATGGCCCCTTAGGGGTGAACGAAAAAAGATGTGGGAAAACTAGGAGCTAACCATTTCAGAAAAATTCCCTCTATAGATTTAGCCAAGATTAAAATGAAGAATCTCCAACTCTTGGGCTCCAAAACTCTATGAGGTGATTCATTTGCTTAGGAACTGAGATATATTTTGCGTTCATCTTCACTAACAGCTTGAGTTCCTACAATTTTGGCAGTAATTTGGGTGCCGTCTTCAAGATTAACAACCCAATCCTGTCCGGGAATCAGGACTGGACATTGCCCTATTACTTCTTCCCATTTCAGAAAAACTCCATTCAAATAATAGTCAAAGATGCAGAAATTTTGATCTTTTTGTAACTTTTCAGTAGTCATGATTTTTTCTCCTAAAATCTGCTAACTTTACATGCTTGTTTTAAGTCTGGATGATCGCGATTTACTTTTATGGTTATTTATCTCAGTCCGATGAAACTTTACTGAAGCTTTTCCGCTAAGCTTCCTCATACTTTTTTCTCTCAACCACTATACCAAAGCTACGGCTTTTGATCTGTAGCAACCATTGCTCTTTTGATTAATAATCCAAGTTGCTAGTTACAAAGTAAATGAAGTAACAAAACAAGTAAGCATGGGAAACAAAACAGTTTAAAAGCTGTTTAAGAGATACTAACCCAAGTTGCTAGTTATTGAGAAAGAGAAAGAAAAGAAAGAAAATCTCTCTAGAAGCTATTTAGCAAGGAGAGAAGAAAATGCTAGGTGAAACTATAGCAATTTATGCGATTGTAGAAGACTTACTCAAAGCAACTGGACATCAAGAAGATTGCCGTGTTCAGATGAGTGATGCCGAAGTGGTGACCTCGGCACTGGTAGCAGCCAAATTTTTCGGTGGCAATCAAGAGCAAGCTTGTAACTACTTATGGGAGGAGGGCTTAATCCCAAACAGGCGAAAGTTTGTCTCGATTTTCCCGCCGATGGCACCGATTGTTTCTCAAATTACTGGATTTATTTGATTATCTCAGACAGATACTCAAATCACTTAATTCCAGTAGTGAATATTTGTTGGACTCATTTCCCGTTCCTATTTGTGACAATATTCGTATTCGGTCATCTAAAGCTCGTAAGTTCGGAAGAATATTGAAACCTTGTTTAGTCAAATCACACAAAATTTTCCCAAATCAATCCATGCTGTAACTATAGATGGCTTTTTACTAGAAGTAGCAGCGTTTATTATGGTCTTCACTAAAGAAGTCGGCTTTTACCTTCTAAAATATCTCATCAATTTCACCTATTGTCTCGGCAGTAGACAAGACTGCTTTCATTCATCGTGCTTATTTTTCAGATTATTTTGTTGACCTTCATAACCCGCAACTTGAGTTATTAGAAGAAAGTAAACAACCCATTCGCGGCAGTCCAAATGAACAAGCCAAAGAAATTGCTCTTTGTGCTTATCGCGATCGCTCTGATTCCCATTGAAAGTGCAATCGTAAAAATTTTCAACATAAAACAGCTCAGAACCTTGAAAATTACATACAATATTTGACAAATCAATCGCGCCGTAGGTCATGTTCTTATGGAACCTCTGAACTATGTTAAATGTGATTTCAGCTTACAGAGTTTCAACGACTATTTTGCAATGGGTTGGGTTGAAAGTGTAAATTCTGTTTACGACCCCGATGCTGCCAAAAGAGTTTCAACAAACATTCAAACTAGAATGGTTGTGATTTTTCATGAAATGTTAGGATGGATTGAAAGGAGCGCGCCCTTGGTAATTTATTGAAATCAGTGACATTAATTTGTCATTACTGTTTAGGAGACAATAATTAGTCCCCACGACACACAATTAGTCTTAGCGTCAATAATATGTCTCCAACGACAGATAATTAGTCACTGTACAGATTAAGAAGCCCTTGACGAGGATTGAACTCGTGACCTCACCCTTACCAAGGGTGCGCTCTACCACTGAGCTACAAGGGCCAATTCAGAAATTATCTTCGTCAAGATTACTTTCTGCAATTTCTCTAGCTGTTTAAAGACCTGAATCATAATAACAATTAGAAAGTTACTTTACAAGTATCCGCTCTAAATTTGTTTGATTCAGTAGATTATACTCTGCTGTCAGAAGAAATAATGCCTTTTCATATTGTTTTTACCTAGTTCTTCAGTTACCAAGATTTGATAGCTTGAGTAGTAAACGACGACGATTATTCAAAGCCTTTTGATATTGAGGATTCACGCGTAAAGCTTTGCTATAGTATTTGAGAGCTTCTTTGGGCTTTTGCAATCTTTCTAAAGCCGCACCCTGATTATTCCAGGCTTGATAATAATCTGGTTTAATCTTGATTGCTTTTTGATATGCTGTGATTGCTAGTTGATACTGTTTTGATTTTAGATATAGATTACCCTGATTGTACCAAGCTCGATGTTCACCCGGCGCAATTTGTAATAGTCTCTGATAAGTTAGAATCGCTTCTTGAGTTTTATTATTGCGAGCCAAAAGATTTCCTTGAGCATACCAAGACTGATAATAATCTGGTTTAATCTCGATCGCGTTTTGATAAGCCACTAAAGCTTTATCTGTGCTTCCCAATCGATCCAAAATTTGGCCTCGATTATACCAAGCAGAATACAAATCTGGGTTAAGGTCAATCGCTTGTTGATAAGCTGAAATTGCTTGAGGGTAAACACCTAACTTTTCTAGGGTTAGAGCCTGATTGTACCAGGTGGTATATTCTTGAGGATTCAGTTTTAAAGCATGATTATAAGCGATGAAAGCTTGACGATGATTTTGTAAATGACTCAGAGCAATGCCCCGACGATACCAAGCTTGTTCTAAATCAGGCTTAACTGATAAAGCTAGATCTAGACAGATAATTGATTCTTGATATTTTTTTAGTTTTTGTAGAGCAATACCTCGATGAATCCAAGTCTGATAAACTTTAGCATTTACATCAGAATTAGGAGGATAACAAGAAATATTTTTTTCATAATCACGTAAAGTTTCTACTAAATCAGAATTATCGAGATAAGCGTATTCTGTTCGAGTTTTACGATTTTCTATGCGTTGATTTGGCTTGGAACTCTCGGCTGCTAATAACTGTGATGTATTAACACCAAAAAGACTAAAAAATATGCTTGTTAAAGCTAATAAATATAATTTACTCATTACTCAAAATTAATACTCCTTTATCCTTCATTTATAGCGATTTATGACTCGTTTAACTGCGATCAGCAAACCTAATATTTAGTGATCTCATAATGTCAATTCCGTCGATCTAGATCAATGACATTACAATTTTTAAATGTTATACATTAAGCAATTATGCAAAATTACTCAAAGGTAATTACACTACGAATAGATTCTCCTTTATGCATTAGCTCAAAAGCATCATTAATTTTTTCTAATGGCATAGTATGAGTAAGCATCGCATCAATATCGATTTTTCCTGACATATACCAATCAACAATTTTGGGTACATCAGTACGTACTCTGGCTCCACCAAAAGCTGTGCCTTTCCAGACTCTTCCTGTAACTAATTGAAAAGGACGAGTACTAATTTCTTCTCCTGCTCCAGCAACCCCGACAATAATGGAAACACCCCATCCTTTGTGACAGCATTCTAAAGCTTGGCGCATCACATTAACATTGCCAATGCATTCAAAACTATAATCTGCGCCTCCATCGGTTAACTCCACCAAATAAGCCACCAAATCACCATCTATTTCTTGGGGATTCACAAAATCTGTCATGCCATAATGTTCGGCAAGAACACGTTTCGCTGGATTGAGATCTACCCCGATAATTTTATTGGCTCCCACCATTTTGGCGCCTTGGATCACGTTTAAGCCGATGCCACCTAAACCAAATACCACCACATTAGCTCCTGGTTCAACTTTGGCTGTATTTATTACCGCGCCGATTCCTGTGGTGATACCACAACCAATGAGACAAACCTTCTCCAAAGGCGCATCCTGCCGAATTTTAGCTAGGGAAATTTCTGGTAATACGGTGTAATTAGCAAAAGTAGAGGTTCCCATATAGTGATACAAAGGTTTACCATCGAGAGAAAAACGACTTGTCCCATTGGGCATTACCCCTTTTCCTTGAGTACTGCGAATTGCCTGACAAAGATTAGTCTTCATACTCAGACAGTAGGGACATTGACGACATTCAGGAATATATAGGGGAATCACATGATCACCTGGTTTGACACTAGTGACTCCTTTACCGATTTCTACGACAACTCCTGCACCTTCATGACCTAAAATGGTAGGAAACAAACCTTCAGGATCAGCACCGGAAAGAGTATAGGCATCGGTGTGACAAACACCGGTCGCTTTAATCTCGACCAAAACTTCTCCTTCTTGAGGAGGATCTAACTGTACAGTTTCGATACTCAGGGGTTTTTCCGAAGCAAAGGCAACGGCTGCTTTAACATCCATGATTAAGTTTTATTATAGTATTATCTAATTCTTTACTTTTTAGTTTGCCTTAAAAAGGGATTAAAGTCATCAATTCTTAATTCAGGATTCATAATTGCAGGATTCATAGATTTAGATTCATGACATTTAACTAAAAGCTGCTATCTTATGGGGAGATAAAAACAGCAAGATCGAGGTCATTGTTCCAACACATGAGTTATCAGCGGGTTTTATTAAAACTGAGTGGCGAAGCATTGATGGGTGATCTGGGTTATGGCATTGATCCCAAGGTAGTAGCAGACATTGCTCAAGAAATAGCTGAAGTAGTCAAAAGCGGAATTCAAACTGCAATTGTTGTCGGTGGCGGAAATATTTTTCGCGGAGTGAAAGCTTCGGCTGCGGGCATGGATCGAGCGACGGCTGACTATATTGGTATGATTGCCACCGTCATGAATGCAATGACATTACAAGATGCTTTAGAGCGCATTGAAATTCCCACGAGAGTCCAAACTGCGATCGAGATGAAAGAGGTAGCCGAGCCTTATATTCGTCGTCGTGCTATTCGCCATCTTGAGAAAGGTCGAGTGGTTATTTTTGGTGCAGGTTCAGGTAATCCTTTTTTTACCACAGATACCACAGCAGCCTTAAGAGCGGCAGAAATTGAAGCCGAAGCGATCTTTAAAGCTACTAAAGTAGATGGTATTTATGATTCTGATCCTAAAGTGAACTCTGATGCTCATCGCTATCAAAGTCTTACCTATAATCATGTGCTTACCCATGAACTTAAAGTAATGGACAGTACAGCGATCGCGCTTTGTAAAGAAAATAAAATTCCTATTGTGGTTTTTAACCTCTTAGTTAACGGTAATATAGTTCGTGCAACTAAAGGAGAACCCGTAGGAACTATTGTAGGAGGCTCT
>JAAUYH010181962.1_pt1 | contig 11645 bp, 11 predicted proteins | sample 7278061 | NCBI WGS metagenome assembly JAAUYH01 (sample SAMN14350203, study PRJNA611818) | marine sediment metagenome | isolation source: surface marine sediment (0.6m) | place: French Polynesia: Moorea | collected 2018-08 | reverse complement strand
TTAAGCCTGAAATCAAGACAAGGGAGACAAGGAGGACAAGGAAGACAAGGAGGAAATGCTGATTTTTTCGTTCAGATTATAGTAAACACTCGCGGATTTGTTAAAAACCTACCCTTGAGAGCAGAGGAGCAGAGGGGCAGAGGAGCAGGGGAGCAGGAGGCAATATTGACCCCAAAGTAGTATAAACTAGAGGGGCTTTCAGTTTATTTTTGGGTGAAACAAGTACTAATTTTCAAAGACAATGCCAAGTTCAGAATCGCCTCAAGTAAACAACTTTGAAGAGATCGAACATACTGCGGATTGGGCTTATCGGGTTAGAGGAGAAAACTTAACTCAATTATTTATTCAAGCAGCCTTGGGTCTATATTCTTTGGTGGGGATGGAATTAGCTTCAGGTTCTCGGATAACGCAAGAAATTCACTTGAAAGGGATCGATAGTGAAAGTCTTTTGGTTGCATGGTTAAACGAATTGCTTTACCTCCATGAAAGTGAAGGTTTAGGATTCGATCGACTAGAAATCCAACATCTCGATCAGAAAAATTTACAAGCAAAAGTTACTGGCGCACCTACTCAACAATGGCTTAAGGATATCAAAGCAGTGACTTATCATAATTTAGCTATTCGCGAAGTAGAATCAGGGATGGAAGTCACGTTAGTATTAGATGTGTAAGGGAAACAAAGTAGTCAGAAAAATCGATCGGTGAACAGTAAACAGTAAACAGTTTTAATCCCCATCTGAGACTCGATTCGCTGATTAAATGACTATGCCCCCGCTAAACTTGCCAGGAGGAGGGGCTATGAAGATTAGAAAACAAGATTTACAGCGCATTAGTGATTATCTGTGGGAGATTCCTACATCTTTCCATCCAGACATGAATGTACCCGTCTGGATATTTGCCGACGAAGATTTAATCGAAGATGCCCTCGAAGATTTATCTCTTACCCAAGCAGTTAACGTTGCCTGTTTACCCGGTTTGGTAGGACACGTAGCGATTATGCCTGATGTTCATCAAGGCTATGGTATGCCCATAGGCGGTGTGATGGCTGCCAAAGTACCAGAGGGAATTATTTCCCCAGGAGCAGTCGGTTACGATATTAACTGTGGAGTAAGGGTTTTAGCCTCATCAATTGAATATCAAAGTGCTATACCCTATTTAAACGATTTAGCTAGTACTTTATATCGGAACTGCCCTAGTGGAGTAGGAAAAGGTGGTAGTCTGCCTCTATCTGTCGAGGAATTCGATCGCGTTTGTCGTCAAGGGGCGCGTTGGGCATTAGGGAAAGGATATGCTACAGAAGAAGACTTAGAAAGGACAGAAGAATTTGGTTGTTTAGAAGGAGCCGATCCAGACCAAGCTAGTCAAAGAGCCAAGCGAAGAGGAAAAGGTCAATTAGGTACTCTGGGCGCAGGCAATCATTTTCTAGAAGTAGATGTGGTTGAAGAGGTGTTTGACTCTGAAGCAGCAGCAGTAATGGGCCTACAAGTGGGTTGCCTTGCTGTGCAGATTCACTGTGGTTCTCGTGGTTTTGGACACCAAATCTGTACTGATTATGTTCAGGATTTTCAGTGGGCAGTTATTAACTACGGGATTAAATTGCCCGATCGAGAATTGGTTTGCGCTCCCTTTAATTCTCCTGAAGGACAGGCTTACTTAGCAGCTATGAAAGCAGCAGCGAACTATGCTTTTACCAACCGTCAGGCCTTAGCTTATCATGCTCGACGTAGTTTTCAAGAGGTATTTGGCTCTCAAGCAGGGCAATCTCTGCGTCAAGTTTATGATATTGCCCACAACATGGCAAAGATTGAAACTCATCACATTGAAGGAGAAGAATTAACGGTTTGCGTCCATCGCAAAGGAGCTACACGAGCCTTTGGAGCAGGATTTAGCGGATTACCCTCAGAATATCGTCCTTTCGGTCAACCCGTTCTCGTTCCTGGCTCGATGGGAACTGAAAGTTGGATTCTGTTGGGTACTAAAGCTAATGAAGAGCTATCCTTTGGTTCAAGCTGTCACGGTGCTGGACGGGTAATGAGTCGCCGACAGGCAAAACGCACTATTAGGGGCGATCGCTTGCGGGCAGAATTAGAAAAAGAAGGTATTAATATCCGCGCTGGTTCAATGCCTGGACTAGCAGAAGAAGCACCTCAAGCCTATAAAAATGTGAGCAGAGTAGTAGAAACAGTAACTCACGCTGGCATTGCCCATAAAGTAGCTCGTCTGCGTCCTATAGCGGTTGTTAAAGGGTAACTTCAGTTTGATGAAAACGAACTAATCTTTCTGTTTTTTGAGATTATAGCCAATACTTCTCGTTTAAGGATTAAGCCGAGTTAAAAATGGAAAAATTTACACCTGGGTTTTTTTGACGATCGAGGTTATTTACATTTAACCTTAAATTACATTACCAATAAATTAGGAGAAAAAACCGCAGTTATTTTATCTATTGAGCAATTTGAAGAATTACTAGAAGATCTAGAAGATTTAGCGATCGGGCAAAGCCTGGCACTGCGTGATCGCAGCAGAAAGGCGAGATGAACCAACTACTAGCCATGCAGATTTAATTGCTGAGTTAAAACAAGATGACCTCCTATAATATGAAATATTTGAATGTTTGCTACAGATAGCTGACTCGGAGACTAGGAGATATGGGGATACGGATATCGATGTGTAACATTCTTTTTTCTATTTCAAATAATTGGAGGGAATTGCACACTTTACCAAGAGAACATCTGAGTAAGAATATTGGCAATTGATTGACCTTCCTCTGTAGAGATAGTTCCTAATTTTTTCAACAACCTTATTTTGTCTACTGTCCGAATTTGGTCTAGAACAACGCTACTTTTTCTTTGTTTAAAATCGATCGTCAATCTAGTAGGATAACTTTTGATAGTGCTAGTTAAAGGAGCAACAATTACTGTTTTCAGCAGTCGATTTGTTTCATTAGGAGAAATAATAAGGCAAGGTCTGGTTTTTCTAATTTCTGAGCCTATAGTTGGTTCGAGATTAATCAACCAAATCTCGCCACGTTGAGGATAGGCTACCAAGTCCATTCCTCCTCATCCCAACTATGTTCCAGATAATCTCCCATTAGCAATTCATCATCATCGCTATTACCTGCTGCTAAAATTGCTTCTTCCCATCCCTCTCTAGGATTAACAGAAGAGATTATCAGGCAGTTGTTTTTAACTTCCATCTTGATTTTTTCTTTTAGTCCGCATTGTTCGATAATTGCTTTGGGAATTATTATTCCTTGAGAATTACCAATTTTACTTAGTCTTGTTTCCATGGTTGGTTATAACAATGTTATTACTTATGATAACGCAATAACCAAAGCGATCGAATGTTTTGGCGAATACCTATTAACGGGTTTGTTTTGAACTTGTGGCTGCCAATTGTTCTGCTTTAGCTTCTAAATCTGCTAGATCGACCGAGGTAGAATCTAATTTGTGTGCTTGTTTAAACTTAGTTTTTGCCTCTTTTAGATCGGCTTTTTCTTTTGCGAAAGCCAATCCTTGTCTGACTAAAAAATCGGCTTTTTCTGAGTTATTCCAATTGCCATATTTGAGACAAGTGCTTGCTGCTTCTATAGTATCTGCTTGAGTAGAGACAAAAACTGAATGTAATTTTAATCGATGGCATCCCAATGCTAACCAATCTTGCCAATTAATCCCTGGCCACAAGCGTACAGTCTTGTCTCCACTGGCACTGACGATGTATTGACTATCAGGACTAAAGGCTACGGAATAAACCGATTTTTCATGACCCTGAAAAGTATGGAGTAGAGTTTGACTTTTAACCGACCACAACCTCACTGTCTTATCCCCACAAGAATAATATCTAGACTCAGAATTTGCTAAACTAGAGCAGATAAAAGTACTCTAGTACTATTAATCTAGGTGATTTATGAGTCTTAATGTTGTTAACTTAGTTGGGCGTGCTGGTACCGATCCAGAGATCAGATATTTCGATCAGGGTGGGCAATTGTGCAAACTAACCTTGGCGGTACGCCGTCGCAGTCGTAACAGCGATACTCCCGATTGGTTTAATTTGGAAATGTGGGGTAAAACAGCAGAAGTAGCCTATAATTACGTCAAGAAAGGTAGATTAATTGGTGTTCAAGGCTCTTTAAAAATTGAAACTTGGAGCGATCGCAATACGGGGGCGCAAAGATCTCGACCAGTAATTAGAGTCGATCGTCTAGATTTGTTAGGGTCTAAAAGGGATAATGACCCTAGTAATATGAGTAATTATTCATCAGACTCTAGTGATTTTTAAGAAAAATTACCCATTTTTTTCTCAAGCAAGCAAATACAAATACTCGGAATGGTTTTGGCTGTTAGGCATTAGTCTTGCAGCTATCATTTTATTTGGCTTTAATTTGGGTGGAGTACCGTTAAGAGATTGGGATGAGGGTATTGTAGCTGGTGTAGCTAGAGAAATTTATCGTTCGACCGTGGGTAGTAACACCTGGCTTTATCCAACTCTTGACGGTCAACCTTATCTAAATAAACCGCCTTTGATTCATTGGCTGATTGCTCTATCCTATTCTTGGTTTGGAGTAAATGAATGGAGTACTAGACTACCGACGGCTACACTTACTGCTTTATCAGTTCCTCTAGTCTATGCTGTAGGCAAAGAAATTTTTAAGCACCATTCAGCAGCAGTTTTTTCTTCTTTAGTATATTTGACCTTATTGCCCATGATTCGTCATGGTCGTCTGGCGATGTTGGATGGGGCAATAGTTTGTTTCTTTTTACTAGTTATTTGGTCTATTTTGCGCTCTCGTTATCATCTTCGTGCTTTGTGGGGAGTGGGTTTAGGACTAGGACTTATTTGTCTCACCAAAGGACTGATGATGGGTTTTTTGCTAGGGGCGATCGCTTTATTATTTGTGTTATGGGATAATCCTCGACTCCTGGTGAGTAAATATTGGTGGGGTAGTATTGTTTTAGGTTTAATTCCTCCTTTAGCTTGGTATGGATGTCAATACCTTCATTACGGAGAGCAATTTACCCAAGTCAACCTAGTCAACCAAACTTTTAGCCGTATTTGGTCATCAGTAGAAAATCATCAAGACCCTCCTTGGTATTATCTGTTAGAAATTGTTAAATATGCCCATCCTTGGTTGTTATTTTTACCAGGAGGCATTATTTTAGCTATCCGCGAGCGTCATTCTAGTTGGGCAAAATTAGCTTTAACCTGGAGTGGAGTTTACCTGTTGGCTATTTCTTGCATGACAACAAAGCTTCCTTGGTACGTCATTCCTATTTATCCAGCTTTATCTTGGCTAATAGGAGCAAAGATCGCCAAAATGTGGAAACATCGCTCTTATTCTTCTTTGTGGGTAGGATTGTTTGTCTTACTATCCCTAATTAGTTGGGGAGGAAATCTTTTCTTTAGTTTCTTTGCTACCGATACAGATAGAGGCTTACAAATTGCTTTAGTAATGATAGCTTCGAGTTTTACCATTACCACCATATTCTTGGTAAAGCGATCGCCATACTTTATAGTTACACTTTTTACTGGTTTATATGTTTCTTTTCTGTTATTCTTTAACTCTCAATCTTGGGTTTGGGAGTTAGGAGAAGCCTATCGGGTCAAACCAGTTGCAGCCATGATTAAACAAGCAACAACTGACAAACAGATAATTTTTACTTCCTATCCTTATCATCGTCCTTCTCTAAATTTTTACAGCGATCGCACTATTATTCCAGCATCTAATCTAGACTTACAAAAATATTGGCGACAAGAAAAAAATGTTTATTTTTTACTCGAATCAAATATCAGTCAACAACTTAATTTGCCAGAAAGTCAAATTATAGATACTAAAGAAGAGTGGCAATTAATCGCTAAAAATAACTAATTTATGTTTTAGATAAATATAATAATTGTTTAATTATTTAACAAAATACGCTAATAAAAAAGTTAATAGCTAAAAGCTTATTGATAAAATCAAATTACCAAATATATAGTATTAATAATTTAACTAACTGTGGAATTTAAATATGCTTTAGTTCATGAATGGTTAACGCCAAAGGCAACAGGAGGTTCGGAATTAGTAGTTAAGGAAATATTAAAAAATATCAATGGCGATCTTTATGCTCTAATTGATTTTGAATCGGTTAATCCTGAAAGCTATTTATACGGACGTTCAATTGGCACTACTTTTTTACAACATTTCCCCTTAGCTCGTAACGGGGTACAAAAATACTTACCCCTACTACCATTGGCGATCGAACAGCTAGATTTAAGAGAATACGATGTAATACTATCCTCTTCTCATGCCGTGGCTAAAGGAATTCTCGCCAGTCCTCACCAGTTACATATTTGTTATTGTCATACTCCCATGCGCTATGCTTGGGACTTAACCTTCGACTACTTAAACAATAGCTTTATGGGTAGGGGAGTTGCTGGTATGCTTACCAAATATTTATTACATCGACTGCGGGAGTGGGATGTTATCTCAGCTAATCGAGTCGATTATTTTATTGCCAACTCTAACCATACAGCCAGAAGAATTTGGCGTTGCTATCGCCGTCAGGCTAAAGTTATTTATCCCCCAGTCGATTTAGCAAGGTTTTCTTTTCAACCAGAGAAAGAAGACTTTTATTTAACAGTTTCGCGATTAGTGAGTTATAAAAAGGTATCTTTAATCGTTGAGGCTTTTAATCAACTCCAAAAACCATTGGTTATTATCGGTGAAGGTTCCGAATTAGACAAAATTCGTCAATTAGCTAATGCTAATGTACGAGTATTGGGATTCCAACCCCATAACATAGTAGAAAAATATATGGCAAAAGCAAAAGCATTTGTTTATGCTGCTTGTGAAGACTTTGGTATTGCCTTAGTAGAAGCTCAAGCTTGCGGAACTCCAGTAATTGCTTATCAAGGAGGTGGTGCATCAGAAATAGTCAAAGATATTCGTCAATATCCAGAAACAGGTACGGGTTTGTTATTTGACAGCCAGCAACCAGAATCAATTGTGGAAGCGGTTAAAACCTTTGCTAGATTTGAAAGTCAATTGAATTTGGAAAATTGTCGCTTGCAAGCAAATAAATTTAGCCCGACAATCTTTAAAAAGTCCTATTTGAATTTTGTTGCTGACTGTTGTCAAGAATTTCATTCAGTAAACTAAATTGAGACAAAATAGCAACTTTGTCACCAGATTTATCGCGATCGCGACTTTCTGGCTTTATGATTGGGACTGTGTGGTGTGATGTGATGTGAAGGAGTAAGATGACTGCTAACAGCCAACTTATTTCCGTCAAGCTGTTACAAGGGATCGTTAAAAAAGGTTTTCGACCTTTTATTAAATCCAAAAAAAAGCAAGGTAATTCCTTGCCAGCTTTAGACGGAGATTTTGTCAAACGCTTATTTGATATTATTTTTTCTTTGTTTGTTCTTTTTTCATTGTCTCCAGTCTATCTTGGCTTGGCGACTATCATTGCTATTAGCTCTCCTGGACCAATTTTTTACGTCCAGCAAAGAATAGGTAAAGACTTCAAACCATTTCGTTGCATCAAATTCCGTACTATGGTGAATAATGCTGACGAAATATTAGAGACAATCATAGCTAAATCTCCTCAAATGCGTCAGGAGTATATAGAAAGCTATAAACTCAAACAAGACCCTAGAATAACTGGAATTGGCAAATTTTTGCGTCTTACTAGTATGGATGAATTTCCCCAATTCTGGAATGTTTTAAAAGGAGATATGAGTGTTGTCGGTCCTAGACCCCTAGTGCCAGAAGAACTTCACAAATACGGTCATCGAATTAATACAGTGTTGACGATTAAACCAGGGATTACTGGATTGTGGCAAGTATCTGGCAGAAACAATATTCCTTATCCTCAAAGAGTACTAATAGATGTTTATTACGCAACTAGTCGCAACTGGGTATTAGATTTATGGATTGTAATTAAAACTATCGGTGTAATTATTTTTCCTCGTAATAATGGTGCTTATTAAATTAGGCAACTAAAATTTAGATCTACCAACTAGTTTTTGGGAAATCTTCAGGGTATTAGTTTCATAGCGTTGCGTTTCTCGTAGTCATGAAGGTAAATAAGTTTGGTGGTTTCCCAACGGTGCGCGTTCCCTAGATGAGCAAAACTCATCGGGTTTGCATCGCAATCCCTACTCTCTAAAACCGACAAATTATATACTTCATAGGTCTGAAAATTGTAATATATTGACAAAAGCTTTGGTTTTTCTAAAGACGAAAGGTAGATTTTTAAGTTAATTTAGGAAGAACGATCGAGCCTAATTGCTGCTACCAACAATAGATCGGCATTAGTTACAGCTAATTTATGATGACCAACTATTTAAACATTGGAAGTAAACTATGACTGAGTCAAAGCGAGCCCTCATCACAGGTATTACCGGTCAAGATGGTTCTTATTTAAGCGAGTTTTTGCTAGAAAAAGGTTATGAAGTTCACGGAATTATTCGGAGGACTTCTACTTTTAACACTGATAGAATAGATCATATCTATGTCGATCCTCATAGCCCAGAAGCTCGTTTATATTTACACTATGGAGATTTGACTGATGGCACGACTTTGAGGCGTATTCTCGAAGAAGTTAAACCCTCAGAAATTTATAATTTAGGAGCGCAATCTCACGTTAGAGTAAGTTTTGATTCTCCAGAATATACAGTAGATGCCGTAGGCATGGGAACTTTACGGTTACTCGAAGCTATTCGCGACTACCAAAAGCGTACTGGGATTGAAGTTAAGTTTTATCAGGCTGGTTCTTCAGAAATGTATGGCAAGGTACAGGATGTACCTCAGAGTGAAACTACCCCTTTCTATCCTCGTAGTCCCTATGCTTGTGCTAAAGTATACGCTCATTGGCAAACCCTTAATTACCGAGAATCTTATCAGTTATTTGCTTGTAATGGCATTCTCTTTAATCATGAGTCTCCTCGTCGCGGAGAAACTTTTGTCACCAGAAAGATTACAAGAGCGTTAGCCAGAATAATTGCGGGTCAACAGGAAAAACTCTACTTAGGAAATCTAGAGTCTAAAAGAGACTGGGGTTATGCGAAGGACTATGTTAAAGCAATGTGGATGATGCTACAACAGGATCGACCCGATGATTACGTAATAGCCACAGGAGAAACTCACTCGATCGAAGAGTTTTTAGATGTTGCGTTTAATTATGTCAATCTTGACTGGAAAGATTATGTAGCTTTCGATCCCCGTTATTTACGTCCTGCGGAAGTAGATTTACTCATTGGCGATCCTACTAAGGCCAGACAAAAACTAGGTTGGGAACCTTCAGTTACTTTTGAAGGATTGGTCAAACTCATGGTAGATGCAGATTTAGCTGCTTTAGGTTTAACTTCTCCTAATGGAAATGTTGAAGCTCGTCAAGTTCTGGATAATGCTTCTGTGCGCCAAGGTATGGCTTTGACTATAGACTAATGTGAGTTTGCCCTTTGGGTTCGGCATTTGCTCATGGGGAAAACCCAAGGAGCTGTCTCTTGAACTTGGTCGGGGGAACGACCTGGAATTGAATTCCAGGTCGCAAGCCCCCGCGCATTCCGCGTCAAGAGCGAGAATCGCTCCCCCCAAGACTGCAATGCCTCAGAGTTCGGAGTACTGATAACTAAGGATTTAAACAATAATGCTCAGTTTAAGCGATAAAAGAATTCTGGTCACTGGGGGTGCTGGATTTCTTGGTAAACAAGTAATTAACCAACTCTTATTGGCAGGAGCAAACCCCGATAAAATTACTGTACCGCGATCGCGCGATTGCGACCTCCGTAACTTGGAGAATTGTCATCAGGCAGTAAAAGAACAAGATATTGTCATTCATTTGGCTGCTCATGTAGGTGGAATAGGACTAAATCGGGAAAAACCAGCCGAATTATTCTACGATAACTTAATGATGGGGGCACAGCTAATTCATGCTGCCTATCAAGCAGGGGTAGAAAAATTTACTTGTGTGGGTACTATCTGTGCTTATCCTAAATTTACTCCCGTTCCTTTCCAAGAAGATGATCTCTGGAATGGTTATCCAGAAGAAACTAATGCCCCTTATGGGATTGCGAAAAAAGCTCTACTGGTTCAATTACAGTCTTATCGCCAACAATATGGTTTTAAGGGAATTTATCTGTTACCAGTAAATTTGTATGGCCCAGAAGATAACTTCGATCCTCGGAGTTCTCATGTAATTCCTGCCTTAATTCGGAAGGTACACGAAGCACAACAAAAGGGCGATAAACATTTACCGGTTTGGGGTGATGGTAGCCCTACCCGTGAGTTTCTCTATTCTACTGATGCAGCTAGGGGGATCGTAATTGCTACTCAAAAATATGACGAACCCGAACCTGTTAATTTAGGTACCAATTACGAAATCTCTATTAAGGATTTAGTTGAACTTATTTGTGAGTTAATGGAATTTACAGGCGAAATTATTTGGGAAACCGATAAACCTAACGGGCAACCCCGTCGCTGTCTCGATACTACCAGAGCTAAAGAAAAATTTGGTTTTGTAGCCGAAATGGAATTTCGTCAAGGATTGAAAAATACTATTGACTGGTATCGTAAACACGCCAAGTAAATAATTTGGATAAATAGGTTAAAAATGGACTTTTCTACGGAGACAGTCCATTTTTTATGGTTTTAGGTTATATTTTTTGCCTATTTTTTGCCTCAAACTACAAAGCGAACATATATAGACCAAAAAAAATCTCATAGAAAATAATCCATGAGAATATTAATCTTAAACTTTAATTTTTACTCAATACTCGGGTACGCTCGGATCGACTTCTTTACTCCAGGCAGCAATGCCACCTTTAACGTTAATTCCTTCAATACCCGCTTTTTTAAGAATACCTAAAGCTTTTGCCGATCGCCCGCCCATCTTACAATGAGCTATAAGCTTATGACCATTGGTTAACTCTTTAATTTTTTCGATTCCCGAACCATTTTCAATCTCGGAAAGAGGAACTAAAACCGAATCGGGAATTCTGGCAATTTCGTATTCATTGGGATTACGAACATCGAGCAAAACAAAGTCTTTGGCATCACTATCAAGGATTTGTTTTAACTCTCGAACAGTAATTTCAGCTATTGCTTGCTGTTGTTTGGCTGCTTCTGCTCGTGCTTGAGGAATCCCACAGAATTGCTCGTAATCGATTAGTTTTTCGATTACAGGGCGTTCTGGATTGGGTCTTAACTTCAATTCGCGGAACTTCATGTCCCAGGCATTGTAAAGCAAAAGTCTACCACTAAGAGTATTTTCTGCTCCTAAAATAATCTTGATTGCTTCTGTTGCCTGAATTGTCCCAATAATGCCAGGAAGTACTCCTAAAACACCCCCTTCCGCACAAGAAGGAACCATTCCTGGTGGTGGTGGTTCGGGATATAAATCGCGGTAATTAGGACCATCTTGATAGTTAAAGACGGTTGCCTGCCCTTCAAAACGGAAAATAGAACCGTAAACATTGGGCTTATTCAGCAAAACACAAGCATCATTAGTGAGATAACGAGTAGGGAAATTATCTGTCCCATCTATTACCACATCATAAGGCGCAAGAATATCAAGAGCATTAGCTGAAGTGAGGGCAGTTTCGTATAAATCTACCTGACAATCAGGATTAATTTCTAAAATTCTATTTTTAGCCGACTGAATCTTT
>JAAUYH010148792.1_pt1 | contig 11646 bp, 6 predicted proteins | sample 7278061 | NCBI WGS metagenome assembly JAAUYH01 (sample SAMN14350203, study PRJNA611818) | marine sediment metagenome | isolation source: surface marine sediment (0.6m) | place: French Polynesia: Moorea | collected 2018-08 | reverse complement strand
CTGCTGAACAGAGTTTACAAGTCATGCATGTTCTTGACTTGAATGTTGTCAACCATATTGACCCAGGCATTGGCCTTGACCTACTGACCACTCCCCCAAAGGTCAAGGCTATGTTGGTTGCTCATATTTTACTGGGGCAAGCTTAGGTGTTAATTTTTTGTCAACAATGATGATCTTTTCAGATTACTTTTCCAACCATTTATACACATTTTATCAGCTATTTATGTGTTACACTGTTTAAAATCAATCATTACATTGTTTAAATTATGGAAAGGGGATGGCAGAATTTTGAATATCACATCATTTCTCCCTGTGAAAATTTGAGCAGGTGCGCTGAAAAGTAGGTCAGCCTCGTTTCTGATTTGAACAGGAAGTGAACAAATCCTAAGATCCCCAGTCAAGCTCCTCTCTCAGCCCTTGATATAGTTATGGGAAAATGAGAAAAGACAGGGAGGAGAGGAACCCAAGGAGATGGAACAAACATCCTACACACAAACAAGAAACAAGGGGGGGAGGGGGGGCAATGAAAAAATCTCCAAAACTCCCAAAGCAAATAAGGTACTCTCAACATTCTGAAGCCCAGAGTCTCCCCCTGGAAGAAAAATCCAAAACTGAGTGCTTCGCTCGGATCTCGCCAGGTGGCTCTTAGGATGTGAACAAATCCTAAGATCCCCAGTCAAGCTCCTCTCTCAGCCCTTGATATAGTTATGGGAAAATGAGAAAAGTCAAGGACAACATGACTAAGGAGATAGCACTACCCCTCTGATCCCAAATAAGCCCCTATCCCCAAAACTCCCCAACACTATCTCCCAACACTCTAATCCCAACACTATCTCAATCCCACCCCCAACAGCAGGGCTCCTCGCTAATTAGAACCCAGGTTGACAAATAACCAGGACCAGATCATAACATTAGTAAACTTGCAACAATTTTATTGATCTCATTCAACACATATAAACAATTGTCGTAGGTCAACATGGCCCGCATAGACGAGGTAGCAATACCTGCCAACAACAATGACTCGAAATACAGCTCCTGTAGAGGTGTACTCAACTAACAACCCCCAAAGGTACAGCTCCTGTAGAGGTGTACTCAACTAACACCACCTAGAGCACAGCTCCTGTAGAGGTGTACTCAACTAAGAATCGCCCACGGCACCGAGGTATACTCTCATAAACAGCCTTTTCTATTCTTCACTTATACCTATTGGTTATGACTATACCACTAATACACCTGCACAAGAGGGGGCGTCCCGGTAGGGGAGCTATATATTAATTAATAAACAAAATATGGTCTTACCTACATGTACAAGAGATCAGTCATCTTAACCGGAACATTGGATTTAAACTGAAAAAATATAAAATGAAATGCTTCATAAGTATACATATCCTTAGCAGCCAAAGTCTGGTCAATACAACCAGGTATCACAACAAAAAACTTCACATGTCCAGGAGATACAAATGTACTTCAATATACTTCAGACACCCTTATATACATAAAGATTATTAGACTTAATTATCTTACAAATATTGTTGTACTCAAAAGGCAGCGCTCATGTAGAGGGCTACCCACTTCAGCCTCTAGGCAAATTTCATAGTTAATAAACAACATAACCATATACTATCATATGTGTAGATGCTATAACAACGCTAGATCTTAACCATCAGATATTCTACTATATATCTAGGACCACACATACTTGATCCAATCATTTTCATTCTAGGCACTAAACAGATTTTCCACTGCTTATAGCAACATGTATTTATCATAATAGCAACTACTTGTTATCATTAGCTAAGAAACCATCCCAGATCTTTTATACACAATCAGATCAATTATGATTTTCCGATTATTACCAATGTATAAGTATACCAGCTAATTGTGTAAAGGCTAATTGGCAAGACTGAATGAAATAGGGGCATACAAGCCCTATGCTACTCCAACTATGCTAAATAATCATTTTTCTAAGCTCCAAGATAACGCTCATGTAGAGGGTCACCCATATTATATGTTATCCTCTAATATTGTACAATATAACAAGCAACAACTTTATAACAGGCAACAATATGTTTCACCTATAACTTATACCTTAACCTCACAGAGGAGGTCGGTATTAACCATATAAACAAGCGGATATATTTGCTATGCAACTTTAAATCCATACTAAGTATAGTAAGTATCAATTAACCCATGGTACAGCTCCTGTAGAGGTGCACCCGGGGTACAGCTCCTGTAGAGGTGCACCCGCCATAACCCCTTTTCTGGCTTCTACTTATACATACGCTAGTATATCACATTACTATAAGCATGCCCACTACCAGAATAAAAACTGCCCATGTAGAGGAGGTTTATACCAGCTGAATTTTGATATAAAGTTATGAAAAACCATGTTCTGGACTGAGGTCATCTAAATATTTTAGCCTACAATTTTGTTGTGCGCCGCATAGATTGCTGATTTTATTGAATTTGAGTATTTTCTGTCACCCTCAAAATCATCGGGATGGATGCCATCCTGTGACCATGTATGGACTGGCAGCCGAGTCCTTGCCTTACCCTGCCTACCCTCATAGAAGCCCTTGTGCCTATGGAAGTAAATACCTTGTTCATTCTGAACCATGTGCTCTAATAAGCGATTATATTGCTCCATTCTTTGAAAGAACATAACCTCCGACATTCCCCTTAGGTTGCCTGTCCTGGGAACAACTGAGCATACATATACGAGCCCATGTACTTTATTTCTTATTTCTATTGCTTGGTCTAGGACCCATTGGGCCGCCTCCTCTATAGTATACGAAATATTTGCCAAATCGTTCGTACCTAAATCGAGAATCGTAACATCGGGAGAAATCAACTTTAAAGTGGTGATAGGCAGGTATGGCATTTGTTGCCTAGCCCCACCCCTACCTAGTAGGAACACATTGCTAACAATCTTTGAGACGCTAAGGTGTCCCGCCACCTCCCTATCGAAGTGACACTGCCAACCATAGGAGCCTCTAAGTTTGCGCTCCCATTGGGACACGAAACTGTGACCCACCAGGGCTACGTTCATCAAAGGTCGGGACTGTCGTCTCTGGCCCTACAAGGGAAAAAACAATTTTGAGCCTGCTGGCGTACAGGAGGCAACTATGAAGCGATTACTATGATACTAAGATCTATGGAAATTGTATGCGAATTTCAAGATCTATCCTACAGTTGTAACCGTATATCGTGAATATAAACGTGTGTTCAAGATGTAAATAAGACTGTGCTCAGATAGATAATCTTTGGCTCCTAATTATATGTCATGGGATGAAATTTTTTATCCCCTACCATTGCTTAATCACTAGCGGATTATGTATCAATTCCCTGGATTTTGTAACAGAAGGCGCATAAACCTGGGCCCTACCTGAGGCAAACTTAACACTGACCTAACTATCAAGGTTATGTCTGCTGATGTACAGGAGACCTATCATATGCTGGGGATGGAGTAGATAGGGATCATATTGTATAATATTATAAAATCCCTGTTATACTTAAAACAACTCACATGAGGCTCATGAGCTTCTTAAGAAAGAAAACATCACAATTATAGCTTCTTCTGCTTTTTAAGCTATTTAGCCCCCATCCTATTAAACAGGCTTTCTGCCAAGCCATCATCTTTTATGGAGTTAGCGACCGAGGATGCCAACACCACAGCATCCTTCAGAACCCTTGATCGGGAGTAATGCCTGACTGCTGCGGTAGATCTCCAGCCCACGTGAGCTGCCACTGACTCTGGACCTAACTGAGAGGGTCCCAGAGAAACTGTGACTGTGTGTCCTGACCTTATACTATGGGGGGTCTCCCCTTCAAATATCCCCAGGTGAATAAGATAACCTCGCAGGTTATTTCTTATCGAGCTATACTGGATAGGGATTGATGAGACACCAACACCTGGGTGAACTTCCCTAAACAGGGGACCCTTTTCCATCTGTATACCCAAAGCCGTAGCAAGCATTACATATGATCTAAGGGCTGATACGGGGCAGATTCTAACATCTGGTAATGGTTTCAGCATTAAAACATGGTAGTCTCCATCACCTCCTCTCAGTGTCTTTCCAAAAGTTGACCTTATAGCAACAGAGTTATCCTTATGCAGGACAGTAATCTCTTGAATGAGAATATTGCTCATATCTGATGCTCTGCCTCCTACAAAGAACTGTGCCAAGAAAAGTGCCCTATCCCTAGCCAGGATATATGTATCACATGGGTCAAATGTGCATATTAACCTCTGGGAAATAAAGTCACTGATAGCCCTAAGCTTTGATACAAACAAAGGCTTAGCTTGTTTTGGCAGTATATGGGCTTTTGCCTGTTCTTCTTTCATAACTTTCAGATAATCAGTAATAATTGGGGCACAGGCTGGGTTACCATCCCACAATTTTACATCCCAGGTTCTACCTCTACCATTCCTCTCAAAAATATCTTTTAACAGAGATATAATATTTGAAACATATGAAGAGGCAAGTCTAACTGGGCAGTTACATGATTTCAATCCCACTTGCCCGAGAAACTGACACTGCACATCATGTACTTGGGTCCTACCCATAGTGTCCTTATGAATTAGGAATTTTCTCAAGTCCACAGGACCCACCGAAGCAATGGTTGGCGAGGGAGGCAACAATTCTAAAAAATTCTCCAGCTCTAACGATAGTGAGTGTCTACGCTGAGTAGTCTTTCTCTTTGCTACAGTACTATCAATATCAGACTCCCTTTGTTGTATCAGCGCCCAATCCACCTAGGAAGAGAATTATGAATATACATTTTTCAGATGTATCACCACCTATTTAATATTCTAATAAGACCTTAACAGAGGATATAAAACTCTCTGTCTATGATCTCTTAGTTCATTCCCAATCACCCAAGCTGGTCCCCCCTAAACTACACCTTCTTGAGCACACAAGGGGTCAGACTTGGGAAACAAGGAAAACACTTCTATATTCATATATAAGACCTTGCAGTTATAGGATAAACTCTTACCACACTATACTAGCTATAAGCACACATCAGGGGTTATTACCATCTCACGAGAAGGATAACCTAAAGACCCAAAGGTCTGAATCCAGAGGGGTTACCTGCTTGACAAAACCCTTCTTTGAGGGTACACATAAGACCCCTGTTTCACCTTGTCTGGCTATACATACTTTATCTACAGCATGCGCCTGCAGCGTAGGCCACCAGACCGGTATTGGATCTTGAGCAGGAACCACTACCGTACACTTTCTCACCTGCTGTTCCTTTAGAAGGGCTATCACAGGAGCTATCAAAGCAAAGGGGGGAAAAACATATGGATTTTCAATACTGGCAATATCCTGGGCGAACACATTAACGCCCAAAGCCCCAGGTAAAGGGACAGGGGTAAAGTGAGGCAGCCTATTTCCTTCCCGGTCCTTCATAGCATTACTGTCCAACGCCATGAGATCCACATTATGAGGACCGAAAAGGCCATCTACCTTGCCCCAGACATGACTAGATAGCATCGAGTCTTTCATGTCAAGTACTCTTGACTCCTTGTCAGAAGGGTTACAGTCAGTACTTACATAGATCATAGACAACTGAATGTTAAATTTGACTGTGACGTGAAAAATATCCTGCAAAATGGCATTCAATGGAAGGTCCCTGGCCCCTTGGCCTTTCCATGATTTTACAACAGCTTGGTTGTCAACCAGGACATCTACTCTAGAATGCTGAAAACAGGGACCTTTTGCCTGTAAGAGCCTCAGTACTGCCTCTGCCTCTTTAAGATGAATGGGCCTGGAATCCGATGCTTCCCAGTAATCCCCCAAAGCTTCCTTAATTATATTATCCTCGGACAAGACCACTGCCCCGAACCTGTATCCTGACGCATCTGTAGCCACCCTTATTTGGTTGTGATACTCTTTTCTCCAGGGGGTTACATCCTCCACACTAAGGTTTGCTACAAACCCCCATGACTGAATCTCATTACATAAATCCTCAGACATTTTGATTTGCTTTGAATTTTTAATGGCCCTGGAGATAGCATGGTTGGCTTGTTTTATAAACAACTTTGCCCCGGGGACGACCAGCATGAGGGAAATGCATTTTCCCGTCCAACGCTGTAGTGTCCTCAGGTCCACCTCCTTTGCTTTTAGGAGAGTAGACTGGAGCTCCATAAAGGACACTCTTTTCTTATCTGGGATTGCAAAACCCATTTTCTTGGAATCTACTACCAGCCCCAAGAAGACTCTAGCAGTCACCGGTTCCAACCCTAATTTGTGTACAGAAAAAGTATATCCTAACAATGACATGAGGGTCAAAGCTGGAATCATAGGAGCATTTAGCTCATAATCTTCAGGACAAAAGGAGAAAAACCGGTCATCTATATATTGTACTGTCTTATAGCCATGCTTTCTCAGATAGCTAGTGACTTGCAATCCAATGGATTGGTATATGAAGGCAGAATTTTTCCATCCAAAAGGAAGGGTGGTACATACAAAATACCAGCCTCCATACTTTATGCCAAACAAAGATTGGGATTCCAGGGTAATCCCAACGTGATCGTAGCCTGATTTTTCATCAGTACTAAAGACTAAGTCATCCTTTTCTACCAATCTGGCCACATCAACTAAGGTTTCTAGTGAAAAGGGGGTATCTTTCATCCATAAATTGAGGTACCTGCAATCTATCACTTTTCTAGGCTTGGATGGCTCAACAGTTATTGGTAAAACCACCACCGGTGGCTCCACCTGACCCTCTCTACCAATAACACGCAGAGCCCCCGATCTCACCCTATCTATAATTTCTTGTTTTAGGAAATCATGGAAATCCCTGCAAATAGGAGCATTAGGGAAATGTCTAGGGAGGGGCATATCAGAGTCATAAGCTTGCCCCTTGAACTGGCCACAGAAGTGTTGCATAAAATCAAAAACGTTCACTTTGTTCTCCAACCATCCCCTTACACGCTTCCCTTCTAAGTTTTCTGATATCACTTTATCCCAAACTGCTAAACTGTTGTGCAGCATTGCAGACTCAAAGACAACAGGGTTCCTAAATGGAACAGATTGTATATTATGACCTTTTCCCAGATCCTGTAATCGTGACCATGGAATGTTGCTGGGCTGGGGCTGGGCCGCCCCCCCCCCCCAGGGTTATCCATGATGGATCCGATTGTGTAGAACGATTTCTAAACATATCTTCATGAAAGACAAAGTCCTTTGTTACCTGATAACAATAGAAAACAGACAGTTATCAATTAAAGCACATATATAGGCATATTAAAATACATGGCACAGATATAACCCTGGGGAGAGGGCAAGACCCACACCCCAGCCCGCACAACCAGAGTTGTGACAAGAGATTAGATTCTCTGGGCTAGAGGCAGTAGGCATGCCCAATGTGGTTTTCAAGCTACTAAAGTATTACCCTACGAATGTACCAGATTGTAAGAAGTAGCAACCAGGTGGCAGCACCTCCTAGTTGTTAAATGAGCTACAGGTAATTAATGCAATAAGAAAACTTGACATAAAACATAATGTCCTAGAGTAACACCAGCTTTGCAAACGGGACAATAATGTACAGAGTATATAATACTCTACTAAATAACACTCAAATTGCTGCAATACATAAACAAGTTTCTACTCTTCTGAAATAATATATAACTACTGGAACACCAGCCTTGCAACGGGACAATAATGTACAGAGTATATAATACTCTACTAAATAGCACTCTAATTACTGCAATACCTAAACAAGTTTCTACTTTTCTGAAATAATATGTAAATACTAGAAGTCTCTTGTGCAAATACAAGTTAATATGTGATAACCATGTATTAAGTCAATTTTCCTTTTTTATAATAATAGACCTGAAGCATCTGGCTATGACCATCAATAAATATCAAGGCTAATAGTGTGTTGCCACTCACTAAGAGATGTAGTCACCAGGTGGCATCACTTCCTAGTCATAAGCTGGGTAATGGTACCTAAGTGATAAATAACATTAAGATATACCTAGCGTTCTAGATGTAGGCCTTGTTGCAAACATTCATTAGGTATACAAATGTTTGCCTTTGTAACATTAATACATATAGTATGCAAACCCCCACTACATGGCGCTATAAGCTTTCTGTTCACAAACCCTTATTTCTCTTGAAATATTGTATTACCACTAGAAGCTTCTTTAAGTATAGCTTGCAGTCGTATTGGTAGTGCCCGGGCTGATCGCAGAAATGGCAGCGACCAGTCCCGCCTCCTGAACCACCCTGACGCCCTCGACCCCTCTGTCTAGAGTATGGTGGTGGATTATAAGAGCCATACTGCATGGGGGGGTTCCACTGGTTGTAACCTTGAAGATAGGGGAATTGACCCTGCGCCTCAGGCGGTGCCATATAAGGAGGATAAGGTATTGAAAAACCCGGGGGGAAAGCAGGTCCAGGCCTTTGCTCATGTTTTTCTTCCTTTACTTTGTCCTTCTTATCTGATTCTTTCTTGAGGGCCGCTTTTAATTGTTTTGCTACCACAGCCCCTACTATGTCTCCGTCCCGACCCCCCAATACTTTTAAGCAAGTGAAGGGAACGTCTATCTTGTCAGAAAACCTTTCTATTTCCCTAGCCAGACTGACGAAGACACTTGTGTCAGGGTGATTAACTCTTGCCGCCATTCTAGCCAGCTCATCCACCTGGGCTGCCAGCAATATAGGAGAAGGATCAACTGCTGCAGCTAACGCCCGTACCTTATCCTTGGCTTCTTCTATGCGTTGTTTTGCCTCCCTCTTCCTTTCCTCCTCCATTTCCTCTCGGAATAACCGTAGGGTGTTCTCTGGCTCCTGTACTGGGTGGTCCACCTATGGGAACACATAACACAAAGGACCAAAACTTAACATGATATCAAACCCTTTTAAATCGATAACGATATCCCTATAAAGACCTAACATACCACTGATATAATCAGGAATGCAAACAGCCAAGTATTGGTCTGTATGTTGTAGATTACTATGCGCAGTGTTGCTGTACCAAATGATGATAACGCTATTATGCCATGACAGATGTGAAATGCCTTATGCGTTTAACACAATATGGACTATAGCTTTCTTTCAAAACTGACATCATAGGGATAGCTTGGGATATGTTACATTATCTCAAATGACCTACCCTTTGCTTTTGTCTGGGAGGCTGACCATCGTCGTGACGGTGTCTGGCCACATTTGTCTCTACGCCCTCCATGTTAGCCTGTAATATCAGGATATGCAGCATGGTTCGCAGATTATCCACGTTGTCCCCCTTAGTTGTGAGCGCTAATAAGTTCAGTGCTCTCTCTCCTGTTAAGTCATAGATGGCGTCTAGTAGCTGTTGTCTCGTCATGTTATCAACAGGGACTCCCTCCATCATCGCTGGGGGCTCTGGGGGACCGCCTGTCCATGTTCTTATTCTGGTTAACGCTCCAATTATGGAAACACCTTTTAGAGTCACGCCCTGTTTGAGCTTTGGGGCAGCCATACTGAAAGTAAACATATATCCTTCTTTAATAACCTTGTTAAAACATTTCAAAAAGCGACATGCTCCACCCATTCTTTAGTACTTGACATTAAAGGTAACAAAGATAGCTAATTAAAGAACATCTTGTTATATTCATACAGGGAAAGTTTATAGTAAGGAAACCCATGAGCTACTGAGTGATTTATCAATATAAATTTCTAACATTTTTTATGCAGTATTGCGTGGAGCCAGGGCCTTCCCACAGAGCTCCGGTAAGTAAAGCTACAACCTCAACAAGACAGAAACAAGGTGACACACAAGGTGAACAAGGTGTGACACATAAGGTGAAACAAGGTGTCCCACAGAGCTCCAGTAAGTAAACCTACAACCTCAACAGGACATAAACAAGTTGTGATAGGGTCATTGGCCATTGGTCCAGTCATGCTTAATCTGGGCCATTGATTTTCACCTAGCAAATTTTTAGATTATCATACCAGTGTTCGAAATTTCAGCTTGTCCTGTGGCTCGAGCAAGCAAATTTTTGTCAGGACAAGCAACTTTTTTGCAAATTTTTCATTATTTCTGATCGCATAGATTATCAAAATGTCATCGCTAACCCGAAGCCTGCATCAGAATTAACAAAACCCAAACATTGGGCCTGGATAAGAGAGGTTCAGCCTATCCCAAATTGTGTGTTCTCACCATTTTTAGACACCAGAAGTTCTATGCTAAGGGGGCTAAACCATTGTCCTATCGACCAGGGATCACCTGATTGCCGGCTTACACTGACGGATCCAAATATGCCACACCAGATTATGAGGCCAGATCAAAAAATGGCCTTGCAAAAAAAAAATCATAACTAACTTCAAAAGTATAATTCGTGCCAGAAAAGCTATGAAAGTGTCATCTATGGGGAAACCCTCTGACGTCATTACAAGGGCTATAAATATCACGCTGACAGGGCTCGAAATTGGTTTCAAAATTATTTAAAAAGAATCAGATAATATACAAACTTGACGGGGTTTGGGGTCGGGGGGGGGGGGGGATTATTGGGAAATTTCGTTTTACAGGGGATAATTATGGGGAAATTAGATTGAAATCCCAATGAAGGTATCCTTTGCCATCTGACTAGGTTTTTGAGCCTGTAATATCATGGATCTTGGGTATAATTATGGTATTCCCTAATGGGAATGGCTAGATTATGAGGTGGTATAGTAAAATTTAGAATATAATAAGTTAAGCCTCTAATAAAGTTTTAAAATTGCCGAATAAAAGGAGAAAGTTGGAGGGATTGATGTTCATTTTCTCAAAAACTCATGAAAAATCGCTGGGGCCTAAAGGTGGAACCCCGTAGATTACAGCGTCACGTGACCTGAACCCTGGTCTTCTCTGATTGGTCAAGATCTAAAGATTATGCCTGGAGACAACCAGGAAGCATCGCTGATTGGCTGGCGGGTTATGAATATTAATGAGGGAGGGAGATCCAAAATGCCCAGCCGAAAACCTTGATCCTGAGCTCTAGAAAACTCACTCAAACAACCGCATCTTCATGTATCATACTTTTACTAACTGTACGTCGCCAAAAAAGGCTAAAATCAATTCGCTATAGTTTTTTATCAGGCAAAATGGACATAAATGAAGATAATTGCCGGAATATCCATTTCAATTCTGTCGTCTGCTAGCGGTCAACACCACCAAAACATCACTCAAACAGCTACAAAAGCCATCCAACTCTCTCCAAAACAGTCAACTCTGCTGCCCAGAGGACTCAAACAAACACATCTCTAAACAAATCGCCTCAACAGGCTTTTCAGCTCATCCAAACAACAAATAAACAATCAACATACCTGGAGAGCAAGGGTTCCGCTTGAAGAAAAATCCAAAACTGAGTGCTTCGCTCGGATCTCGCCAGGTGGCTCTTAGGATGCGCTCAGAGCAATGTATCAATTGATACTTCGCGCGCCCAAGTTAAAATAATTACCTGTATGTATATATCATTATTCATTCCTTAATTATACCCCAAAACATGTTGGTTTTCTCAAAAAATGACAACTTGTCAGCGCCAAAAGTGAATGAAGCACTCTGAGAAGGACGCCCCTGCTTCAGGTAGCTTGTGTGGTACAGAGTTGTGCGGTAGCAATGTTTAGTCAGGAAGACGTTTTTCACCTTTTCTAAGCAATTTGTGGACAGATTTGG
>JAAUYH010142321.1_pt1 | contig 11647 bp, 16 predicted proteins | sample 7278061 | NCBI WGS metagenome assembly JAAUYH01 (sample SAMN14350203, study PRJNA611818) | marine sediment metagenome | isolation source: surface marine sediment (0.6m) | place: French Polynesia: Moorea | collected 2018-08 | reverse complement strand
TAGCCCAAGACTTGGGGATTAATTCTACCCTAACCGAAGCCCCTGGTTTGGTGTTAGGACAAAGCGAAGTTACAGTCTTGGAAATTACTGGAGCTTATGCGGCGATCGCTAATGATGGTATTTGGAATCAACCCCATGCCATTGAACGGGTTCTCGATGGTAGCGACTGTAAAGACCCCCAAGACCGCAATACCTGTCGCGAAATCTATGTATTTGAGGATGATGAACAAACTTATCGTGAAGTTCTGGCTCAAAAAACCACAGATACGATTACCGATATGTTGGAAGAGGCGATCGAAGATGGTACGGGTAAAGCTGCACAAATAGAGGAGGTAGCAGCAGGCAAAACGGGGACGACGGATAATAATGTGGATTTGTGGTTTATTGGCTATATTCCTGGCAAAGATTTAGTTACAGGTGTTTGGTTGGGCAATGATGATAATTCTCCCACTAGAGGGGGTAGTTATCATGCTGCCGATTTATGGGGTAGATATATGAGTGATGTTTTACGGGAGTAGTACTCTGTCAATTTTGAAATAATGGGTTGGGGGAAGCAGGGGGAGATACTTATCAATATTTATCCCTCAAATCAAAGTTGACAGGCTCGAACACCAAACAGACAAAGCTTATGCAGTTGGCTGTGCTGCGTTATTATGCTGTTGATGCTGACGAGGTTGTTTTAGGGGTGTTGAAATGATTTGTCTCCCACTTGCAAGCTGCTTCCGCCGCAAGTCATCACAAATTGCTTGTAAATCGTAGTTGAAAGCTTTGGCGTGTTTTTCTCGAATTTTGTGGATTTCCTGGAGTATTTCATCTTTCCACATTTTTACTCTTCCATTAACTCGTAAGGTGTACAATACGCCAGAATCTATGTAAGTCTTTTTAGGACTCACTATATCCACCTCGACGTGCAGCTAGTTCTTGTTCTATTTCGTCTTCGTTGAGCAGTTTTAATCCAGATGCGATCGCCCTTTGTCGAATTTTCCATAACTTTTTGCCTAAAGGTGTTTTTGGTATAAAATCAGATTCGGGAGGTTTCGTTTCTGGCTCAGATTTAAGTAGTTCAACAAACTCCAAAACTTTTTGTTGCTTTTGCGGTGTCAGTTCTTGCCACTTTTCAAGTAATAATTCTTCTTTGCCCATAACTATCTCAATATTGCATGATACTTCTATTTTAGTGATTAGAAGCCTTTATTTCTGGATTGTCCTGTTAACCAGAAGTTACTAGAATCTTCTTAAAATGAAAGTTGACTCTTCCATGTCTTCAATACTTCCTCATCAAAAAAATTTACTGTGCTTCCAAATACAAATGAAGGTAGCTCACCAACTCCTCTGTTATGTATGTACTTTTGTTCATTTTGGGTATTTCTAGGTATTAGATTTCCAAGATTAATAGCCTGGTATGGATCTTGATCTACTCCACTACCAGTTAGCCATAGATATACGCCTATTCCAATACCTTTTGAACGCTCTTGCAATACTGCAACTCCTTTTTGTAGGCTTTCTACTATTGTTTGATCGGACTTTTCTAAATTGGTAGAGACACCCAGTAAAACTATTTTTGCCCCCATCTGTTCGGCAATTTTAATCGCTTTCTCTAGTCCATTGCTTGAACTTAATGCCTTTTGTACTTGTTCTTCATTATCTAATTTTGGAAAATATTTACATTCAGCGATCGCCAATATGTCTCCTGCGATCGCTATTAAATCAATTTCAGCAAAGTTACTTTTTTTAGAGGAGTCAAATAAATCTCCACCAAATTGAATAAAACTAGGTGGATAAGCCATTAGGAATAAGCTTGCTGTTGCCAAAACAGCTATTCCTCCATTTTCGATTAAACGTCGAGATAATTCGTTTGGTACGTAGCTAAATTTATATTTTTCCAAGTTTTCGAGCTGAAATTTTTCAAGACATCCTTGACACTCAATAAACTCTTCTAATGATGATAAAGAGTACCAAGTTTCAAGATCGCAAACAGGACATTTTAGTGACATTCCACGCCTAACAAGACCGCTTCCTAAAAAATTTGGTAGTTGTCCATGTATAATGCTCTGAGCTTTTTTATGTTCGATTTTGATTTTATCTCTGAGAAAATTGGTTAGACTAGCTGTCTCTTGTCCGCTTTGCTCTGATTTTTGAGAACATAAAGCGAGTAAAGTTTCAATTCCTCCCTTATAAACTAAGGAATAAATTTTTTCTAATCCGCCGAATCGTTTAATAAAACCTTCAGCATATCGAGTGTGTCTGTTTGCTTTTATTTCAATGTTTGCGCTGCTTTTTAAATATCTAGAAATAATTACAGAATCAGGATGTATAAAGAGCTTACATTCTCTGCCAGTAATACCTATTCCCGCAATTCCAATATCTGTGGCGCGTATTGAAAGGCTTGGTAAATTTCTTTTTTGCTGTTCATGATATTCAATGCTTTTGAGTGAGTTAGAAAGTAGGGTTGATATTATTTACGATCTTGGGAAAAGAAGCTTATTACCCGCTTCTAAATTTAGTTCCGCATCGTAACCAAAAGCAAAATTACTATTTTCTAATCCTGAAGGAGTTTCAGGTAAAAAGCGAATAGAATCATCGGAATGCATTTTTTGAGAACTTATTTTTGGCGAGCTAGAATAAATAGAAACTTTCCTTACTTCCTCATAAAAATTGCTGTAAGATAACCAAACTGAAAAAACTCTTCCTACAACTTTACTAAGTCTATCTTTGATATTATTTTGTAAATTTTGTGCTTCATCTCTACTATTAATATTTGCAGCTAGATAAATTGCTTTAAGAGATGGAATTGCTGATAAAGCTAAATTCACATAATCCTCGACATTATCAAAAAACTCTTGTTTGGGAAATACTAATTTATTTGAAGGATAAAACCAACGAGCATTCCAGAATGAAGTTGCTATATCAAGATCGCCCTCCTCATAGAGAAACAAGCATAAAGCTGAAGGTGCATCAAACCGTTCTGAGCCAGATAACTCTCCTCTATACTGTTTTTTTGTATTTTCCAGCGTTAATAAAACTGGATTTAAAGATGTTGAGAGAGACAAGCTTGTTTTAAATAAATTTTCAGGGTTTTTAGGAGTTGTTAGAATTTTCGCGCCAAGATGTTGAATTAAGTCTTCGCAATAAGACTGAGATGTAATTCCAGCCTGTAAGACCAAATTTAAATCGAATTCGGATGAAAGTGATTCTAAAAGATAAATTCCACTTTCACTTACGGGATTGGGATGCAAGTCCTTTAATACCGAAGCTATGTGTGGTAACTTTGCATTACTACCCGAACTCAAGTTTCCAACATGAAGATCGATTTTGTCCTCACAATCTACAAATTTTTTAATCTTTTCTTGTCGAATTGAATAATGTCTTGCAGGATAATTCTCAAGAATATCTGTTACTTCTTGAGGAAGGTCTATACCATGTGTGGATAAGATATAGTCTGGATCAAACTTGATCAAAGAGTTATGTAGCTGCTTAATTTCGTCTTCATCATCATATACAGGAAGTAATATATTGGCAGCCCCACCCCATGTATGGGTATATAAATTAACTGCATTATTAAGATCGTTTAAACAAGTAACTAGATATGCCAATCTTAAAGGGCGAGAACGTAAATTCAAGGCAATAATTTTTTCATCTTGCAACATATATATTTAGCTACTCAAATACCAATTACTTACCCATAATAGACTTGTTAAAAAATAATCGTAGCAGTATTATTTCTGATGTTTGATAGCCAAATAAGTGAAAAAATCAATTATCTTAAAAATTCGATCGCTAGGATATGATAATGTTCAATTAAAATTTAAAATTAATCTGAATCATGGTTAGTCCACAAATTCAGCTACCAGAAGATAAAATCAAAAGACTTATGCGATCGCACTGAGAAATTGCCTCATGGGATATGATTAATATGATTGCCTTTTAATCCAAGTCAGATCGATGCCTATCCCACAAATAAGTACAGAATATATTGCTATAGATCCTGACTATTGTTTTGGTAAACCCCGCATTGTTGGCACAAGAATGCCGGTTGCTGCTATTGCCGAGATGTATTTGGAAATGGGACAATCTCTAGAAGAAATTGCCGTCAAGTATGATTTGTCCTTAGCTGCGGTTCATGGAGCAATGGCATACTACTACGATCATCGCCAAGAAATTGACCGTCACAGTCTTGAAACTGAGAGAATTGTTGAAAAAATGAAGCATAATAATACCCCATCAAAATTTCAGTCAAGATGGAGAGAGATAAGGGGTGAAGGATAAAATTCGCTTTCACCTGGATGAGCAAGTCGATCCTGAAATTGCTTTACAATTACGTCGTCGCGGTATTGATGTCACAACAACTGTTGAGGTAGGATTGCGTACCTCTTCTGATAAATCTCAGTTGGATTTTATTCGTCAACAGAAGCGGGTACTTTTTACTCACGATCGAGACTTTTTGATCATTGCGAGTCTTACCAGTGCTCATCCTGGTATTGTTTACTGTAAGCAGAAAACTCGTTCTCTTGGTGAGATGATTGAAGGCTTGATTTTGATTTATGAAGTTTATTCGCCAGAGGATGTAGTTGGGCGTGTTGAATATCTGTGAGTCAATGAAGATTGATTGATGTTCAAAACGCGATCGCTCGAATCTGATAATGTTCAATCTCACTCAATCGGTAGCCATACACCAAAAGAAATTGCGATCGCACTTCAACTTAAAAAAGCATTAGCCAACTGCTACGATATAAGCAACAAAGTTATCCGAAAAAGCCATGAGTCTGTTAATCTCAGACGAAATTTTAAAAGCCAGTGGGTTCTCAGAACACGAACTCTTGTTAGAAATTGTGATTATGCTTTTCCAACAAGACAAAATTAGCTTAGGAAAAGCTAGTGAATTACTGGGAATGCATCGCCTGCAATTTCAGAAATTACTAGCCGAGCGAGACATTTGTGTTCATTATGATGTCGCTGATTTTCAGGAAGATCTCAAGACATTACACGAAACAGGTTGGCAATGAACATTGTAAGTAACACGCTGACAGCGAAGCAACAAGGATTGATTCCCGCAGTCAAACCCGTAATTGATGATTTGATTGCCCAGGCAAATTTTCGAGTAAGCAGTCAACTATACACCAATGTTCTAGAGGCGGCGAATGAATAGATTAGTGCGATCGCATTTTATTGACTCAGATACTCAAAAAGTTCATAAAATATAGTATCAGAGGTTTTCAATCAAGTCTATGACAACCAATCTGCCTTTAAAACTCGATCGCCTGCCTGAAACCCTTCAATCTGAAGGAGCTATTCGCCTTGAATTAGTAGAAGGAATCCCGATTTTTCGCGCTTCCGATAGGGTACAGAATCGCATTGAAAATTTGTTGAGCAAACAAAAAGAATCTACCCTTCATTCGGAAGAAGAAAAAGAATTAGATAATTATGAAGAATTAGACGATTATCTCAGCTTAGTCAATCGTACTATCCGCAATCTTTACTTGACTCAAACTTAACCAGTTTATAGATTTGTCTTCCAATCGCTATATCAATGAAGCCACTCGAAACCAAGTGCAACAACGTGCTAGCTATCTATGCGAGTATTGCCACGCATCAGAACTATGGCAATATGTTAAATTCACAGTAGATCATGTCATTCCTCTAGATAGAGGTGGTTCAAATTCCCTTGATAACTTAGCTTTAGCTTGCTTTCATTGTAATCGTCGTAAATCTAACAAAATCATAGCCATAGATCCACAGACGGAATTGAAAGTCCCCTTATTTAATCCTCGTTCCGATATCTGGAAAGAACATTTTATTTGGTCTGCGGATAGACTTTATATAATTGGTTCGACACCAATAGGACGAGCTACAGTTACAGCATTGGCATTGAACAGGATTAGAATTATAAACATTCGTGCTGCCGATCTTTCCGTCGGGCGACATCCACCACCAAAAGACCCGATTCAGAATAAAATCTAGAAATGTTGGGAGATTTGTTAGTCTTGCATCGACCAGTATTTGAGAAAAGCGATCGCTAATATATAATGATGTTCGATCGCAATTAATCTGAATCATGGTTAGTCTACAAATTCAGCTACCGGAAGATCAAATCAAAGACTTTAGCGATCGCTGGAAGATTAGCGAACTAGCATTATTTGGCTCGGTTCTAAGAGATGACTTTCGTCCTGACAGCGATATTGATATGCTGGTTACGGTAGTGCGATCGCAATAATTCAAGCTCAATTGTCAAGAGCGATCGCATTTTATTGACTTAGATACCAAAAAAGCTCATAAAATATAGTATTAGAGGTTTTCAATACTATCATTAGATAGCAACATTTTGGTTTCCGATGCTCCTGCTTGACGTAATTTGCTAGTGATTTGGAAACCAACCACAGAAATCATTAACCACTGTCCTAAAATCGACATCAGGATAGTAGACAGAGAAGCATATTCTGTCCCCAGGGTAGGTAAGAAAGTAAACATAAATAGTTCGGGAGAATAGCGGGGTTCAACACCTGTAAAGCCTAAACAGAGTAGGGGTATAACCATTAGAGATGCAGTGCTAACTGTTGCGGCGATTGCTCTTTTTCTGGTTTTACTAATTAAAATTAGTTGAGCGATCGCGGCATAAAATAAGGTCATGTTAGCAGCTAGTAGCATTCCCCAGAAGATATTGGGTATATCACTTCCCAGAGAAAAGATAAATAGAGAAGGAGTGATATAGAAAATGACTAGCAGTAAATTAAGGGCGATCGCCACAGTCGAAGGACTATTTTCCCCAAAAATCAATTCTTTCCACAGAATATTGCCGTCTTTTTGCAGTTGATGACGATACCGCGCCCAATCTTGTAAACTCTGACGGTGGGGACTTAAAGCAGCAATTAAAATTAAAAAGAACCCGATTGTTAACAACTGTAACATCATAAAGTTCGCTTCTAAGCGGTATCCTTGTTGAGATTGCAGGGTAAACCCTAAAGCAACAGCAATAAAGCAGCCTGTTAACCAATAACTTTGGGTTTTGCTCAGTAGGGTATTCTGAGGATTGTGAAAGCGGCGTTTGAGTGCCGACCAAAACCAGTAAGTCCACAAAGCAAAGTTAGCTATTATGACACTGATACCCACAGTAGCATTTGTCCAAAAACCCCGACCATAAAATAATAATTCCCCTAAATCTTCTGCGGAGAGAAGATCGGTAACGTGCCCGCTAGCTATGTGAGTGGCATCGACTAAATAGGGAAAGACTATACCTGGATTAAACAGCATAAAGCCTTCAAAGGTATGGTTATGAATTGAACTATGGTTGGCAAAAACGTGGATGTTGAGGGGAAAGAGCAAAAAGAAGACTGCACCACTAGCTAACCAAGACTTAAATCCTGATAGCCCAAAATCGACCAAACTCCACAGCAAAGCCGCACTATAGAAACAAGCACAACTAGCAATGACTACGACATCAAAACCTAAAATTAAAGTTAAAGGAATTTTTGCCCCCAAACCAGCAATTAAATGTAATGGTAATCCGAGTAAAATAACCAAATACATGAGAATTGGTACACCTAAAATTTTACCGAGCAAAATATTATCGGCAGATTGAGGCGTAAGACGAATAAAATTGAGGGTTCCTCTATTTTCTTCTTGGACAGTATCGGCAATTAGCATATAAGTACCGACTACCAACAAAATAAAGATACCAACAACACTCAAAGCTAAAAAGAGATCGAGCCAAAAAAGTTGCCAGTTAATTACCCAGTTATTTAATAAGTCTGTTTGGCATAAATCGCTTCTACTGTTAAATGCTTCACCAAAACAATAGCGACTATATTGTGAACCCCTAACTGCCTCTACTGGTTCTGGTAATTGACCTAAAAAACCGAGGCTAATGATAAATTGACCAATTGCCGAAATAGCCGCAGCAATGATTATATTTCTGGCTTTTAAACGTCCTTTTACCTCACGAAATAGTTGAGGATTCCATTCCAGCAAACTATCGAGCCTGGATGTAGTTTGGTGAAACAGTTTAATCTTTTGTTTCATAGTTTTTGTGTGGGTTGACGAACTGATAAAAAGGGTTTAGTGGAGATAGACTAGACAAAACTACGCACCATTTAAGAGGTTTGTTTATGTCCTAACTTGAGGAAAATAGTCTCCAAATCTTCTCGACTACAGTGGAATTCTGTTAGGGGAATTCCTGCTTGAATAAGCGATCGCAATAGAGCGGCAGTTTCTGTTTCTCCTCCCGAAAAGTTAACCTTAAGCTGATTGGTTTCTGGTATGATTTCCCATTCTTCAATCAGGGAATTTTTTCTTAGTTCTGTTTGTAATGTTTCCATCTTACCCAATGTCGCCAAGATAATTTGCTGGTTCGATAAACGCCCATATAATTCGGTAAGGGAAGCACTTTCAACTAAGAAACCTAATTCCATTATGCCAATGGAAGTACACAGTTCGGCTAAATCGCTCAGGACATGGGAGGAAATTAAGATGGTCATCCCCGCCTCCTGTAAAACTTTAATAATTTGGCGGAATTGTTGACGCGCCAGAGGATCTAAACCCGATACTGGTTCGTCTAACAACAGGACAATGGGTTCGTGAATGATGGTGCGCGCTAAACTCAGCCGTTGTTTCATCCCCCGTGACAGGGTAGAAATAATACTGTGACGTTTGTTTTCTAGCTGTACTAGTTCTAAGACTTCATAGAGGCGGCGGCGACGATAGGGTTGTGACAAACGATAAAGGCGAGCAAAGTAATCTAAATAGTCCCATACTGTGAGATCGTCATAGAGAGGAAAATCATCGGGGAGATAACCCAGACGTTGTTTGAGATGGGGATTGGTTTCATCTCGCAGCAGGCGATCGCCATGGAGATAAATTTCCCCTTTAGTGGGTTGTTCGGCAGCGGCTAACATCCGAATCAAAGTTGTTTTACCTGCACCATTAGGACCAATTAAACCGTAAACCTCACCGCTATTAACTCGCAGATCGATCTCGTTTACTGCAATATGTTGGTCGAATCTTTTGGTCAGTCCGTAGGTGGCGATCGCTAATTCTTGTGGCATGGAGGATTTATCTAATGAACAATTTCCCAGGCTAAATTTTGCTCGGTGGCAAAACTATAGGTAAAGTGATCGACTACGTTTGTGTTGCTAAGTTCCAGGTTATAAAAATCTACTGCTGGATAATCGAAATAAGGTCCTGCATGCCAAGTTCCCATTTCTAGTTTGATAAAATAGTTGCCAGGAATATGGAATGCTTTTAGTTGGCTAAGGTCTGGTTTTGGTGCTTCTGAAGGAGGACATACCGCCATGTACCAGTCTTTACCCCCTAATGCACCCAAACATTGAGTACAAAGACGATGACGAGTAATGCGATCGAACTTTTTGCCTCGATTTTGCAAGTGCATAATATAGAAGCGAGGAGTACCCTGTTGCAGATTTAGCACCGCATCTGTTTCATCGTAGGGTTTACCATCAACAGTAGGGGTAATTAATTGACCGTAGGGTTGAAATTTATCAGCAGTAATTAATTCAGCAGTAATTTGCTTGAGGACAATCTGTTTATCCATATTTTTAACTTGTTTGAATACTAAACATTTTGAGCTTGATATAAAAAATGTAACCTATATTACCTGTAAAAAAATAATCAAAAAAGTCTCAAGTCACAGATTATTGTTTCTTAATTTATATATAATTATATTTTCATACATTAAATAAAATTTGGCAATTACAATTGAGTTGGTAACAAATACCTAAAAAGCATCTCTTTTGTTGCCCAAAAAATCAGTCATAAAATGACCTTACTCGATCGCCAGACATTGTTACAGCAGTTAAATTTAGGATTATCTTTTCATCAAGCTGAATTAAGTCGGATTGATTTATCTTATGCCAATTTAGACCGTGCTATATTTACTGAAGCTTTTTTACGAGGAGCTAACTTAAGTAATATTTCTGGTATAGAGACTAATTTTAGCTCTGCCCATCTCATGTTTGCTAATTTATCAGGAGCTAATTTAGCCAGGGCAATTCTTACTCAAGCTCAATTTAATAGTGCTGATTTATCAACAGCCAATTTAGTAGGGGTATTAGCAAATAAAGCTAAGTTTTATAGTGCCAACTTAAATAAGATAGTGGCTAATAATGCCAATTTTAAATTAGCAGACTTAAGAGAAAGTAAAGGCGATGAAGTTGATTTTAGCTATAGTAATTTAACTAAAGCCAATTTACAACAGACTAAATTAATCAATAATTCTTGGTATCAGACTAACTTGCAACAAGCCAATCTTACCCAAGCAAATATAGTTGATAGTAAATTTATTTCTACCAGTTTTCTTCGCGCTAATTTAAATCAAACTCAGTTAAAGTCAGTTGCTTTTGACTTAGCAGAACTTTTAGAAGTGGATTGGCGATTTGCCCAACTAAATCAGGTTAAAATAGTTGATAGCTCTTTATTAGCTGCTGACTTAGAAGCAACAGCTTTTACAGCAGTTGATTTTACCAACGTCAATTTTCAAGATGCCAATTTAGCCAAAACTAGTTGGAATCGAGTTAAATTTATTGACTGTAATTTTCATGGTGCTATATTCACTCAGGCTCAAGGATTAACCCCAGAACAAAAAACAATGCTCCTCAAAAATGGAGCGTTAAATGTTAATTAATCATTGAGATGCTCGACACAGTTAATTGCGTTACTCGATATCAGTTAGTGACTTACGAAAGATGATTTTGTCTTCTCCAGCTTGATAGAATTCGCGAATCTGTGCTTCCTTTTCATAACCACATTGGCGATAAAATTTCCGCGTAGGTTCAAAGCTTTCTAAACCTGAAGTTTCAACTAAAAGAATTCGTTCTCCACGAGCTGCTAACTTTTGCTCGATATGATGTAGCATAGAAGTTCCACGTCCTGCTCCTTGATAATCAGGATGAACAGCAATTAGATATAAATTCCACGTACCCTCTGTCATCTTCTCTGGCGCACAATAAGCGATCGCTACTGGCTTACCATCATCATAGGTAAACCAATAGTCATTACTATCTTCATTGTTGAAGTAGTCTGATATCATTTCGTCGAGCATATCTGAGGGAAACAATTGATTAGCATCGATTACTATTTTTAGCGCAGGTAAATCATCGGGGGTAATAGGTCTAATATAAGAGTTTTGCTGCATATTCTATAGACAATTAATAATTTTGCAAAGGTGATAAGTCTAAAGATTCAAAGTCTTGCAAAAATTTTAAGAGTTTGGCTGCTATCTGTTTGACACCACCAGTAACATTAGACTCAATATTTAGAGGAATTACAGGATCGTGAAGAGATAAACGCAATAAAAACCAACCATCTTCTTGGGGAGATTTACAAGCAACTCTGACTCCTTCATAATTGTTAGGGACAACTTGCCAATCTGCTTGGGTAGTGGCAAATTCTTGCAGTTGAGCGATCGCCCGATTGCCTACGGCTTTAAAATCATCGGCGTTAATTTTGAGGCGAAATTCTTCACTGGCTAAAGGTTCGGGTAAATTAGCAATTAAATCGGGTAAGTCTTTACCTACTAACCTCAACTTAGCTAGTTCAATTAATAGCTTAGTCGCCAAATATGCCCCATCATCCAGAAAATAATTTTCTTTCATTGCCCCATGACCAGAAGTTTCCATCGCTAACCAAGATTCTTGTCCTG
>JAAUYH010189834.1_pt1 | contig 11651 bp, 7 predicted proteins | sample 7278061 | NCBI WGS metagenome assembly JAAUYH01 (sample SAMN14350203, study PRJNA611818) | marine sediment metagenome | isolation source: surface marine sediment (0.6m) | place: French Polynesia: Moorea | collected 2018-08 | reverse complement strand
TCATACCTCATCAATGGGAACCGGAACCAGTATCGATGGGGTCATTAATGGTGAGATAGATAGAGAGGTTAAGTATTACTTTGATAAAGTGTTTGGCATTTTCTTAGGGGTCTTGCCTCCAAGCCAATGCCGTCAAATGTTAATGCGATACCGTCAACCTGTAGTGCGATATGTCTATATCAAAGAAACAGGAACCCTTCACGGAAATCCCAGTTTTGACCCAGAACAAATTAATAGAACGTTACACGAATATCATACAGAAGGCTTAGGAATGGCTGACATTTTAGCTATGACTCAAGGCTTAAATTCCATTGAGGTGGCCGAGAAAGTGTTAGATATGGTCAACTTTCAAACAGGGGGATGGAATAACCCTCATATTGAAGCTTATTGTCAGTTTAAGGCCAGGAATAATTATGGGTTAGCCAACCTCAGAGAACTCTTTATGGATGAGTTAGTAGAAGAGGGGCATAGGGTAACACTAATTGATATGAAACAATGTCCGGTTAACCCCAAAACTAAGAGATATATGGAAGGGGAGAAAGAACAGGGTAAGGCCATTAATAAAGAAACCTCAACAGGGATCTCGACTGCCCGTACTATCTCTCTAGAACAAGCCATGACCATTAGTCGAAAAGCCAATGCGACGACGGCTGAACTGAATGAAGCGGCCCTAGCATTTCTAACGGAAGAGTTACCGGGCGTTGAGCTTACCCCTGAGTTTATTAATGAGAATGTGGTATCCGATAAACGGCGTAAGCTCAACGCGATTAAATTATTCTGGAAACTCAATAATCCCGATGCTGCTAAGTATTATGACGAAAAGGAATACAGCCATAAGTTTACACAATTTGCTATCCATGACACGGTTTACTTACCGGACATCAAAGCTTATTCACCCTTGGTGAGTCAACTATTAGACCTAGAAATTTTAGAGGTGTTGGCCAACCCTGATAAGGAATATACCCAGGATGACCCTTGGTTATTAGGACTTAAACACAAATCTTTGTTTAGACGAGGACGGTTAAATGATCTTTGTAACGTGACCGTCACTAAAGATTCTCACCCCGTCCACTTAGCTAACCGTTTACTCGCCAAGATCGGTTTGGGTTTGGTGGGCCAGCGAAAACGGGTGAATGGGGAACGGGTTTGGATATATAAACTCAACTTAGAAAGATTGAATGACCCTGACCGGTTAGCGATCTTAAACGCCTTGGATCTTAAGTGGAGTCAAACCAAGGCCAAGTATGGCTTAGAGGGTGTCCCAAAACTCGCCGAAAAGAGTATACAAAACCAGGGAAGTTTTGGGACAGAAGATCCGGTTAATACCACCCCACAAGTTTCTGAATGTGGGACCAAAGATCCAAAGTCGACAACAAATGAAACCATTGAAGTTGTAGCCGCCGTCCCTGAACCGGTATCCATCGATGAGGGGACTAAAACCCAGGAGACACTTGGGCTAAAGGGTGTCCCAAAACTCGCCGAAAAGAGTATACATAACCAGGGAAGTTTTGGGACAGAGGATAACTTGATTGAGTTGGTTAAGCCGACTCATTTTAAGCTACCCATGAATCGAGGGTTTCATCAGTGGTGTTCCTTTAAGTATGGGGATATGATTTATGATTCCCGTCAAATGAACCCAGAACCTTTATGGGTGATCGGTTCGGATCTGAGTGAGGGGCATGGGTTGATCGTAGCTGACGAGTCTGGGATAGAGATCATCCCCTATCGTTATGGCGTGCTGTGGGTGGCTCAACGAGTGGGTTAAGTTTGAGTTTTGTGGGGATGAAGATCCACGAAAGTAGATCAAAAAAAAAACAAATTCCTTTCCCATCTGCCCGTTGGGGGTTCTAGGGGGTCTCCCCCTAGACAGTTACTCCGTACTGACTTTTGGAACGCAGTGACAAAACGTCAGTACATGGAGTGCGCTGGCTTAGCTTTCGCTAAGAGGTACCACTAACACCCTAGATGAGAGCCAAATCGGTCAAATCGGACAGCTAGGGGGGTCAAAAAAGCTTGTTATTGGACGTTACTCGACGTTACTGGACGTTACTAAACGTCGTTGATAGTCATGATTGGTTATCGATTTTGGGTCAGATCCGGGTCAAAAACCGAGTCGGGGTCACTTTTTTGATAACAATTAGTAACGTTAAGTAGGAGTCAGTGACGTTTAATGACGAGTAGCGACGTTTAGTGACATTAAATAAATCTTTTGAAAATCAGGGTTTTTCGTCATTGAATGAACCAGTGAAAAAATAAGCCTACCCAGATGGGTAAAAAGTGGCTGCTGGTTACGGTCACTGTGGGTCGTCTTATCAGACAAACCCTTTTTATATTTCCTTAAGATCCTATCATTGAATGTGTGCCTTTCCATGAAGAGGAGACAGATAGGACACACAAGCGCGGCCTGTTATGGGGCATGAAGGGAAAAACCACTATAAGGATCTACCATTGACTGTTATTCATCTAATAATATCTGGGATTTAATTTCAGATTGTAGATGCTAGTTTGTTCGTTGATTAATTGTTACTCCTAAAGAGTAGGACGTGAGAAAACATGATTGAGAAAGTTAAAAAATATATACAATTGAAAAATTAAAACTCCAACCATCGAACTAATATAGAATATGAATAAAAAATTTTCTGACATTTAAAATCCCTCAAATCTTTACCATGATTTACAGTATGCCCAAACAAACTGAGATATTTCTAACTGCATTATTAGTTAATCATTAGAATCGATTAGCTTATCTGAGAGGTTGATGAGAACAGGGATCTAATTCGGATAGTTTGTTTAATGTGATCGCTAATTGTCCATCACGTTCTACTGTTCTAGTCCCAACCCCATTGATTCGGCTTTTACTTGAGAAAAAAGTAGCGAAAGTCTTTTATTGAATGGTTTACAAGTTTTTAGTGTCGGAAAAATATAGTTATGCGATCCTAGAAAATATAAAAAAACCCCCAAATATTAAAGGAGGATTTTAAGTCTAGGTCTGATATTTAATTTTATTGTTTCTTGGCTTTTGCTAATTTACGTTTGAAACCTGTTCCAAAGGCGATCGCTGTTCCCGCTCCGAGGATGGTGAGAGGTTCGGGGACAGGAGCATTCTCCAGCTTGACATTATCAAGAACTAATCCTCCATTATCTCCTCCAGCATGATTAAATATCAAGTTTGTTGTTATATCAGTTGTAACATCAATTGTTCTTGTAATAGTTCCTGTGTTATTTATATCAAATGTTTCACTAAATAAACTACCTAAAGATACGGTCATTGTATTGTTAGAAGTAGCTCCTGGATTTTGACCTAATATATCAAACATTAAAGTTATAGTATCACCGGTGTTAAAATTAAAAACCGATTTAGATTGAAGTGTTCCAGCATTAGCTGAAGTGCCATCCATGTCTAAATATAAACCGTTACCTGGAAAAAAATCAAATGAACCATTTCCTATTAAATCAACAGTTCCATCAGTTACATCCCAGTTGACAAAACTATTGTAATTTAATGCTCCTGATCCTCCGTTCTCAGAATCAAAATTGTCTTGTAGTAATATTACACTAGCTTCAGCTTGTAAACTTGAAAAACTTATGAAACCTAAGAAAAAACTTGTTGTAAGTAAAAGTTTCTTCATTAAAAACCACCTCAAAAAAATTCTGTTCGTCTTAACATTAACCAATTTTTATACAATTGTCTGTAAATACAATGTATAACTTAAAAAATAACAATACAAATATACTTTATTGATACCATAGAAATTTATCTATTAATGAATTGACTAAAGTTAAAATATTTCATACAACAGTTTAACTAAAAGCTTGTTTGAGAAAACTAACTCCTGAGAACGCGAGCTTGCACGACCTTCATTTTATATATACAATAATCTAGACAAATATATAGATATTATTTTTGTCTAGATATAATCTAGAATATAGAAGTAATCTAGATTATTATATAGACATGGACACAACTACGTTAGCTACGTTCAGGATAGATAAAAAAACCTGGAAGAAGTTTAAGAAATGGGCAGCAGATAAGGACAGTAATGCTAGTAAAGAGTTAAATCAGTTTATCAAAAGAGCATTAGGACTTATAGATGAAAATATAGATACTAATCTTGATAACAATCTAGAACAACGTATAGAAACTTATCTAGAAGATAATCTAGATAACCGTATAGAACAAACTGTTACTAACTATCTAGACAAGAATCTAGATAATTATATAGACAAAAATATAGACCAAGAACTACCCAAAGCAGAGTCTTTACAAGAAGAATCCAATGAACAGTTAACTAATGCAGAATTAGCACGCCGTATGAATGTGAGTCCAGCTACAGTTTCTAGATGGGCTAATCAAAAACGTCAACCACCATTAGATCTAGAATGGCGGTATGATTTAAGTCTCAGAAAATGGGTTAAATAAGAAAGTAAAAACCCCCAATTAAGGGGGAGATGACTAATTGTTTTTCTCGAGAATCATTGTTCCCTCTTTAATTCTAACAGTCCTAATCTATTCTTAAGAATTATCGGATTCAAGACTTATCTTAAACCTAATGATATATTTTCCATATTGAACAAAATTCTGAAAAATAATCTTATTAAGTAATGGTAATTTTTTGATTAACTCAATCCCCCATTTGAGTTAGTTGTTATTTCCTAACCTAATTGATTTAGACCAAAATACTCTAGTTAAATTACCCAATTATTTTCGGAGTTTTACTATCATTGATTTTTTAAAAGTGTATTAAGATAAATATATATTGATTTAAGAATATTTTTAATATGCTAAGAGAAGATATAGAAGTTTTATGGATTACTATAGTTGGTTCTAGCTTGTCTTTTATACTGACAGTTTTCTTCAGTTTTTAACTGTACTTTATTAGTTTTCATTCTAGGCACTAATACTCAAATAGTTTTCCAATGTCTCTAAAATCAACCCAGATTCTGTACTAGGAAGATCCAAGTAAATAATCATCCAGCCTTAGTTAAGTTATGAACTGGTGGGAAATAGGGATCTCTGGTATGAAGGCTGGATGATTATTATTATGGAAGTCCCCTATCCCCCTTAACAAGCATTTATACTTGAGCATAAATCACTACTCTCTAAAAACAGTTACACGGCTACGAATTCGCGATCTTGCGGAGCAAGGGCAACAGCGCAGCGAAAACGATTTGTAGAAGCTTCACTTGCATAAATAAAAAGATCTAGTCATATAGATATTTAAGAACAAAGAAACTTTTACAAAGTTAAAAGTTTTAAAACAAATATGAGGACATAATCATGGCTATAGATTTTCGAACAGTTTCTATTACAATTCCTCAGGGTACTGGACGTAGGAGTATTGACGGGGCTGCTGTGTTTAATTCAACAGTATTAAATGCTGGTGTCGCATTAAATGGTTTTGCACTTGATTTTACTGCTCCTGATCGCCCATTTAACGTTATGGAAGCTGATGTAGACATTGTTGCTATTACACAAAATACTGTTACATTCCGTGTTGAATGTCAATTAGCTGACAGAAACTTTGACGATCCTTATTCTGGTTACGTTACTGCTATGGTTACCGCAGACGTTGGATGATAAAAACATTTTTAGATCCAGATTTAAAAGAAATAAAGCAGTTAAAGGAAAATTTTTAGTTGCTTTATTTCTTTGATTAATTTTTTCTTTGATTAATTTTTCTAAAAACACATTCAAGAAATTTCAGGCCACCATGACCTCGGGACTCTCCAAGCTTACCTAGAAGTCTCTACCGAACAAAAACAATTTGCTGTCTCTGTAATCGGTTGGTGATCTTCATCCTTTTTCTACTACGTTTAAACGACAGTTGTGTGTTAGTTTGTAGTATAAATACTAACAAGCAAGCGACAAGATGTAGCATATTCGTAACAAAAACGTTTTATAAAACAAGCCATTGTGGGTCGGATCTAGCGAAGATACTGTTGGCGAATGTGCTACACAGCATATTACATTAGGTATTACTAATCGCCAAAGTAAAGATTTTTCATTTTTGTAGTACGATTAATTTCATACAGGATTACTTTCGCCAACAGTATCATCCAAGGCGGATTTCAAGCCGATTTCATTTTAGCCCGAAGAACTTAGCGGCATTCGTCTACTGCTTAAGATCCTAAACTTCGATTGACTAAAAAAAATAGAATCGTTAAACTTAACAATAATTGTAATCAGTCACTTTTCCTAATAATGAAAGTTGATAATGTCAACGATGGAAAGAGTTTTGTAATAATTTAGAACTCAGGCTGATTATTTTTAAATTAAGCTTTTTTATCCTCTTATATATAGAATTTCCATTCACATGGATCGTGAACAGACATGACATCTTTATCTACTTGGCGAAAAAAGCTAAACTATCTGCTTGAAAAAGAAGCAGTAGCAAGCGATCCAGAGCAGAAATTTCATCTAAAATCTGCTATTGAAGAATGTCAGCAAAAAATTGCAGAATTAGAAAATAAACAACAACAAGGGTCTAAAACTTTTAATGCCCCCAAACAACAAACCAAGAAAATCCAAAAGTTATTAAAAACGTTATTTAATCCCGTTATAAAAGATCGGAATTTAGTAATCAATTTATCGACTTTTTTTCTATTCCTATTAATCGTGATTTCTTTAAAAGTAGTAACATCTTTAGTTGCTTGGCGACAAACTCAAATTATTGAAAATACAGTTAAAGATTTCCAAGACTTTAAGAAAAGCAAAGATGAAGATGAGAAAGCGAGTCATTTAATGTCAGTTATGGAAAAAGCAGGGGGGATTAATAGATTTTTTGCCCAGAAATATACTCAATATATTTTACAGAAGATGAACCACGATCTTCAACTTAATAATGATATTCTCTGCAATTTTTCTTCAAGTCCACTGTGGACTGTAGACTTTGATGGAAACCAAATAGCAACAGGAGGATGGTCAAGAAAAGTTTATATTTGGGACGTTACCAAACAATGTTCAGATAATCATATAAAAACTTGGAAAGCTGACGATATTATCAGCAGTGTAGACTTTAATCATCAACAAGAAAAAATATTAGCTGTCGCCGCAGGAGTTAAGGTTAACATCCTCAAACAAGAAAACGAAGTTTATGAATCTTATGCTTCTAAATCTTTACGTTATCCCATACTAAATATTGATGTTAGCTTGAATGGAAAAATGATCGCTATTGCTGGGGGGAATGGTTCAGTTGTTTTATGGAATTTTGAGAATCAAAACGATAATGTTAATTTTTGTCCAACAAAAGTCGACAAACCCATCAGAGATGTAGAATTTTATCCTAACCTCTCAAGTAAGTTATTAGCTGCGGGGGGAGAAGATGGGCAGTTAAATTTATGGAATGTCCGTTCCTGGTCACGTTGTCGGGAGGAAACCGATCGCAACCATCAAGTCCAACCCATTGGAGAGGGAAGCAAAGGTTGGATCTGGAGTATCGGTTTTCATCCCCAGAGAAAGCTCATGGTCACAGGAGGGGGAGATAGCATCCTTCGTCTCTGGAAGATGGAGTATAATTCTTGGAACCTCACCCATACATGGCCTACCCAACAAACACGGATAACCAGTGTACAGTTTAATTCATCACAGGGAAAAATACTAGCAACGGCGGGATGGGATGGTACGATCAAGCTTTGGAATTTATCAGGAACACCGTTAGCTCACTGGACTGCTCCGAGTCCAGTGGTCAGTTTAAGCTTTAATGATAATGGAAAAAAGATTGCGACAGCCCATTTAGATGGAACAATTAGAGTGTGGAATATACCCACATTAAATGAATTAATGTTCCAAAGTTGTCAATGGCTCAATGACAGACCTTCTGGAGACTCTAAAAAAAGAAAAAGACAACAAAATCTCTGTAAAAATTATTAATTACCTGTATTGACCAATTAATGATTTAACTTGTTCTAACTCGTCTTTTTTGAGGAAATTTGGCCCAGTCGAAATAATATTAGTGCCTTTCGTCTCACTGCGAAGTCTTAGTTGATATTTCGCTTTCCAAAAGAGTAATTGTACTATCATATAACCTTGTAAATAAGGTTGCTGATCAATAGCAAACAAAGTGTTTTCGGACTTGTTAATATTATCAATAATTTCTTGACTTAAATCAAAAATTCCATGAGCAAATTTATCTTGAGGTAAATTTACATCATCAATAAAATCATAGAAAGGTTCAGCACCGATTGGCCCTAAGGATAAATATATGGTAAATGCCTTATCTGGATGATTTGTGTAGTCTTTAATGAGAGCTTCTTTAATAGCAGGGGGATCATTTTTTTGAGTATCCAGCATTGTATATTCAATTGTTTTTCCTTTGGCTTTCGCTTCATTAATTGCTCTTTCAAATCCTTGGCAACGGGCTGTTAGATTAGTTGCTTCTGGAAAATGGTTAATGCAAACTGCTCTACCTTTTTCATTAATCTGTTTGGTTAATCGTAACCCCGCTTCATAACCAGCTTGTTGGTCATTTTGTCCAAGATATGTCAGGTCTGAAATAACATGATTATTGAAACTAGCACCCGCATTATAAACAATTGTGGGAATTTCCTGGGTAATTAGTTTTTCCAGATATTTACTAACTGTTTCATCAATAAAAGTGATTCCCACAGCATCTGGTAGCGGTTCATGGTCTGTCAATTCACTAAACAAATGTTCATATTGCTTAATCATATCCTCATTATTTTCATCGGAGGTTCTTAGAGGACGTAGAAGTTCTACATTGACATTAAGATTATTGGCAGCATCATTAATTCCTTTCTCAACAACACACCAAAAATAAGCCCAGGGACAAGCATCATGTTGAAGTAATACAATATTGAAATCTGAAGTGTTAGGATTAACATTTAGTTTAGAAATAGGTAGCTTTTGAGGTTGAGAAAAAAAGAGCGCAAAAACTACTATCAAGGATAAACCCATAAAAAAGCTTAGCTGAATTAATTTTTTTGTTAAATTATTGATATACATGGCTTAAGATTTTAAAGTAGATCACATTATCTAATCTATAATAAATCTAGTTATCTAGTTTAGCTATTCCATTACCTTCGTCGATATTAGCACATAGTTTATTAAAAATATGGCCACATCTTCTAAAATATGTCCATGTTCCCTCTTGATTTGATTTGATACTAATTTTTAAAGTATTTGAGTAATTTTTTCCTAAGTAAAAAGATTTATAAGTTAGATAGATGAAAAGCTTTGCATCATCTTCCCTATTTACTTTTATATGCCCACGGGGTGATTTAATCCAATGGTCACTTCTGTTCCTACCATTTTCAAACTGAACATTATGATTAATATTATGAACAAGATCGTCTTCAACAGCATGATGAAAAAAATGTAGAAAATAATCAAACTGCCGCATACGATTATCATTAATATAATAAGTTCCTACAGAACTAAAATGTGAATTATCAAAAACTAACCATCCTACTTTGCGATAAGATTGTTTATTTATTTTTCCATATAACTTTATATAAACTTGATTACTTACTTTTCTTCTTTGTAATAAAATATTTTTCTCAAATTCCTTTTTGAAGCTAGTTAATATAGGATTATCAACTTTTTCAAAAAGAAACAAACTTAAAAAAAATATAAGTACCAAAAATTTTAAAGTAGTTTTTTTTTCATTTAATCACCTAACCTATTATTTTAAAGATAATTGATGTAAATTCGAGTTATTTAACCTTTAAATCTTTACTTTACCGCTATAACTTCAATCATTCTCTATTATAATCAGTTTTTGACTTTTAGCTCCTAAATGAGAATATTTCTCAATATCGACCTTCAGTTTGATCACGTAAATATTATTGGCTCTTTAGCTAGTACATTTAAACCAAAATAAATAGAGCTTATGAATAAACGAGAGAATGGGGGTTGTAGCGAAGGGAAAAGATAATAAATTCTTAACTCTGCCAAAATACCCAATTTTGGAGTAACGAAATATCAACTTTATAGAGTCAAGTCCACAATACTTATATATCGTGGATATAAGAAATTTAAAACTCCCACCCCCATGAAAGTTAAGGGCCATGGCCAAGCTAAAGTATTAAACACCGCCGAACTACAACGGCTCTTTACTGAAGGTTTTACTAACCCCCGCGATCGCGCTCTATTTGGCATCTGTTTATTCACCGGTTGCCGAATCTCCGAAGCTCTCGCCCTCGAAATAACGGACATTAAAGGCGGTACGCTCACCTTCCGTAAGTCTACCACTAAAGGCAAGCTCAAAACTCGTCAAGTAACCATTACAGACTCTCTCAAGCCATTTCTTGATGATTATCAACCCAAGCGTCAAATAGGCGATGCTGGCTTTCTCTTCCCAGGTAAACAAGCCTGGAGGCATCTCTCTCGCTACGCAGCCGATAAGCTCCTTAGAGCCGGTTGCTCTCGCATTGGAGTCGAAGGTGTCAGCACCCACAGCTTCCGACGCACCGCCTTAACCCAAATGCACAACGCTGGCATCCCTTTAAAACACATTCAGGAAATTTCAGGCCACCACGACCTCGGTACTCTCCAAGCTTACCTAGAAGTCTCTACCGAACAAAAACAATTTGCTGTCTCGGTCATCGGTTGGTGATCTTCCTCCTCTCCTTGTTTAGATCCCGACAAAGAATTAAAATCTTATTCATTGACAAAAAAAATCAGGGGGTTTCCTGACATGAAGATGAATTCTTTACTTGAATCCGGTCGTTAGATTCCGAACAAAATCCAGTATTACTTCAAAGCCAAGGGGAAACCAAACCCCAACCAAACAATTATCTATTTATGAAGTTTACCGCTTTTTTGTGCGTTTCTGAAAGGGACTAAGTAAAAAGACTCACTAAATTACAGATTGCAGATTTTAGATTAATTGTTGATTAAAGACGGGTAGATTCTCAATTTCCCCATATTTAAAAACAAGAGCTTGTATTTACTCAATCTCCAATCGAATTTCTCCAATCTCAGGTCAGAGCAAGCCCCCTTGTGTACCACCACAAGAGGACTTGAGCAATGGCTAAATTTATCCCCACCACCCGTTTTAACCCCTGCCCCTTATGTTCCGATACCAGTGGGGACTGTAGAATGGTCGATGACACCATCCTCTGTCATGACTACATTGATCAAGATTCTCCCGTTAGAGGCTATAAATGGCTTAAGCCTAGTAGTAACGGGATATGGGGCGTTCACATCGTCGACGACGGAAAACAATTTGACCGTGACCAATGGGAACGGGACAAAGCCAAACGGGACAAACAAAAGGAACAAGAGCTAGAAGAAATAAAAGCTAAAGCTCTCCCTATCAAGGAAAGGGACAAAGGCTACCGTAAAATAGCCCATTACCTCGGATTAGCGTCAAGCCATCGCCAAGACCTCCTAAGACGGGGGTTAAGTGAAGAGCAGATCGCCGATTATCCCTTCTTTAGTGCGGATAACTACAACAGAATTCCCTGGGATATCCCCAAAAATCTGCCAGGGGTAGGGATAGACAGATATAGTGGTGATAATTGTCTGATTATCAAAGATAGTGGTTATTTTTGCCCTAGCTTTGACCTTAATGGTCAGGTTAACGGCGGTCAGATTCGCTATGAAACCGAAAATAATAAATATCGCTGGCCAAAAGGAATCGTATCATCCAAGCTACCTAACGGAGAATTGCCTCTAACGTTCCATAAGG
>JAAUYH010036090.1_pt1 | contig 11657 bp, 10 predicted proteins | sample 7278061 | NCBI WGS metagenome assembly JAAUYH01 (sample SAMN14350203, study PRJNA611818) | marine sediment metagenome | isolation source: surface marine sediment (0.6m) | place: French Polynesia: Moorea | collected 2018-08 | reverse complement strand
CTGCTTTGCTACGCTCGTCGGGGAAGGGGGCGTCATAGGCGGCGACTTCCTCGGCCGTGCGTTCAGTAGCGGTGGCGCGCTGAAGCAACTCACCGATTTTGAATTCGGGCGAGGACTTGGCGAATTGACGCCATGCCAGGAAAGCAGGGGAAGGCGTGCCGCCAGTAGGGAGGAACGTGTTACTCGCGACAACACACGTAAACCGCTCAGGCTCTTCGCCAACCATGCGCAGGCCAAGAAGCCCGCCCCAATCCTGACAGAACAGGGCAGCCGGGTCCGGGACCACCGAATTGCGCCATTGCTTGAGCCAGTCAATGTGGCGGTCATAGGTGTAGAATCCGATATCGTCGGGCTTGTCGCTCTTTCCGAACCCGATCAGGTCGGGTGCCAGGCATCGAAACCCTGCATCACGCAGCACCGGGATCATCTTGCGGTAGAGAAAGCTCCAGCTAGGTTCGCCGTGGAAGAGCAGCACTGCCGGTGCATCGATCGGCCCTTCGTCTATGTAGTGCATCCTCCCGGAATGCCCTTCACCCAGATCCACCGTGATCCAGTGCTCGGCAAAGGAATAATCCGGCAGGTTGGCGAAGCGTGCGGAATCGGATGCCAGGACTTTCATGCTATTCTCTCCTCATTCACGAGAATTGAGTAGCATGAAAAAACCCAATGTGCAGACTTAAGCGCTCTCGCCCGGATTATCTCCCATCGGCACACGCTCCTTGAAGGTGTGAGTGATATAGGGGAACGGGATTTCGATGCCCGCTTCATCCAGCCCACGCTTGATCGCGCGCACGACCTTGTCCTTCGATTCCCATCCCGAGCGGGGCGTTGAACCTGACCACCAGCGCACAAGGAAATCGACCGAGGACGAATTGAATTCCTGCGCGAAGATATCGATGCCCTTTTCAACGTCGATATTATCGACGGCGGACACCGCCTTGCGGATAACTTCGGCAGCTTCGTCGAGATCTGTGTCGTAGGAGACACCAATAACGACATCATGGCGCCGCTGCTCTTTGTCGGTCAGTATCTCAACCGGGTTCTTGAACAGGATCGAATTGGGAACGACGGTAACTTCGCCGGACAGCTTGCGGATATGGGTTTCACGCAATGTAATGTGCTCGACTTTCCCGACGATGCCCTCGCATTCGATCACGTCGCCAATACGCATCTTTTCGCGCACCATGATGAGCACGCCTGCGAGGAAGTTCTCGAAAATGTCCTGAAACGCAAAGCCAATGGCGACTGCGCCGATGCCGAGGCCGGCGATCAGGCTGCCGATGGTCAGTCCGGGGAAAACAACTACGGCTGCCAGCAGAACGCCAAGTATCCAGATTCCCAGCTTCACCAAGGTCTCGATCAGAGTGCGGAGTGACGGGCGCAGACTCGTCTTGCCTACCATCCTGTCCACGATCTTGACCGCGAACTTCGCGATGATGGCCGTCAGGATAACAAGGACGAGCGCAATAGCGATCGAAGGCAGTGCTCTTACGAACTCGGTGCCCATCGTGTTTAGCTGATCAATCAATGTGTTGAGCATGTTAGTTTCAGGAACCCCCTTGTTTGTTACCCAACGAAGTCGCTGCTGTATTCGTTCCGAAATCGCGGATTAGCAATTGCGGCAGGTAGACTTCAAAGGCGTCTGCAGGCAAGCAGCGCTGATGATCAACGAAAGCGAAGAACTGGCCGAAATCCGCCGCGCGGTGCGTGCCTTGTGCGATGATTTTCCGGGTGAGTATTGGCGGGCGAAGGACGCAGTTCGTGAGTATCCGGGCGAATTCGTGGATGCGCTGACCAAAGCGGGTTTCCTCGCTGCGCTTATACCCACCGAATTTGGCGGTAGTGGCCTCAGTCTCGATGCGGCGTCGGTGATCATGGAGGAAATTCAGGCTTCGGGCTGCAATGGCAGTTCAGCGCACGCACAAATGTACATCATGAACACCCTGCTGCGTTACGGTTCAGATGCGCAGAAGGCTGAGTACCTCCCTCGCATCGCCAATGGAGAGTTGCGCCTCCAGGCATTTGGCGTTTCAGAGCCGACCAGCGGGACCGATACTCTCAGCCTCAAGACCCGCGCGGTTCGTGATGGCGATGAATATGTGATCAGCGGCCAGAAGATATGGACAAGCAGGGCCGAACATTCCGATCTTATGCTGCTGCTCGCCCGGACTACGCCTCGCGATAAGGTCGAAAAGAAAACCGAGGGGCTATCGATCTTCTTGGTAGATATGCAGGAAGCCATTAAGAAAGGGATGAGCGTCAAGCCCATTCGCACGATGATGAACCATTCATCCTGCGAGGTCTTTTTCGACGACCTGCGTATCCCGGCCTCCGCCCTTGTGGGTGAAGAAGGGAAGGGCTTTCGCTACATCCTCTCAGGCATGAATGCGGAGCGGATCCTGATTGCAGCGGAATGCATTGGGGATGCGAAGTGGTTCATTGAGCAGGCGCGATCCTATGCGAGCGACCGCAACGTCTTTTCCCGGCCCATCGGACAGAACCAGGGCGTACAGTTCCCGATTGCGCGGTGCTACGCCCAAATGCGCGCGGCCGAGTTGATGGTTCACCACGCTGCGCAGGTTTATGACGAAGGCGGCAATCCGGGAGCAGAGGCGAATATGGCCAAGCTGCTCGCATCCGAAGCAAGCTGGGCAGCGGCTGACATGTGCGTCCAGACTTTCGGCGGTTTCGGGTTCGCAGAGGAATACGATGTGGAGCGCAAGTTTCGTGAGGCACGCCTCTACACGGTGGCTCCAATCTCCACGAATCTGATCCTGTCCTATCTTGCGGAACACGTTTTAGGTCTCCCGCGATCCTACTGAATTGCTGCCAATTTCCCATTTGGTAAAAAGAAATGAGGCCTTTTGGCTCATTTCACTTGCAGTGCGCAGTTAACTATGATTCTGTGGCATTGGATCGGGGAAAACTTCAATGCGCAGACCACCAAGGGAACATGTGAAGCAGGGGCTGGCGCTCCTCTTACTTGTTTTCCTGACTGTGTCGGCGATTGCCGGTCCCACAGGTTTGCTTGCCTGGCATGAGAATTCCGAAGAGCTTGAACAGCGTAATGCCCGGATTGCGGTATTGATCGAGCAACGCGATGCTCTGAAGAATCGCGTCGAACTGCTTGATCCAGAAGGCGCGGACCCTGACCTCATCAGCGAGCTTGTTCGTGAAGATCTCGGCGTTCTTCATCCCGATGAAATCGTGATCACTCTCGACGAAGAGTAACCAACCGCGCCGGGGATTTGGCGCAATCTAACCATAATGGCAAAACTGACTGCAACTGCGCGGCTTTACGTTGCGTAACCGGACAGCGCGCGCTTATAGGAGCGCCTCTGGTGGTTGTGCGCCTCGTCCTTCCCGGCAGCGCGCGACAAACAAAGAAGGGATCACAATCTTGGCCAAAAAGCCTGCCGCGAAAGGGGCGAAAAGCTCCACCAAGCCCGCACCCGAAGCTGTTGCCCCATCCGATGATCCGGATTTTGTCCTGCACTCGCTTCAGGAAGAATTCGAAGCTGCAAAGCGTTTCGATGCGACAGACGACCAGATGCTCGAATTCTATCGCCAGATGCTGCTCATCCGGCGCTTTGAAGAAAAGGCTGGTCAGCTTTACGGTCTCGGGCTGATTGGCGGATTCTGTCACCTGTATATCGGACAAGAAGCGGTTGCGATTGGCCTTCAATCCGCGCTCGATAATGACCGCGACAGTGTGATCACGGGCTATCGCGATCACGGCCACATGCTTGCCTATGGCATCGATCCGAAGGTCATCATGGCCGAGCTGACCGGCCGTGAAGCAGGGATTTCAAAGGGTAAGGGCGGCTCGATGCACATGTTTAGTACCGAGCATAAGTTCTATGGCGGCCACGGTATCGTCGGTGCTCAGGTTGCTTTGGGTGGCGGGCTCGCTCTCGCGCACCAGTACAATGAAGATGGCGGCCTGTGCCTTGCCTATTTCGGTGACGGTGCAGCTAACCAGGGACAGGTCTACGAGACCTTTAACATGGCAGCGCTCTGGAACCTGCCCATCGTCTTCGTGGTCGAGGACAACCAATACGCAATGGGTACGGCCAGCTCGCGCTCCTCAGCGGAAACCCGCTTCCACCGGCGCGGCACGGCTTTCCGCATCCCGGGTATGGAAGTCGACGGGATGAACGTGCTCGAAGTCCGTGCCGCCGCAGAAGTAGCATTCAAGCATGTGCGCGAAGGCAAGGGCCCAGTCCTGATGGAGTGCAACACCTACCGTTATCGCGGTCACTCCATGTCCGACCCAGCGAAGTATCGTACCCGCGAGGAAGTACAGGAACAGCGTGAGCAGAAAGACCCGATCGAGCGTCTCAAGAAGACGCTGATCGAAGCGGGCCACAGCGAGGATGACCTGAAGGCCATCGACAAGGACATTCGCAAGATTGTCTCAGAAGCAGCTGATTTCTCGGAAAGTTCGCCTGAGCCTGATCCGTCCGAACTCTACACAGATGTTCTGGTGGAGGAGTACTGATCCATGGCTATCGAACTCAAAATGCCTGCGCTCTCCCCAACCATGGAAGAAGGCACGCTGGCCAAGTGGCTCAAATCCGAAGGCGACACGATAGAACCCGGTGACATCATCGCCGAGATTGAAACCGATAAGGCAACGATGGAATTCGAAGCCATCGACGAGGGCGTTCTGTCGAAGATCCTCGTAGCTGAAGGCACCGAGAATGTTGCTGTCGGCACCGTGATTGCCCAGCTGGAAGGCGAGGGCGAAGAAAGCTCCGCTCCAGATGAAACACCAGCACCTGCACCAGCGCCCGAGCCTACGCCTGCTCCAGCGGCCGCACCGGAAAAGCCGGTATCGTCAGGTCCGGCCAGCGACCCGGCAAGCCCCGAAGGCACAAGCTTTACCTCAACCACAGTGCGCGAGGCTTTGCGCGACGGAATGGCCGAAGAAATGCGCGCTGACCCGCGCGTATTCGTTATGGGTGAGGAAGTCGCTGAATATCAGGGTGCCTACAAAGTCACTCAGGGCCTGCTCGACGAATTCGGTCCCAAGCGCGTGATCGACACACCGATCACCGAATACGGCTTCGCAGGGATTGGCACCGGCGCGGCAATGGGTGGCCTTCGCCCGATTGTCGAATTCATGACCTTCAACTTTGCGATGCAGGCCATTGACCACATCATTAACTCGGCTGCGAAGACGAACTACATGTCGGGCGGCCAGATGCGCTGCCCTATCGTCTTCCGCGGTCCCAACGGTGCGGCAAGCCGCGTGGCAGCGCAACACTCTCAGAATTACGGGCCATGGTATGCAAGTGTCCCCGGTCTGATCGTCATTGCGCCCTATGACAGCTCGGATGCAAAGGGCCTGATGAAAGCGGCTATCCGCTCTGAAGACCCGGTTGTCTTCCTTGAGAACGAGCTGGTCTATGGCCGCAGCTTCGATGTGCCTGACCTTGACGATCACGTCTTGCCAATCGGCAAGGCGCGAATCGTTCGGGAAGGCAAGGATGCAACCATCGTGACCTATTCGATCGGTGTCGGCTTTGCGCTTGAAGCGGCAGAAGAGCTGGCCGAGCAGGGGATTGATGCCGAAGTTATCGACCTGCGGACTCTCCGTCCGCTCGACAAGGAAACCGTGCTCAAGAGCCTCGCGAAGACCAATCGACTGGTTGTCGCGGAAGAGGGTTGGCCGACTTGCTCGATTGCAAGCGAGATCATCTCGATCTGCATGGAGGAGGGCTTCGACGATTTAGACGCCCCGGTCCTGCGCGTGTGCAACGAGGACGTGCCGCTGCCTTACGCCGCGAACCTTGAAAAGCTGGCCCTCATCGATGCACCGCGCATCGTCGAGGCGGTAAAGAAAGTCTGCTACGTCTGAGCGAAGCTATCGCAGAAGCATTACCCACCGAAGCCCAACTTGCCCTGGCTCACACGCCGGGTGAGCTGCGTGATGCCTTGCGCGTGTTCTTCGAGCTTGACCAGCGGCTTGGGCGTATCGTCGCTGCGACAACCGAACCCATGCTCGGTCAAATGCGGCTCGCCTGGTGGCGCGATATGCTTGGCAAGCCACCCGGTGACCGACCCAGCGGCGATGCAGTTCTAGATGGCATAGGAGTGCACTGGCCCGACCGGGAAGAACCATTGATCATGCTGGTTGATGGATGGGAGCACATGCTCGCCGAGGTGCTTGATGATGCCGCAGTGTCTGCGTTCTCTACTGGCCGGGCCGCTGCATTCCTGTGGTTGGTCAAGGGCAATTACGAGGACGATCCCGAAGTTGAGCGCATTGCGGCCAAGCGCTGGGCTCTGGTGGATGCCGCGGCTCATACAACTGAGGGGGCTGACCGCGATATACTGATACAAGCGGCGAAGGAGATCGGCCGAGGTGGGAAACTTCCACGAGAGCTACGTGGGCTGGCTATTCTGGACGCATTGGCGCGGCGCTCGCTGAACAATGGGTGCCGTCCGCTGATGGAAGGGCGCAGCGCGGCACTCGTCGCAACAAGAGCCGCTATCTTCGGACGCTAATTGCGTGTAATTACATCGCCTCAACGGGTCGGGGGCATGTAATGCGTCGAACAATTCTGGGTGTTTTTGTTGGACTGATACTGGCAGGCGTGGGGGTATTCTGGTGGCAGGGCCGTGCACAGGTCGAAGCGAACGCGCCGCCTCCACCTGAACCCGAAGAGGTCGCCGCCGCTCCCGACGAGCTTCCCGAAGCTGATCCAGGCGACCAGGTGGGGCCAGCTCCTCCCGAGGCTTCGGAGCTCACGCGCGAGGAACGCCGGTTCTTCCGCTATGATCGCAATCGCGACCGCATCATCACGCGCAATGAAATGCTCTCAACCCGCTCCGATGCATTCCGAAAGCTCGATGTCGACGGCAACAACTTGCTGACCTTCGAGGAATGGGCCGTGACAACGTCGACGCGCTTTGAAGAGATGGACAAGAACAGCAATGATCAATTGACGCCCGCCGAGTTCGCAACGTCTGCGCCGCAGCCAAGGTCACGCCGCGCGTCTTGCAGCTGCTAGGCAGGCACTGCTTCGCGCGAAGTCTTGATCCACTCCTGCAAATCGGCCTTGGCACGGCTCGTATAGGCTTCTTTGCGCTGTTTCTTCTTCACTTCGTGAAGCGGCGGGAACAGGCCGAAATTGACGTTCATGGGCTGGAAGGTTTCGGCATCGGCATCCCCGGTAATGTGGCTAAGAAGCGCGCCCATGGCGGTCGTCGCGGGAAGGGGCTTCCAATCGCGTCCGGCGATCTCGGCCGCAGTCATCATACCTGCGACAAGGCCAATGGCTGCGCTCTCGACGTATCCTTCACAACCCGTAACCTGTCCCGCGAAGCGCACATGCGGAGCGGCTTTCAGGCGCAATTGGCGATCGAGAACTTCGGGTGAATTGAGAAAGGTGTTGCGGTGCAAACCACCGAGCCGCGCGAATTCGGCATTCTCAAGCCCCGGGATCGTGCGGAACAGCTCGATCTGTACGCCATATTTGAGCTTTGTCTGAAAGCCGACCATGTTCCACAGGGTAGCCAGCTTGTTGTCCTGCCGCAGCTGGACAACAGCATATGGCCAACGGCCTTGGGGGTGCTCTTCGGTGGTGTCGTAAGGGTTATCGAGGCCAACACCCTTCATCGGGCCATAGCGCAAGGTTTCCACGCCGCGCTCAGCCATGACCTCGATTGGCATGCAGCCATCGAAGTAGGGCGTGTCCTTCTCCCACTCCTTGAATTCACCTTTCTCGCCGTCGAGCAGACCCTGATGAAATGCGAGATACTGCTCCTTCGTCATCGGGCAGTTGATGTAGTCGCCGTCCTCGTTCGAGGCTTCGGTGCGCTTGTTCCAGCGTGACTGGATCCAGCATTTCGACATATCGATGCTGTCGCGATGGACGATGGGCGCAATGGCGTCGAAAAAGGCGAGGCGGTCCTGCCCCGTTGCACCCACAATACTCTCAGCGAGTGATTGCGCAGTGAGTGGGCCGGTGGCGACGATGGTGAGGCCGCTATCGGGCAGCTTGTCGATCCGTTCGCGCACAATCGTGACATTAGGGTGGTCGTTCAGCGCTTTGTCGACTTCAGCGCTGAACACATCGCGGTCGACCGCCATGGCGCTGCCCGCAGGAACCCGTGCAACTTCACCGGCGCGCATGACGATGCTGTCGAGTTCGCGCATTTCGTGGTGAAGCAGACCGACCGCGTTTTTCGTATCATCATCCGAACGGAACGAATTGGAGCACACCAGCTCTGCCAGACCATCGGTCTGGTGTGCAGGCGTCATTTCGCCGGAACCGCGCATTTCCGACAGACGGACTTTCACTCCCCGCCGGGCAAGCTGCCAAGCGGCTTCCGATCCCGCGAGGCCGCCGCCGATAATGTGGACATCATGGTGTGTGCTGGTGTTCGTCATGGCGAGCGAAGTAATTGCGTGCTAGCCGCGCTGCAAGCACTTGCTTGGGGAACGATTGGGAAGGGGACCCGAGATGCCGAAGCGCGCATTGATCGAACACCGGCCTTGGCTGCTCGCCAGCCTTGCAGCTGCGATCGCCTATTACTTCCTTTGGAACAACCCGATCGGAGGGCTGTGGCTCTTGATGCTCAAGGGGGCAGGGGTCGGCCTACTCGCAATCTATGCCTGGCACCGGGCGAAGGGGGCGGATGGCCTGATCATCGGCACAGTACTGGCACTGGCCGCTGCAGGCGATGTCGCAATGGACCTTCGCTCCGATGAAACAGGATTGCTTATCCCGGGTGCGATCTTTGCAGCCTCTAATTGTGTTGCGGTGGTGCTTTACTTGCGCAATCGGCGTGAGGCTCCGAGCCAGAGCCAGATGCTGCTCGGTGCTGTCTTGCTGGTCGCGGCTCCGGCGTTATCCTACTATCTCAGCAGGGATGTGTCCGTCACGCTGTATGCAGTGACGCTTGGAGCAATGGCAGCGACAGCATGGACAAGCCGTTTCCCGCGATACCGGGTCGGAATGGGCGCAGTGCTGTTCGTGCTGAGCGACTGGTTGATCTTCAGCCAGACCGGGCCAGTTGATCTGGGCGACTTGCCTGACATCCTGATCTGGCCGCTCTATTATGGCGGACAATTCATGATAGCGACAGGTGTGGTTCAGACCTTGCGCGGGGAAATGCCAGCCAAATAACCGATCACGCCGCGATGGTGGTGCGGTGCAGCTCGCGGCGGTGACCCTCGTAGCCGCCGGTCGCCTTGTGATTGACGCAGCGGTTGTCCCACATGACGAGCATCCCGGGTTCCCACCGATGGCGATAAACGAACTGCTCCTGCTCGCACCAATGGTGCAGTTCCATCACCAATTGGAGCGCTTCCGCTTCGTTCATTCCTTCGATGCCGACGGTGTAGCTGATGGAGCAGAACAGCACTTCCTCGCCGGTTTCGGGATGCGGCTTCACGAGCGGGTGGGGTTGGGTCGCCAAAGCAGCTTCGCTCGGGCGGATAGCCATGGAACGGCCTTCATCCCGCTCGCCATAAAGGCCATCGGGCGCATATCCCCGCTTCGCAGAATGAATTGCGGTCAAAGCGCGCAACTCATCTTTCCGAGCTTCGGGCAAGGCTGCAAAGGATGCCGCCTGATCGCTGAACAATGTGTCTCCACCGACAGGAGGAATGTCGATCGCCAATAGGCAGGTCCCGGATGGAGGCTGCTCGAGAAAACTCCAGTCGCTGTGCCAGTTCTCCGCAAACAGCGGAGATGTCTCATCCGCCTCTCGCTTGATTGCGGCAATATGAGAGCGCCCTTCAATAGGATCGAAGAACGGGTCTTCTCCAAAGCCGCCCATGGCAATGGTGAAGTGCTCAAGCGCGTCATCGTCCATGTCCTGATCGGCAAAGGCGAGGACCTTGTGTTGAAGCCAAGCGGCTCGGATTTCGCGGATCAAGTCATCATCGAGACTGCCGGAAAGGTCACACCCGGTGATCCGGGCGCCGCAAACCTGTCCGCTAGGCTCAATTTTCAGCGTCACTCGGGAGAATCCTTGCCGATATCGTCGTCGGTTTTTGGCGTCGTATCGGGTGAAGTTTCATCTCCACCACCGCGGCGTTCGACCATTTCTTCAACGACGGCTTCTTCCGCCTCGTTCTCGGGCTCTTCGGTCTCATCGATTCGCGCAACGCTGACGATCTGTTCGCCCTTGGCGACGTTGAACATCCGCACACCCGACGACCCGCGACCGATGATCGAATAACCGAGGTTCTCCTCGAACCCCTTCTCGACCAGGTGGCGAAAACGGATGCCGAGACGGATCATCTTGCCTTGATCAGTGACAAGCATGATCTGGTCGCCGTGGGTAACCGGGAAGCTTGCGGCGACGGGACCGTTACGGTCCTTCTCGCTCGGCTCGCCAATATTGACCACGCCCTTGCCCCCGCGCCTGGTGACACGGTATTCGTAGGCAGAGCTGATCTTCCCGTATCCGCGTGAGCAGATAGTGAGGATGAACTGCTCTTTCTCCGCCATCTCATCCATGCGCTCAGCCGAAAGTTCGGGCGTCGCATCGTTGTTCTTCCATGGAGCCGCACGTAGATATGCTTCGCGCTCTTCAACCGTAGTGCCAGTGGAATTGAGCACGGCGAGGCTGACTACTTCGATATCGCCTTTTGGCCCCATGCCCTGAACACCAATGCCGGTGCGGCTCTTGGTCTCACGCGCATCGGTGGCGGCAAAGCGGATCGCCTTGCCCGACGTGCTTGCAAGGAAGATTTCCTGCGTCTCGTCGAGCAGTTCGACACCGATCAGGCAGTCGTTTGTGCCTTCGACAAAGCCCATTGCATATTTGCCGTTGGACGGAATGTTGGTGAAGGCATCCATCGAATTGCGGCGCACCATCCCTTTCTTCGTCGCAAAGACGATGTTGAGGCGGCCCCATTCTTCCTCATCCTCGGGAAGGGGAAGGACGTTGGTCACTTTCTCGTCTGCGCCCAGAGGCAGCAGGTTTACCATCGGACGACCGCGCGTTTGAGGTCCGCCTTCCGGCAGTTTCCAGACCTTCATGCGGTAGACACGGCCGAGATTGGTAAAGAACAGCACCGGATTGTGCGTCGACGTGACGAACAGCTCGGTGACGGCATCCTCATCCTTGGTCGCCATGCCTGAGCGGCCTTTGCCACCGCGGCCTTGCGCTCGGAAAGTATCGAGCGGGGTGCGCTTGATGTAACCGCCATGTGTGACCGTCACGACCATGTCATCGCGCTCGATCAGGTCTTCGTCGTCGAGACCGTCCCAGGCAGGCGCGATTTCAGAGACACGCGGCGTCGCGTAAGTCGCTCGGATTTCCTCGAGCTCCTCACGCATCACTTGGTACAGCTTCACTCGGTCTGCGAGAATCGAGAGATATTCCTCGATCTTCTCCGCGAGCTCGGCAAGTTCCTCGCCGATTTCGTCACGCCCCAGCGCGGTCAGGCGGTGCAGGCGCAAATCGAGGATCGCCTTCACCTGCCGTTCGGAAAGGCGATAGGTTCCGCCATCCTCGTCAGCCGTCGGATCAATCGCTTCGACGAGACGGATATACTGAGCGATATCACCGATGGGCCATTCCTTGGCGAGCAGGCGTTCGCGCGCAGTCGCGGGATTGGGCGCGCCGCGAATGATCGCAACCACTTCGTCGAGGTTGGACACCGCGACCACCAAGCCAAGCAAGATGTG
>JAAUYH010146082.1_pt1 | contig 11658 bp, 6 predicted proteins | sample 7278061 | NCBI WGS metagenome assembly JAAUYH01 (sample SAMN14350203, study PRJNA611818) | marine sediment metagenome | isolation source: surface marine sediment (0.6m) | place: French Polynesia: Moorea | collected 2018-08 | reverse complement strand
TGAGCAAGATAGCTATCCTGAAGGAGTTCGAGACAGCATAGTTCCTACTCCATATCCAATCGAAGAAGATCAGGAGCTATTATCTGAAATCGATGGATCCGAAAGCTCTGACGTGAGTTGGACTACAGAGCCAACGATAGCCCCAAGCTATTCGCCAGACAGGCGATGGAGCCGAATAGAAATGCCGGGGATTATGCCTCTATTTAACGGATTCAACAACTAAAATTAGGTCATTTACGATACATGAAGTGTACCGGATCCTTGCATAGCTTTTTGCATAGAATAGAAAAGGAATTTAGCTGAACTTAGCTCGAAACAGATGACAGCTTTTAGAAAATAGAAATTGTATAGCAACAAGTTTCTAAGTGAAATCTGTAAATTTTCATCCCTTAGACGAAAATGTGAACAGAAGAAATTCTTTTCGCCTAGCATAGTACTGCATATGATTCCACATTTTTCAAGCAAGAACCCAATTTTCAAGTAATTTTTTGGGAGAAATTCAAATAGTGGATTTTCATATTATGGCTTGTTTCATGATCGCTCTACAACGTAAGAGAAAAATCTCTAGAAAGATCCGGCAAGATGCTTGTTTTCACTGGAAGCAGAAACTGTAATAAATCGAAAACGGGACAATTAACGCGTATGGATAGAAGACTATAGACCAATTTAGTTTGTTGGTGTGATTAAAAACATTAGAACGAAATAAAAATTCAATTCGAAACTTAGAACCTCTTACTCCGAAGTACTTCTTGCTGAGGTCAGTGCCAGAATTAAATATCAAACGATTCACTCTGTCGATTCCAGCTGCAACCCGAGTTTTGTCAGTAAAGAGCTGTTTCACACGGTCAGTGAAAAAGCAAACAATTTTCCGCCGTAATTCTCCCACAACAGCGAAAACTTAAATTATATTTCATCCTCAGGGAAGACTAGTTGTACTTGTTATACTTCGAAAGTCGATATCTCTGGAATGATGTGTAATTGTACTCGTGAAGGTATTTTATTTAAGCCGATTGCTTTTCTATCTTTCCTTAAGAAACTGCAAACTGAACTATTCTACTACTGTGTCCTTACAGCTCTAAATTGGAATTTATAACTAAAAATGTGAAGTAGTAGTGACTCTAAGAACGATATTCTGACAGGCAAAATTTCGAGGAATTCTATTTTACAGCTGGCAGAAGTATACTAATTTCCACAAATTTCAGAAAAATTCAGTATCAAGAGATTATCGAAATAACTTGTGCTGTATGTAATCTCGGTGATCATCCACGGCTGACATAGATGCGAAAATGGGGGACCGCAGCACCGCGTTCACAATCAGCACATTCGTACATGGCGGGCTGAGGGCGGGACGAAGCACGATTGGGCGCTGCAGACCACGCCCATACTGCGTTCGAGCATGCGCGAAGTCAAACGGCGTGGCGAAACCGCCGAAATTCACGATGGAGAAAATCGTGATGCCAGCAGACACGGACTACGTAGGTGAATCGCGCGTGGAAGCACGGCTGCAGCGCGTGCTGTGTGTTCGGCGTACTAACAAGTTGGGAGCGAGTAGAGTGGCACGATGTGGCATGGGAGCTATGTGCGGTACCTTGAGGAGGCGCGTGTGTTGTGGCTGAGGAACATCGGCGTGAACTACGACGAGTTGGTGAACGAGCAGTTCACGGAGCTGGTGGTGTCAGAGCTTAACGTGCGGTATCGCGCCCCGGGCCGCATGGGCGACGTTGTGCAGATATCGGTGGAGCCCGAGCGTGGACGCGGTGTGCGGCTGCCTATCAAATGCGACTTGACGAAGGTGGAGAACGGACTAGTTTTGGCGACCGCGGATGTCACGCTGGCACCGGTCAGCACGAAAAACGGGAAGCTGTGCAGACGGCTGCCGGCGTCGCTAATCGAGGCACTCGTGAACGCGGAAGAAAGAGCGTGGATGTAGTGCGAAAAGCGGAACTTTCTGCGGTGATAATAGTTTTTTAGCTAGGTGCACTGTTATTCCGGAAGTACCTGTGCCTATGTCGTTAAAGATGGTCGCTCGCATTTGAGAAAATCGTTTAAGTTTATTGGATTGCACTTTCATCTCATGTAAATTGCACACTGGATTCATGCTTCATAGTCACATTCGTCGTCTATGTACATTGTTGTTGGTAAGGCGACACTATTGAAAAACTGCTCAATCAAGAAGAAAAAGCAGATTGCGAGAATAAAAAAGAAAGAATGTTGGTCAATACCGAGATGTTGCCTCAGGGAGCGGAACAGTAGTAGGACAGAGATTAATCCGAAGCAGTGGGTAGCATTTTGCGGAATGAACATCGAATGTGTTAGTGAGTGCTGTCTTCTCGGACATCCTCGGCCATTCGCGAGGTATTGTATTTCACACTCACCATGTTGATTAATATCAGATAAAATGAGAAACTTGTGATACTTTGCAAAGATTAGGTCGGAATACCAAGGACACGATAAGCGCACAAAATACAGAAATGCAAGTGAGCCAAGCCACTTGGGAGCGTGAAGTATTCATTCCAACGGTGTGGTTGTATTCCATGCTTGCCACCTCGCTGACTTGCTAGAATCAATGGGAACTGATGGAAACGTGATCCGCGATGATCCGCGCAAACTGATATGTGGGTAGATTCTACTGATAATCGTGATCCACATGTTCTGAATCAACTATCATCACCAATCTAGCGTCTAACTTCTGCAACTGAGAGTACTGGTTTTCACCACCAGCCAACGAGATGACGGGTGTCCAGCAAAGTTTTGTGAAACCAACTAGCTCCTATCGAAGTATCAAAAGTATCAAACTAGGTATGGGAATTTGTGCAGAGCTTCTAATGAATGGCTTCGCTGTCGCATAAATGCTAGAGAAATAACACAAGTCTATTTCTACAACATTTCGTACGTAACTCTGAGCAGCTGCTACTTACAAATCATGCATCGGGCAAGTTTGTTTCGAATAAACGATTTATTTACTAATTAATTCTGTTTCTTTTCACTCGAAGGCAGCAGTTGTTGTGTACAGCCAAGACCTCAGCAACTTTTGTCAGCTAGTTCTCTTTGTCTAGAAGCGCTATTGTTTGCGGATCTCGATTTCCCTTGTAGAAACGCACCAAGGCGTTGGTAAACTTCGCTTCGACATCATGTTTGCCCATCTTTCTCGCCGCATACTCGAACAACGTCAGCGACGATCGTACTTTCACGTCATCAGGACCGAACAATCTTCTCGCGCTTAGGTGCTTTTTGTCGTCGTCGCAAATAATGTCCACAAGTTCCAGAATGCGCTTACACAGTTCGTCGTCTGCAAGATACGCTTTCGCCTCACCCAAGCCTTTGATGCCATACTTGTTCGAGGTAGGACTACCTCCAAGTGCGACATGCTGCGGAAAGTGCCACCATACCCAGTGACTCACCTTCTTGCCGTTCTTCAGCTCTCGTTTGGCAGCCTGAATGGTCGTGTCTTGCGCATCGAGAAACCGTTTCAGATCGAACGACTCTTGAGCGGGACCTGCACTGGATCTTCTCCTACTTCCGCGCATAGTGCAGAAATTTCCCATTATTTGGCAATTCCCGAGGACTTGTCCTATTCAGGCCACAGTCGGCTAGTTTGAAATTGCTTAAAAAAGTATGACAAATGTAATCGGCTTTTTCGAATCAATATGACTCGGTTCCAATTCTTTGCGGTTGTGAACAATATACGCTGCCCGTATGTGGTATGTGAATGACTTGGTTTTTGCGTGATAGATAGTTCTCAGGAGGTATGAGGTAGAAGAATAGAATTTGATTGAACAATACAGGACACAGTTCTCGTTTCGCACTCCGCACGGATATCACGCAATTTCGTATGGCGTCGAGGAGGGATGCTGTTGCATGGATGTTGAAAGCAAAGTTTCAAAAGGTTGTTGTGAGTGGTTCGATTCTTGCGATAACATAGCCCATAGAATTACAAAACCAGAACAACTTGACGCTCGTCACACAACGATCCCTTGAATTCCAAATGACGCGTCAGGATGCCTGCTAGCTTTTTTGGGTTGCCGAACCCCATAAAGTTCTAGCGGTTCCTTGTTCCCATTTGGTCAGAACCGAAACAAGTAGAAAATTCATGGATTTGTATGTATGAAGTCAATCGGAGAATACAGCTTCTTCTGATGATAGGTAAATGGAAATGAGTCGCAAATCTCGCCTATCTTACGCAACTGAGATGTCCTGCTGTGGCTAATCAAAATAATCAGGTAGGTTCAGTGAGACTTTGAAGCTCGGATAGAGAGATGAAACGAATCAATAGATGACGACGTATTGCATGCAAATGCATAGCGGTTTTCGCGTAGGAAAACGACCACAGTACTGTAGTTAAGGGTAGTAGAAGTTTATTCGGGAAAAGCGTGCCTGATTTCCGGTGTACGGGACCGACAGTCCGTTTCAGTTGACGTGACAGATATTGCATAGAACGAAGTCAAGCCGAGATTCATTATTGCAATCTTCCGACGCCTTACATTTCAATTCGCGGAGAGTTTCGTCACGAAAATAAAAATCCATGGGACTGCACTTTCTCCAACTCGTTTCCATAGTTCAATGGTTACCGTGCGGAGTCCTCGACATTTGCATGTCCTGCAATTCGTCCTCTGATTATCGTCAGCATCCCGAGTGTAGTAAGCATATTTTCCATGCTTTTTCATTAGCACTCCTATTTCATGTCTACTTTCGTTTCAGTAATCGGCCATATCAAGCTTGTTCACTGTCTCCTCGCTTTCTGGAATTTGGTTCTTCGAAGGACGCCCAAGTTTTATTTCTAATCTTCATGAGCTAGTCCATGGGAATCGCTTGTTCGTACAGTACAGTATTGTGGGAATGGAAGAGTCGGACTGTACGGAGCTTGCAGCGGCAATCTGTTGTAATGCGATGCTGGATTGTACAGTAGGCGAAACATAAACACCGCCATTTCGATTCGACCTGCCTCGATTCGGGACCATAATATACTGTAGGAGAGATCGAGCACTCTTAACCGAGTGGCCGCATTTCACCTGCATGTGCAGTGCATTGTAAGTACAAAGGCAGTACACGAGGCGTCGTAAAGCGAATGACGTCAGTGGTCGCTCAATTGCAATGAGGATTTAGCTGCTCAATTGCGGGCGGTTCGATAATCGCTTGATCTTTTTGCACGCACCAATTCCGAGCGCTATACAGCGATACAGCAGGAACTATGAGGCGACGCATGGGCACCGTGTACTGTACCGCATGGGTACGATCGCACAGATCAGTGAAGGTGACACGCCAAAGTAAATTGAAAATAACTAACGCGCTGCTCGCACTACGTTTGCGGGATGGTGTTTATTCGTTATTTTTAGAAGCGCGGGCGCGATTGCGCTGCAATCGAGCTGCATTTGCAAATCCGCGAATAATCGCGCAGTGCTGTATACAGCTTGCACGCTCAATACCAGCTGTGCGCGTGCACCGTGTATCGCACGCAATAGTGTTACTGCTCATCATTGTCAAGCCAAAACTCTTTCTTATGCTCATCAGCGCGCCGTTCCACACTTCCCCCGCGCACTTCAGACTGCCGCACTGCACCCGTCGTCCATCTGCACCTGTTACGAGACGCGCCTGTCTGATGACCTCCGCCACGCCGGCGCCACCGCCCGCGCACGCGAACCACGTCGACGCGAACAGCGCGTCCACGCGATGGCACCCGCATCGCGACGAGACGGGCGCGCCGGGGTCGGGGCCAGGGAACGACTGGATTGGCGGCGAGGTGCAGCACTTGCTCAAAGCGCGTGATTTCCGCCCCGAGGGCGCCAAGTTCGCACACGCGCCCAGAGTGCTGGTGTTGCACGGCACGCTGCGCGAGAAGGGCTACAGCAAGGCGCTGGCCTACGAGTGCGCACGCATCCTGGACCTGCTGGGTATGGACGTGCGCTGCTTCGATCCGCACGACCTGCCCGTGCGCGACCCCGTGATTAGCGACCACCCCAAGGTCGTGGAGCTGCGCACGCTGGTGGATTGGAGCGAGGCGCACGTGTGGTGCGCCTCGGAATTGCACGGGAATCTGTGCTCGGTATTTAAGAACCAGATTGATTGGATCCCGCTCAACACCGGCAGCGTGCGCCCCACGCAGGGCAAGGCCGTGGCCGTGCTGCAGGTCAACGGCGGCAGCCAGAGTTTTAACGTCGTCAACACGCTACGCCTGCTCGCACGCTGGATGCGCATGACCTGCGTCGTCAACCAGTCCTCCGTCGCCAAGGCATGGACCGAGTTCGATGACGACGGCCGCATGAAGCCCTCGTCGTATCGCGAGCGCGTCGTCGACGTCATGGAGGAGTTCGTGCGCACCGTGCGCATTAACAGGGAGTACGCCCACGTGCTCACCGACAGGTACAGCGAACGGAAGGAGAAGGCGGAGAAAGGCCGGCTACTCACGCAAGCCGAGAAAGTCGCCGAGGAAGCCGCCAACGCAAAGCGTAGCTGAGCAGCAGGTACTTTTAGGGCTCACGGCGTATATTAGTGCCGCACAACTCGCCGCGAGTGTTTAGTTTTTGATAGTGTCACCCACTTTTTCACATCTCCCACCTCTTTCGCGTGACGCTCTCCTTCCGCCCCGCGTTTCTCAGCACTAGGATTACACACCAGCTTGACGGAAGAAATGGACCGTGTACCGTCCGATACCGTACGAGCGCCCACTCACGTCATATGGTCGCGCGCCGTGTGACTCGTCTGCAGCATCGGCGACGCGAGATGTATGGTGTATTACTTCGGTGTGCGAAACGGCGCGGTGTATTGGAAAGCGCAACCGCAAACGGCGGACAATACTCGCGCATGCAATTTCGGCGTTGCCGTGATCCACCGAGAAACGTTGGCACGCACTTTTCCTCTCTCGTGCGATTTGAAAATGTACCGCGCGCGTCGTCGTCTTCTTCCCGGACCGCCTCTATTCGGCGCACTCGCGTAGCCCAGCATGTCTGACAGAAGTGCCTCTTTCGGATAACTAGCATCGACTGGAGCATTGCTCCGCACTGTGTCGCATAGGGAAGTTGGAGCTCGCGTGTGGCCGCCAGCATGCCTTGGCGGCGCTCACCGAATACCGAGGAGTCGTTGAATGTGGAGGGCGGCGACGATGGCAGGGGGATGGGCCGGCGGGAGCGCAACACGACGGCTTCGCGCGGGTCCCGCACGCGGTCGATATTCCGCGTATTCCACCGCGACCATCCGTCGTCGTCCAGCTCGGACCCGAACGGAGACCTCGAGATGGAGAGCGTGAGCGAGGACGAGCGTAGGCCCACGCGCTGGGCACGGTTCCGCGAGTCGCTCGCGGTCGTCATCGACTCGAAGGCCATCACCGTGGTCAGCATCCTGCTGGCCGTGCTGGACTTCTCGTTCTTCGTCACCTGGTTCGTGCTTCTGCTGGAAAACCGGCAAAGCCGCCGCATGCTCACTGTTTACCAGTCCATCGATTGGTTGACCGCCGTGGGATTCTTGTCCGAGTCCATCTTGAGGCTGGTGGCCTACGGCCCGACGCTGTACTTCCGCAGTGCGGTGCGCATAGTGGACATGTGCATTAGCGTGGTCAACTTTGCCGCCGTCATCGCGCTGCACTTGTCCGACGCGCCCCCGACCTGGCTGGAGGCCGTGCATTTGGTGCGCCTCATGCGCATCATCATGAACATGGCCAAGGTTAGGGAGCGTGCGTTGAAGTGGAGAGCGAGGGCCGAGCTCGGGGTGCTTCAACAGCAGCTGAATGTGGAGCGCAGTGACCAAGGGAGGTTAGCGAAATGGAAAATCGACTCTCACGCAATTGCGATTGGTGAATCGGCGGGAATAGGTGCGTTTGGGACGGTCCACCTCGGACTGTTTCGCGGGACGTTGGTGGCGGTGAAACAACTATTTGAAACGGATGTGGACGCGAATACCGCAAGCATCGAAGATGAGGCCATCACGTTGGTCGACTTGCGCCATCCCAACGTCGTGTTGTTCATGGGCTTTGTGCATGAACCACGAAGGTTGTGGATTGTCACGGAATACTGCTCTCGTGGGTCGCTGCGTGACGTTCTCGACGACGACCGCATTCGGCTGACACATGCGAGAATCCTGAAATTCGCGCTTGGCGCTGCGCGCGGCTTGGCGTACTTGCATGGACAGCAGCCGACCGTGTTACATCGCGACATGAAGCCGTCGAACATGCTTATTTCGTCGGGGTGGGATGTGAAATTAGCCGACTTTGGGCTGGCGCGGCGTATCGACGCTAGGCCCGTGGGGGAAGGGCTTGCCGCGGGCTCGGCTTTCGCGGGAACGATGCAGTACTGTGCACCCGAGATATTCGAGTCGAACAACTTCAGCACAGCGGCAGACATCTACGCGTTTGCGGTTTGTTTATGGGAAATGGCGGCGCGTGACCAGCCGTTCAAGAACATGTACCAAATGGAGATTGTGAATGCGGTGGCGCAGCGTGGCGAAAGGCCGCCCATGGCGCCGATTCAACGGCAGTCCGACCGCGAGATGTTCCGAGGCCGTGATTCGAGCTATTTTTCCCGAAGTGTTTGTGGATTATTGCGGTCGCTGGCTAGCACGAACCCGGACAAAACCGAATGCGCGAACGTGAAAATAGTTCACGATGAAATGTTGCGCAAGTCCGCGCAACCTCAACCGGCGAAACTCGCGAGTGGCGAGTCGAACAGCAACACGCTGGAGACTGTGTCCATTCTCTCCGCAAGACCTCTGCCGTCGGAAATTGTCTCGCGTACGAATTCGGCACAAATAAGCGAGGTGCCGTCTGACGTCACTCCGTCGCGTTTGCGGTCATCGGAAGACTTTGAAATGGTGGCTTCTCCCGTGACACCGCCCGTTAGAACCGGCCAGTTCCTGGAAGACACCGACACATTCAACCCAATGAAGAAGCATAGATCGGATCCGCTAAGTCCAGAATGGAGGAATCGTCGGTCTCTATCGACGAAAGATGCGATTCGCCGCGAGAAGGATTTGGCGAAAGCGTCGGAATCGGAAGTAGATGATGATGAAAATGATTTTGGAGCGGTGCGTCGAAGTCTGATTTTTACCGAGGACAAGCGCGCGATGAGTATGCCAGCGGAACATCAGATGTTTCAATCCGCGATTAAGAATGCAAGCCCCGATGAACAATATGGAGTGCAAAACATGAAGAAGATATCGGACAAGTCGCACATGACAGACGCTTCGAATGTTGTGGACTTGCCGTCCGACCAGGCGACGGGAATACCGGACACTGATGTAATTAGAGACGAGTACAATCAGAACGCAGTGGCAATGTGCCAGGAATATTGCGAACTCATCGAGCAGTGCTGGAGTCAGATACCGGAGGAAAGACCCTCGGCTGACGAATTGGTGTGGCGGCTCGTAGGAATGATCGATGATAGCATCAGGAAGCAGAATGGAAACGACGTTGTGCTCGATATGCAGGTGCCGGCGTGAGAGGGAAGAGAATGTCCACGCACGCGTGGCGCCTCACAGACTTTTTTGCGCCTGAATCAGTCGTGAACGTTGAAATAAATAGGACTACTGGTACCACTCTTTCTCGATCGGCGTTTTCTTCTGTTGCGGCAGCGATAGGTACATGATTTTGATAGTACCCTTGGCGGTCGGGAATTTTGCAAGTGAATTTGAAGAGTTCAGAAATTGATTTGAGTCACAAACATTCTGTAGTGCAAAATACTTGCATGATGATCACATCCGCATTTCTTACTCTAAAGTTTGTTCAGTAAAGTACAGTGATATCGAAAGTGTGATGTAGGGAGATCATCTTGACGACTTTTATTCAGTACATCTCATCTGGAGAGAATACTAAATTATGTTCACGACTCGAGCTGCCTAGATGATGATGAATGATAGAAGAGAGATATGGATTAGATGTTTATTTTGCACTGAAATCATTACCTTGAACAAAAATTTATCCAGACAGTTTTACATCGATATATTATTTCCCGGCCAACCATGAAAGAATTAATAAGAATATTTTTTCAATAATTCTTCGTATGGTTACTAACCGTTCATGACACTCCGCCTGCGATCAATATTGATTTCAAATGAATTTGTAGATCTAGATAGGCAGGCAGAATGCATTTCATATTGTCTGTTAGAGTATAGACTGTTTTTCGAAAACCGATGCTCATATACATTAGTAATTTGAAGTATACGCGGCCTATCTTCATATTTCTCCTTGGCTCATGGTATTATCGAATAGATAAATAATTACAAACAACTCAAAAGGACTGAGAAAGAATCATTAGCCTTCCATGTTAGTCAAATAGAATCATTCACTATCATCCAGTCAAATTCATATATTATTTAGTGTTTATTCTAAAATAGTTCTACTTGAATAATTTTTCGCTACCTCGGCTCTATTTTTCTTGATGAACTGGTCCGCTTACGAGATATCATCTACAGATTCTATGGTTCAATTCACTCAAGGCAACTGAAAAATCAGGTGCGAAGCCTTCTTGGTTCCACTCTCAACCGATCTACCGTTCGGCAGAAATAGCACGGTCGATTTGAATGTTCTAAGTTGAATATTTTCGTTTCAGAAGATCATAATTTGAAATTTTAGAAATGTCAATCTTTAATCAAACTTTGATTTACAATCAGTATATAGTCCACTTTAGCATCTCGAATAAATATTCATGTATCTAACTGCTATCTTTCAGCACAAGCTGATCAACTCGCATTCGGCACCCATATATTCATGTAGAATTTCTATCTTCAGTAATCTTACTCCTAGACAGGGGGCGCAGGCTCTTTTTTCTATATAGATCCGCGATTTTGTGAGAACGTAGGTTTTCTTTGTTTTACTAGAAAACACGGAATTCATGGAAATAGCGAAGAACAAACACTTGAACCATAGTAAAATTAAGAATTAATTTTGCAGATTTTTGCAGGCAGCTGATACTAGTGTAGTACATCAAGATCAAATTTTATCTGTAAATTCAATACATCCGCTGAGAGAATTATAAATTTTCATACAATTCTTCTCGTTTTATCTTTGTCTTTGTATTGTCATCATCGAGGACGATCGTTTCTCTTGTGTTCTCAAGCCAGAAAGATTCGTCTAAAAAGAAACTTCACTCGGAGCCAAAAAAGTTGATACGGTCTTGACCCAACAAAATCATAGAATGTTATCCCAACTAGATCCAGAAAAGATGTTAAATGCCATGATCGCAAATGTGAATGCTCATTTCACTTATTGTCTTGCCCGATCCCCGAAAATCGTATTATGATTCTTCAATTAATTCACGACAGTACAACAAAAACTATATTCTCCACTACATCAATATCGTGAATCACGTGAATTGACTGGTGTGCCCATGTGTTTTACGTGAATTTCTACATCTCAAAAGAAAATCTAAAATCGGAGATTCCAAGAAAACATATATTGATCGGTATTGAATACAAATTGCAAAGCATAATAATCCCAACAGGGCCAACGATGTTTTGGAATGTTAGCAAGGAAAAATGCAAGCAGGTAATTACTGCTACCGGAGTATTCGCAATATTGCTTAACTTCAGACTCTAGAATTTGTGAAACATAAAAAGAGACCAAAGTATTTTCAGAAGCCATTTATTATGCGAGCTAGAGTGCTCCCCCCAGATTTTCTATTCAACGGAAATCGTATGCATTATTCCTTCATGCGGTCAGTTTTTTTAACCAGTTCG
>JAAUYH010055528.1_pt1 | contig 11658 bp, 3 predicted proteins | sample 7278061 | NCBI WGS metagenome assembly JAAUYH01 (sample SAMN14350203, study PRJNA611818) | marine sediment metagenome | isolation source: surface marine sediment (0.6m) | place: French Polynesia: Moorea | collected 2018-08 | reverse complement strand
CGCACGTCAGATAATAGGGTCGCCAGGGCCTGTCTTTGACCGCATTTAACCATATGCCGCGATAGGTTACTATAGATATAGCCATTGTCCTTCAAACGCCACCACTCTGCAAGGGTTGGGATTTCTCCGCGAATCCATACTGATTTCGAACGCTTCAGCGCATTAATTACGTTTCCATGCCGTTCTTCTTGCTCATCGACAGCCATTTCTTGGCAGAGTACAAGAATCAAGCCATGTAGACGGATACCGTAATCTTCTGCAATCTCATTTGTGCACCTCTCTGAGGTTATTGTGTCAGTCGATTTCGTTATTAGGCCCAGATCTGCGAACTTGTCCACGACACGGTCCGTCTCTCGTGAACGAAGTCTCCATATTATCGAAAGCATGCTTTTTGGCATCACCATTTGTTTCTCAAGAACACACAGAGAACGGAAAAGGTTCTGAACATTCACCTTATTCCGTGATTTCTCAGCCCATTGTTCACACTGGACGAGGCTGGCTTCTACAATGTACGACAGTCCATGGTCGTACAGCTGGGCACCCCTTTGCGTTTCGTCCGGCCTTTGGTCATGTTCGAGTTGATTGGCGTACATCTCAAACACTTTACGGATGTCACCCAATCGTCTTATTTCGGTTCTTAATGCGCGTCCTGCCATGCACAATGCGATTTGCAGTCCAGCACACACATTGAGAATCGTTTCAGTGTAGCTTTGAATATCAGGTCTCGATAAAACTTCAACCTGCTCCTTCCCAAACGTGATGTGACCAAGAAGATTACGTGCTCTCGGTCTATCAGAAAGTAAGGTGTCGAACGTTTCACAATTCGTGGAGACCTCTTCCGCAATTCTTTGGTCCCGAGTCGACACCAAAAGTTTGCTACGTGGTGCACCTTCCAACAATCGCTTCAACAGCGGCAGGTACCCAAACTCACATCCAGGCGACCGCCACAAATCGTCGCATACAAATAGTATAGCCTTCTTATGTAGCCAACTTGCAGCTTGGTTCACCACCCCTTTCAACGACGACTGCTTCCTCATTTCGACAAGCGTGGTCGTCCCACCGAAACAGCGGATACACCGCTCAAGTTGTTGCTGAACATCACTGTCTTTCGTGCCTTCTCCGAATTCCAGAAAACAAATCCCATCTGGAAACGCTTCCTTCACCTCTTCCTCATGGCATATAGCACGCAACGCCGTTGTCTTCCCAACACCACCCATACCGTGCGTCGCAGTTCCAAGTCCACGACCAACGGCCGACACCCCTTGTACGTTTCCTTTCTCACGCAGCTCCAACAACTTGCGCAGTAATCGGCCTTCCTGTGTTTCATTGGAACGAAAATTCAAAACCACATTGTCGGGTAACTCGGGATAGTCGAAGTGTGATACGAATTCCTCTTCCTTGGCTTGCGGCGGGCAAACAGCTTCAAGTTTGAGATGAGTTTCAATTTTGGACGCTGCATCAAAAGCCTCGTCCAAATAGACTTCGACCTTAGCCATAACGCCGAGGATAGACTTCATTCTCGCGGCCATATGGATACGGCTCGCCTCTTGGTACTTGTCCAGACTCTTCAGCGCGGTAGTGGCTTCGTCGACATTCTGGTGCAGTTTACCTTGGAACACACCAATAACACCGCTCGCGATGGCTTCAAGTTCATTTAGAGGATACTTCTCTAACTTCGCTTCAATCTTCTCAACCACCTTCCCAACCTGAATCGAAAGTTTGAGAAGCTTGTGAAGTTGCACTGGTACATTCTTCGCGTCTTTCCAACACTCTTTCAAGTTCATCAACGAAGTCCGAATTCTGTCAATCAGAGCAATACTAGCGTTGACGGCGCCATAAATTCCTAACCCAAGAGCGACAGTAGCCATCGAGCGTCCGGTGTCCAAGGAGGGGTAGGTAGAATCGCAGCAGCGACGACCTGCACAGAAACCAAGACGCCTTGATAAAAATCCACTGCAGCTGGTTGTTTTATTTCGACGATGCAATCCTCTAATCAGGGTTTGAAACAATTAGAAATCGGGTATTTAGTGTCCCGACACCTGGATGGGGGGTCAGAAGGTTGGCAGCAGTATTAGCTGTAAGCATTTTGAACAAAGCTACTTTATAGTGAAGGTTGTCATGCATAATCGAAATGAGTCCCGGAAAATTCACTTAGAGTACAATTCACCGTCTTACAGGCACAGTAAACCGTGCAATTAATTTTACAGTGGCTTTTTCAATCAGGGCTGCAATTTGAAGGGGTTCGGAAGCAACCTAAACATCGTACTCAACAAATTGTAGATACTGTAATTGATTTATGTTGTAGCGTGTCAATTTTGCTTGGCACAGTGAAACTGTCTGCATAGCGCATTTAACTTCGCACTACAGAGTGGTGTGACAGAAAAGATTAAGTGTCAATATTTGCGAAATGTAGAACGCCGGCCAATAAGGGCTCTCTATCGTCATTAATGACCGGCCATGTTTTCATTCAAGGATGAGAAAAAAGAAATTTCTATTAAAAGCTATAACTGTTTCAAATCACAGTAATCTGAAAAAGGGTTCGGCGTCTTATCGAGATTCCCTTGGTGCAAATTATATACCAGTGTAGCGACAAAAATGGCACAATGCAACTCATGTCTTTAATAGGTTCTTTTGTAAACATCAGAGTACATCTTTGAGTAAGACAACTCAAAGTCAACAGTCGTAACGTTAATTGGACGGTTTCGTCTATCTGATTGAGTCATACTAGAAATGCTCACACAGCGTGGAATCAAGAATCTGCATCACTCTAAACGTGACGTAACTGCTTAAAAGTAGAGTTCGAAAATGTCACATATTTTTTGCTTTGTTTTTTGTAAGCATCCAGTACTACTTTAGAGTACAACTTTCAAACCGGACACTAAATATCCAATTTACGGTAGAATACCCTAATCCAAAGTACCGTCAGTATTGACCAAACGGTACAAAACTTAACAAGAATATAAGGTTCCATAGAAAAATTTCTAGTGAAAGGGGTCAGCGAAAGGAGCTGCCGAGAGGTCGTAAAATTTTCCGAATCTTCCTTAAGTATCGCAGTAGATCTTTAAAAATGTAGCTCGATATTTCGCCGTATTGTAATTTTTAGGATAGGACTGGATGCACTGAAGAAGGCTTTGGACTGCATTTCATTCTTTAGTACCTTCTTTTCCAATGGAAGTATGCGAATTATTATCACATTTTCGTTTTGAAGTCAAAACAGCATTCCGATAAGCAATAGAGTAACGTTGTTCCTAAATACAGACCGCAATTTCATTGGTGCGAAAGTCACTGCACTGCAACAGCTCCACAAATTTTTTCTCTAAGAAGGCCGTTCTCTTGAAACTATTTATCTGAGCTTCACAACATGAAACACTACATTCCTGATAAATTTTGTAAGGTTTGGTCAATACTGATAGTACATCGGACTAGGGTATTCAGGAATTATGTCCACCTACCGTACAGTGCACAATTTATTTTCGCACAGTTCCTCAAAGTATAGCGTTTTACACTTGTTGTCTATATAATTCGATTTCCATACTATTCTTAGCTTCGAAGTCCCGGGTACCATGTCTGAATCAAATGTTAATTAAAAGTTTATCGGAATAGTCAACCTTCGCTTACCGTATTTCGATTAAATAAGGAACTGCTAAAATACATTTTACCTTACATATTCACTTGAGTTGCTTTGAATTCTCATAAATAACTTGATTTTTAGAACTTCTGCCTTTCTTTCAGTATAATGTCGACCTTAATGCGACGATAACCAATACTCTAAACTAGCATGAAGCACAAAACTAATAGGTAAAAATCGCAGACAAGCTGCCAGAACATGAAGTTCGCGAAAAATAATTAATGTAAAGTATTCTTAAATTCCAATAGGGAAGCAGGCATCAACCTCAGAACTGATGCAGTAATGATCTGCGATTTACATAAAAATCAAGATTTTTTGATGAGTTTTCTTACCTTCCTTCAATGCATTTTTAAATTCAACTAGATTAATTTTTTCAATACTTCGACCAAGAAATTTATTCAGCTTCTTAATTGCATCTTCTTGTCTGATTTGCTTACTGGACTAATTGTTCTTGACCAGAACTCTAGTAGCTCTCTTAACTCACTTTTCCGGTACTATTTTTTAGCTTTCCAATCTTTCTTGATTGGATTATAACTAGGAATGCTACATTTTCGTTTGTAACAAATCCTTATTATTCCAATATCTCGTAAGTATCAGATACCATTTTGTTTGACATGATTTCTTCGTACCGTTTGCCTACCACCACGAACATTACAAACAGGAAGAGTCATGGTGCATAATAATCTTAGCCAAATTTCGGAATAAGTAGCCTCTTGTAGTGCAATAAGTAGAGCTCCGATAGCGAATCTATTGAAAATAGTAAATTTCGGTGGCTGGGCATTTTTTGTCGGGCAAAGCGAACTTTTATGGCATGGCCTGTAGCGACTAATTTTATTTGCACTCTCTGTCATTATCGATTCCGCTCTCGGAAACAGCCGTATCCCTGACATTAATGCAAGTCTGTTAGAAATACTGTAATAGGAAAGTAGGCCATTATTGAGCGTTTTATCTTTGTCCCTCAGTGAGGGAAACCACAGTGTGGGGCTCAGGCTTTGTATATTGGTAACCGTGAAGTCGGTTCCCGATTGGGTTTATATAGACTATGTAAAAGGTATGATAAAAGAAATAATTAATGACCTGGAAAAGGGCTAACTGCTTCTGTCAGCAATAGCATACTGCAGTTTCAGCAAGTAATACTTGGAACAGTGCATTGCTAGGCCAACGGGTGATCCAGGCAGTAGTTCTTTGAAGTGTCAGCAGATAAATGTTAGCATTACCTGCGGATAGATATTTTCTGTAAGCTGAACTAAAAAGCTTAAAAGACTAAAAATCTAAAAGGAAACATAGAAAATGGAAACAGAAACATAATAGAAAGAATAAAGGAAGCAAAAAAGGAGTAAATTAAGAAGGGAATAGTAAAGAATAGCGTATCACTCAGACTTTCCTGCACTATACAAATATATTGCTCATCTAAGACTTTTAGAATTGAATTGTTTTCTAGAACGGTTCTATCAGAAAGCGATAGAAAATTATCATTGAATTGGTCTCCTAATAATATTTCCGACATTCTTTATAAAATTCAGACAATCTCTTCTAGAGTATAGGTTCAAAGATACACTTTGCATCTAAGTTCCCCAAAATCTCTTCAGAAAATAAATATTTTTCATTCGACTTGCTTTGATCAGTGAATTCGATTGATATAACTCTTTTTTCGTACGTTGATTCTTATATGTATCCTAGAACTTCAACTTCTGTGCAATTGAAAGTTTTTGACATGCTGTGGAGCATTTTTACCGATATTCCAATTTCATTGACTTTCCTTTTCAGGTACTTTCCTTTGTTTTCAAATTTGTTCATGGCAACAGCGTTTCCGTTGTGCAGGTTTCGCGTTGCCCCGTAGAAACAATTGATCTAAGATTCTGAAAAGTTACGATACCTTCGTAGATGCGCTTTAAAATATTTTATGCATTTGAAATTCTATCGCGAATATTCAAAGTTCAATAAATATCCTATCTCATAAGTGTAACCAGATGAAAAAATATTAACCACTGATATTTCGCAGTTTTACATGCTCAGTAGGAAAGATATATTTACTAATGTGAATTTGACAAATGCCATCACATTGGCACATTTCAAAATTTTTCGTGAGTATTCGAAACACAAATAAATATTTTACCGACTAAACATCAATTTTATCAAGATCTATGACTGGAGAATAGAATCCGATCCATTGAGTTCTCTATATCACCAATGTGTAAGGAGAGATTTGTGCATACTACATTGGGAATTAAGGAAAAGATTTAGGAAATTTTTACCATAAAAGCACAACTTCATGGGACATTAATTAACAGATTAGGCTTCATTTAGTTCCACTTATCACGAAGAGAATATTCTAAACTAAGAGATCTGTGCAGAATCAATTCCAGGTAAGAAGAAATAAATTTTTTTGTAGAGAATAGAATGCGTCGAGCTTAATTAATTGTCAATGAAATGATTCGAAAGAGAAGTATTTTCTTTGTAATAATGGGCTCTGTGTCGAATTTGAAAAATATTTATAACTTTAGTTGCAAGCAGCGAGAGGAGTCATTAACCAGCGTTGTATCTGTTTACAGAATCAAAAGGATATGGCTTTCGAAAGATTTAAAATATAATTCTATTCACAAGTACGATAACTTTAAGTAGCAAGTCTGATATTGCTTCTTAATAGGATCTACCAAATAAAAGTATTTTTCGAATATGGACTATACAGACAGCAATATCAAAAGAGAAACAATATTTGAAACTGCAAAAACAGCATCTCGATAACTTATAATTAACCACTTAAAATCATAAATATGTCTCAGAAATCGAATGAGAATTTTACACGTCTCCAAATCTCCACTTTCGCAGTAACAATGTGTTTCAGACATGAAACTAAAATGGATGACAAAGAATGTAAGCCCTCGAAGCATTTTCATAGGCTAATCAGAAGGGCGTTTTTGAATTAAATTTGATGCAACATGATCACTGCCGCTGGAGTTTTTTGGAAGCTTGCCGAGGAGTAAAGTTCCGAAACGAAATTTTATATTTTTGCTAAAGTTCGTGCAAAATTGCAACTGTTGGGATTTAAAATTTTTAATTTTCTCACTACTATAAGGAGACTAGAAAGTCTGTGGAATTATCATTGGAGATGGATTGACTTCCTTACTAATTTTTCCAAGCGTCGAAATTTTAAAAGTAGCAGAGAGACATGACGTACTTTCGTGAGCACGGGATCGTCTTTCTCAGCTGAAATAGTGCAAATGGAGCTCTCGAAGCCTTCTGATTAACTTGTACCACAGTTTTTTCATTTTTGGGACTTGAAGTTTTCAACTCTCACCGTCTTACTGAATAGTTTATCTGCTTCAGAAATGGTTGATATAAGTTTTCGAAAAAAATCACTGTATGATTATTTTCTTCTATCAGATTCACCCCATGTATTGAATTTTGAATAAGTGTTTTGGCACTGCGGTTTTTTGGACTTTATGTCGAAGAATATTCGTGTGCTGCATTGTGTGCCAATCTTAAAGAGCGGAGCTTTTTATCCTTCATATTTCGTTAGATTAAGCTCAAACGGTAGTTCAGTTATCAGTGAGAGCAAGTATAAACAATTAGATTCATAATCATCTCACTCTTCCTTTTCCTCTCGAGTCACCGCCGTATTAAAATTGTTGATGGAGCTTTTCAAACGCCGAAAATCATCACTGCGTAATAAAATATCATCCTCTGAGAAGCGGTTGAAGAGAATCTGTTTGGTGTATTATAAGGAACGAATTGCAACCAACAACAAAACTGCTGTATAGTTTGAATTTTATCTGAATGGACCGTAAGATATTTGCCACCTGGAAAAATAGAAGTTGTGATGCTGTGCAAAGAGGAAAGTACCAAATATGCAGGCTGGATCGATTTAATATTGATTCGTTCATTTGAACGAAGTGCAGTGGTTTGGATCAATCAAACTAAACAAATATTCCAAAAATAATTCATTCGAAACTCTTCGGACTTGAATTGAAACTTCATGAAAAATTTTGTTCCAGCGGTTTTAAACCAAAGAAGACTAACTTTGACCCGCGAGAAGATTATATCATCCGAGGCATGTACAATATTTGCTCTACGGAACGTAATGTATATTTTTGCCTACCCTTTTTCGGTACAAAAACGAGTTGGCGATTTCTAATAACCTGCCAAAAATTATCAACCTACTATACTTTTCTTATTATGGTGACTAATATGAATTTTTTCTTCTGTCTTATAATATTAAGTGGCGCAAAGATTTCAGGCAGTCCTAGAGATCTATATTTTATCCACTAACGGATATTTTCCTTTTGTTAGGTGGACCATGAGCCTTCCAACCTCCTTCGACTTCATTACCTCTATGAATCATCTTTTACCTCTGATATCAATCATCGATATCCAAATCATGCTTTCTCCTTGGATCACGTTTGCCTAAACAGTGATTAGGAGAACTGTGCCCTTTATGAATGCGTCGAAACTTATGAAAGGATCCTCTGCATCGATGAAATTTTTGGAAGCTACAAGGATACTCGTTCGATGAAGGGAAGGCACAATTATAAGGATGATAGTAACCGTATGGTACAAGATATGATAAGATACATTTTTTCTTTTATAGAGCCAGCAATGATCTTCTGACATTACTATCGTCTAATACAGCCCTCCATAAAAGAAATTCATAGTCCTGAAATCTTGCAACTAGTCTTCGGATTCTTTGACTCTAACAGAATATGCGTCTTCAGCAGGTTCCTTCTGATCCCTAAGCATAACCGCCCCCTCTTCAGTACTCTGAACTCTAATTGTGCTTGGAAGAAGGTGGTCTTGAAGAGACGAACAAAAATGAAATGTTGCTGATTCCTTCTTCAAAGCTTCTGCTACAATGAAGAAACTTCGCGATTCTACTTTTGAGAATTTAGAGGAACATCAGAGTAGTTAAGAATAGCTTACTTCCCGGGATGTTTTCATGCCAAAAAATTTCACTCTCCCAGAAGTTAGTCATGCGGTTCGTAATTAGAAACTTTATCGAAGACTTTGATTTTCAGATTTAGGTGTCTACAGATCTTCGGTACTATAAGAAGCAGCTCAATAAAATTTTTGCAAGGTCCTCAATTGCAGACCATTCGCTAACCATGAAAAGGGCTCGATTGTTGTGCTTCTACAGAAATCTCGCCCTTTCAAAAGGCATGATAATGGTCCAAGGTATGTGGTAGACGGAATAACTGACAATGGACTGCACTATAAGCCTGCGAATAGGACATTCAAGTGTAAGTAACTTGCTACACCATGAATCAGGTGCAGATTAGGTGACCCGGACTTCCCCCTTATTAGGGCCTCCTAGAAGGCAGTTTCCCATGCGCAGATGTTTCCCTATGACAACGAAAAAGTCTCAGGGGAATCAATTCGAAGCAGACTCGGAATGGATATGAATAATGGTTGGTTTTTCCTCTAGAGAAAGTGGTCATTGGTCGCAGATTAGGCTCCAACAATTTATCCAAAGAGTTGAAATCTAAGATTATTGACCTTTCACAAGCTGATTATGCATCTAAATTCGTAGAAAATTTCTACATCGTATCAAGAAACACTGCAAAATGTGTCTTAATACGCATGCAAAATAACTGTCACCTTTACCAAAAGATAGTTGAACGTCTTCCTCTCCAACACTTCTAGACATGCAAGTGTATTTATTAACGGGGACGAATTAAGCAGACAATTGACACTGCTCAAAAACTTAATTTTCGCACGGAAGTATATTGGATTCACTGATGAAATGAAGATCACAACTAGACTATCCAAGAAATTTTTGTATTACTGTTGCCGGATCTATAGTGCAAAACACGACTGGATCGGTCGAAATCAGTGCCCTCGCTGGTAAACTATGCTGATTTTAAGAACGGCTATATAACGGAATGGAAATTGTGCCAATATGGTGGTCGACGGAATTCATTACATTTCCATAGATTCGAAAATTCTTCCGTCCGTGTTTCCGCTTAACGAAGCTAATGAACTTCACCAGGATGTTTTTGGCACAATTTTTCACAAATATGGCGTCTTTGTTACTGAGATAATTGCCTCGACCATCTTGATATGTCCATTTGTCGCTCGGCACTCACATAAATCACGATGATGGTAATGACATTCTGCGCGTTATATTCCAAGCTCTCAAGTAACATCGCATTCATTTTCCAGATTGTTCGCATGCCTACTAGCGTACCAGCTTTCTGGTATAGGTGTTTTGCCATATCCTTTATTTAATTCGGTTTTTACTGCTGTTGTTCTTGCAGAACAAATTTGCTTGATGAATTGGTGGAATGTGAAAAAGACAGCCACAATTAAACATATGAGCGTGTTCGAAATTTGATCAACTTGTCTTGCCATATAGTACTGTTTACAACATGTGTAACACGGTAAGATAACTGTAGTGAAGATCCCGCTAGAATACCGTAGTTAAAGAAGCGTATCGTGTAAATCGATTTTCATCGAGTGATAATAGACACGGTATCCAAAACATAATTCCATCCATTTGCACTACCTGTCGAACAGTCCGTTTCTATCGACACACCCTAAATGCTCGCAAACTTTGACTGCTGAAGTCTGGCGCCTGATACCACATCGATTGCTTACTATGGATGAATGGATTAGTATAAATGTAAATTATATGCAAACAATTCACACGAAGAAAAAAAGAATAATAAAAAACCTGAAAACAAACAGTCTTATTGACCACCTATTCGCGAATAATGTTTACTTGTGGACGAATTCGTAGTTCAGCGGCCTTTTCATCCAAAAGAGGCCTGAACAGAACCAAAATTTCTCTTTAAAAAGCAGGTTCAAAGCTTGAACGCTCGAAATAAGCTGCATGCGCAGTTACAAGTGATGCTATCTTGGAAATATTACTTTTTCTTTATCTAGACAGATCTCTTTCTTTCATACTGATCCAAAGATACTGAGATTATTTCCATTTGGAATAGATCATTATTTAAGCGCGTAGGGAGTCAAATGTTTAAATAGACAGAATCTGCTGTTTTAATTGATTAGATCCTATAATTAGCAAAATGAGATCCGTGAATAGATCTCGGAATCAGGCATTAAACCCTCTCTGACAACTAATGAGATCAGTAGAAGAGAGACTAAACTTCTCAGAAACTCTCCCACGGCAGATTCGGGTGGCTTAACGTTGTTTTGGCCGCTAGAATCCGTCGACGGAACGGTAATCACCACTACAAGTGGGTAGGTAAGATTAAAAAACCGAAAGTGGCAAGGTACGGACCAGAAAAGTACAAGCTAACTGACATTATCTCCCTGATTACTTATTGAAGTCCCTAATACAATTAGATTTCAACTTGAAATGCTACATTTATTCGAAAGCAGGTTATCCTGTCCAAATTAGAAAACTAGAATTTAGTATTTAATTAATTAGATGCAGCCTAATGTATTTTATTAGCAATTACACCAGCTGATTTCTACATACTAAACCGTCGTCGGACAAAGTAAAACACATCGTCGAATATTACAGCAACTCAGAAGCTACACCAGCCTGACGCGTAGTCGCGAGGGCGGTAGCCGGAGTTGGTAATATTCGTGCAACAAAACTAACTTTTCTCTCTCTACTCTAGTGTTACTATCTCCTCGGCGACAGTTATTGCGAGCGCCTCGGCGCATAAGCAACTATCTTTCCAATTTCCTAATCGCAGCCAAACGAGGGCTTGGGACCTTGTTGTGATTAGAAAGAGTGTTCCGACCAAAACTACGACATATCCGAACGGGTTGACAGAACACCTCAATAGAATTTGATTTAACAATATTTCTTTTCCATCCCAGCACATAGAGCTTCGACCTTCCACAAGCGATGTTCCCGTGTCATCCCACTGTTGGGTCATGTAGACTCTTTGCATCACAAAAATGCTTTTTTCGTAAAAAAACTGGAATTTAATTGCACCAAAAATCTCACGAACGGTAGGAGCTCCAATAAAAGTGGTTCAATTGAATCATCCTGTGCAACAATCAAAAATCTAGGATGGCTCGAAATCATAAAATGACTTTTCATAGTGTCAAATCCATTG
>JAAUYH010131442.1_pt1 | contig 11659 bp, 12 predicted proteins | sample 7278061 | NCBI WGS metagenome assembly JAAUYH01 (sample SAMN14350203, study PRJNA611818) | marine sediment metagenome | isolation source: surface marine sediment (0.6m) | place: French Polynesia: Moorea | collected 2018-08 | reverse complement strand
TCCGCGCGCCGCGCCCGACGCAGTCCAGCGCCTCGGCCCGCGAGGCGGCGCCTTCCAGACACGCCTCCACCGGCGCCGGATCGAACACCTCGTCCGCCCAAACCGCGCCCGGCCCCAGTAGCGCCACAAGCAACAGCCGGATCACGCGCCATTCCCGGGCTCATCTGTCCGGACATGCCGTCCAAAACGGTCCACCGCATAAACCCTGCGCGCGGCGCCCTCACAGATCACCTCCAGCCAAAGCCCGTCCGCATCCGCCGGAACCGCGAGGCAATCCGTGAGCTGCCCACCCGTCTCGGCAACGTACCGCGCGGCATATGTCGCGATCACCTCGGTCGCCGTCAGGTTTGCACGCGTCTCTCCCAACCGCACCCCGGCATAGCCCGCCATGAGGACAATCAGCCCCAGTGGCGCGACCCACAGCCAGCGCGGCGTCACTGCAATTGCCCGATTTCAGACCTGATGCGCTGCAGATCGCCCACCAACTGCCCCGACGCCTCGACTTCGCATCGAAGGGTATCCGCCGTGCACTGCGCCGGAGAAAACCACCGCGTCGGATCGGACAGCCGCCGCCGCTGAAGTGCTGGCAAGCCGTCAAGGTCGGCGTCTTCGAGCCAGTCGTCGATCTCTACACGCAGGCGCGTGGCGTCGTCTGACCAGCGGTCGCGCAGGCCCCTCAGACAGGTCTCATCTTCGCAGGCCGCCAGCGCCTCCTCCCGGCAATCCCGATTGACCAGTGCCAGCACGGTCTGGCGCAGCTTGAACGGGCAGGCATCGAAGGGCGCGCATCGCTCATGGGGGAAGCGCTCGGCGAACCGGGCCGTCGCGCGCGCCTGCAACTCGTCGGTCATGCAAGTCTCGTAGGTCAGCGCACCACCCTGTGCGGTCCCGGCACTCAGCGCAAGCACGATCGCCAGAACCCTCACGCCATCGTCCCCATCAATTCCCGACCCACCAGCATCCGCCGGATCTCGGACGTCCCCGCCCCGATCTCCATCAGCTTGGCATCCCGGAAGATCCGCGCCACCGGAGCGTCGGCAAGGAACCCCGCGCCGCCCATCGCCTGCACCGCCTGATGCGCCTGTTTCATCGCCTCTTCGGAGGCGTAGAGGCAACAGGCCGCCGCGTCCTGGCGCGTCACGTCCCCCCGGTCGCAGGCCTTGGCGACCTCATAGACATAGGCCCGGGCCGAGTTCATCGCCGTGTACATGTCCGCGATCTTGCCCTGCATCAGCTGGAACGACCCGATCGGCTGTCCGAATTGCTTGCGCTCGGCCATATACGGCATGATCTCGTCGAGGCACGCCGCCATGATCCCCAACCCGATCCCCGCCAGCACGACCCGCTCGTAATCGAGCCCCGACATCAACACCGCGACGCCCTTGCCCTCTTCGCCCAGCACGTTTTCGAAGGGCACCTCGACATCCTCGAAAATCAGCTCGGCCGTGTTCGACCCGCGCATGCCCAGCTTGTCGAAATGCGGGCTCGTCGAGAACCCAACCATATGTTTTTCAATCAGAAACGCCGTGATCCCCCTGCTGCCCGCCTCCGGGTCGGTCTTGGCGTAAACCACCAGCGTGTCCGCGTCCGGCCCGTTGGTGATCCAGTATTTCGTGCCATTGAGCCGGTAGTGATCGTTGCGCTTCTCGGCGCGCAACTTCATACCCACCACGTCCGACCCCGCCCCCGCCTCGGACATCGCCAAAGCGCCGACATGGTCGCCCACCACCAGCGCCGGCAAGTACTTCGCCTTCTGCGCCTCGGTCCCGTTCAGACGGATCTGGTTCACGCAGAGGTTCGAATGCGCGCCGTAGCTCAGCGACACCGAGGCCGAGGCGCGCGCCACTTCCTCGATCGCGACCGTATGCGCCAGATACCCCATTCCCGCGCCGCCGTAATCCTCCTCCACGGTGATCCCGAGCAGCCCAAGCTCTCCCATCTCGCGCCAAAGCTCCGACGGGAAGACGTTCGAGCGGTCCACCTTCGCCGCCATCGGCTTCACCCGCTCCTGCGCCCAGCGATGCGCCATCTCGCGCAGCGCGTTGATATCCTCGCCCAGATCGAACGTCATCGATGCGGTGAACATGGCTTCTCCCCAGGTTTGAACATTCGTGTCGCGCACCGCTAGATAACCGCGCCCGCCGCGTCAATCAAAGCGCGTCATTGCGGTGCAATCTGGGGTCCAGGACAAAATTCTCCTGCTCGGTCTTTCCGAACCAGTCCGGCGACAGCGGCGCCTGGAACACAAGGTTCCAGCTTCTGCGCGATACCGCCGAGGGCAGGACGATCATCTTGTGGCGCGCGACGGTCTCGGCGCCCCAGGCGCGCTTGTCCGGCGTCTGGTCGTTGGGATCGAGCCAATCCGGATTCGGGATGTCGCCGGGCTCGATCACCGCAACCCGCTCCGGCGTCGCGATCTCGAAGCAGGTCAGGACATGCGGTTGGGCGTCCAGCACCGCGAACCCCTTGTGGACCGCGACCTCGAGGATCGCGGTGGCCGGGTCGAGACACGCATAGACGACGCGAAACCCGCGCGGGTTCCAACGGCCGCCGGCCTGAAACGCGCCTTCGCCGCCGTCCCAACTGCTTGCATGTTTCGCCCGGTCCAGACGCCAGGCAAAAAGGCTCTCACCCCCAAGCGCCGCGGGCAAAGGCGTCAAACATAGACCCCGTAGTCGATCTGGGTCAGAGTGCGTTCCACCAGGTTCGCGCCGATATAGGTGTCCAGCAAATCGATCGGGCGCCGTCCGGACAGCGCCAGCTGTTCATGGCTGAGCCACTCCAGCGCCGCCGCGCGTCCACCGAACACGTCCTCGGCGCGCGACAACACCACCGCCAGCAGGACCAGCTGCGATCCGACATCCACGGGCAGCTTTTTCTCGCCGGTTTTCAGGCGCTTGAACTGCGACAGGCTGACGACCATGATCTCGGCCCAGGCCGCGTCAGACAGTTCCTTGACGGCATTGCGGAAGTTCCGAAGCATCGCCGACGGCAAACCCTCCTCGATGGCCGCGTGGGCCTCGTAGGCGCTTTTCGGCGGTTCCGCCGAGCGGTCCAGATATTTCCAAGACTCCGCGAGTTCGTTTTGCGAGGCAAAATCCAGCGGCATCGGGGGTCTCCACGAGTTGGCTCAATTGGACTACTCAGATAGCTCAAATGAGCCAATTTGTCAAGATGGCCGCTGTCACGCCGCCGCCCCCTGGTAGACCGCCGAGACCTCGGCCCGGATGATCCGCGCGATCAGCGCGCAGTCTTCGAGCGAGAAGGTGAGCGGCACCCGCATGTCCAGAAGCCCCGCCAGCACCTGGTCGGTCTGCGGCAAGGGCTGCGGCGCCGCATAGCGCCAGCTGTCATATTTCGACGTGAATCCAACGGGTTCATCGGCCCCGAACCATTTCAACTCCACGCCCCGCGCCGCACATCGCGCCACCACTTGCGTTACGTCCGCCCCCGCCCAGCCGGGCAGCAGGAACTGGAACGACGACCCCACGATGCTCTCGTCCGCCGGCCGCTCGATCACCTGCAACCCGGGCGTGCCGCGCAGCCCGTCCTCGAACGCGCGGTATCGCTCATTCCACCGCGCGCATTGCTCCGCCAGCACCCGCAACTGCGGCCGCAGGATCGCCGCGCGCAGATTGTCCATCCGCCCCGACATGTTCGGCGTCTCGTAACGGATCTCCGCGAATGCTTCCGGCGGCGGCGACGCCTTGTGCCGCTCGTAAAGCATATACGACCCAGACAGCATCACCGCCCGCGCGGCCACCTCCGGGTCACCCGTCACCAGAAACCCGCCCTCGCCGGAATTGAGATGCTTGTAGGTCTGTGTCGAGTAACACCCCACCAGCCCATGCCGCCCCGAGGGCACCCCGCGCCAAGCTCCGCCCATCGTATGGGCGCAATCCTCGATCACCGTGACACCCGCCGCGTCACAGATCGCCATCAGCCGGTCCATGTCGCAGATATGCCCGCGCATATGGCTGAGCAGCAGCGCCTTCGCCGCCCCGATCTTCGCCTGCAAATCGCCCAGATCGATCGTCAACTGCTCCGTCACCTCGACGAACACAGGCTCCGCCCCCACCGCCGCGATCGCCCCCGGCACCGGCGCCAGCGTGAACGCATTCGACAGCACCTTATCGCCCGGCTTCACGCCGACGGCCCGCAAGGCCGTCGCCATCGCATAGCCGCCCGAGGTTACCGCAAGGCAGTACTTCGCCCCCATCGCGGCGGCGAACTCCTCTTCGAGCAGCGCCACCTCCCCGGACTCGCCCTCGGCAAGGTTGTAGCGATGCAGCCGCCCATGCCGCAGCACCGCCATCGCGGCGTCGATCCCCTCCTCCGGGATCGGCTCCTGCTGGGTGAAACTGCCTGTGAAACGCTCTGTCATGGCGTGTAACTCTGGGGCGCAACGCGGGTCTCGTCAATGTCGCGGCTGCAAGCATTTGATGTCGCGTTTCCACCGGACGGACGCGCTCCGCCCGCGCAAACTGATGATATGGACGCGCTCAGCTTCATTCATAGTCTGCGCTACGACGACCTCCCCCCCGAGGTGCAGCGCCAGGCTCGGGCTTGCCTTCTCGACCTCTGCGGCATCGCTGCGGGCGGCGCCACAACGAAACTCAGCCGGATCATCCGGGACCACGCCGCCGGCCAGTTTCCCGGCCGCCACGCCCTGCCTCTCGATGGCCGCCCGGTCAGCGCCACCGGTCTCGCCCTCGCGCTCGGCATGACCATCGACGCACTCGACGGCCATGACGGCTACAATCCCGCCAAGGGCCATGTCGGCTGCGGCCTCTTTCCCGCCGCGCTCGCCCTGGCCCGCGAGGCGGACGACATCAGCGGCAAGGACTTCCTCACCACCATCGTGCTCGGCTACGAGCTTGGCTCCCGCCTCGCCGTCGCTCTGCACGCCACCGCAAAGGACTACCACACCTCCGGCGCCTGGATCGCCGTCGCCTCCGCCGCCGCCGGGGCCCGCCTCCTCAACCTGACCGAAGAACAAACCGCCAACGCCCTCGGCATCGCCGAATATCACGGGCCGCGCAGCCAGATGATGCGCTGCATCGACCATCCGACCATGGTCAAGGACGGCTCCGGCTGGGGCGCCATGGCGGGCGTCTCCGCCGCCCTCCTCGCCCGCGACGGCTTCACCGGCGCACCGGCGCTTACCATCACGCAACCCGCTGACATCTGGGCCGATCTCGGCTCCCGCTGGCTGATCCTCGAGCAATATTTCAAGCCCTACCCGGTCTGCCGCTGGGCCCAGGCCCCGGTCGAGGCCGCCCTGAACCTGCAACGCGAAAACACCCTCGCGGCCCAAGACATTACCGCCATCGACGTCGCGACCTTCCACGAGGCCACCCGCCTCGCCACGACCCACCCCAAGAACACCGAAGAGGCGCAATACTCCACCTCCTTCCCCACCGCCATCGCACTCGCGCGCGGCGGCATCACGGCCGACGATCTCTCCGACGACGCCCTGCAAGACCCTGATATCCTGCGCCTTTCCGAAGCCATGCGCATGACCGAGGACGCCCATGCCAACGCAAACTTCCCCGTCAAACGCCTCGCCCGCGTCACCCTGACCACGCGCGACGGCACGCAGCACGCGTCGGACTGGACCACCCCGAAATGGGATGCCGAGGACCCGCCCACGCCACTGGAATTACAGGAAAAGTTCCACGCCCTCGCCGACCCGGTCCTCGGCCCCGCCCGTGCCGCGGCCATCGCGCAAGCCATCGAGTCACTACCGGAAACCGGCCCGGACCCGCTCTACGACGCTCTCGTTCAGCCGATCAACCGCGCCACGACCCCCGCCAAGGCGTCATAGTCGTCAAGCAACGCCTCAGGCTGCAGATCCGCGACCCCCCGCCCCTCGGGTCCGAAGGTCACAAGGACACAGGGCACCCCCGCCGCCCGCGCCGTCTCGCGGTCGGTCACAGTGTCACCGATCAGCACAGAGCGCGCCACGTCGCCCCCCGCCCGCTGCACCGCCGCCACGTAAGGCGCCGGGTCGGGCTTGCGCACCGGCAAGGTGTCGGCCCCGATCAACGACCCGAACAACTCCCGCACCCCCAACCGCGCCATCAGCGTCTCGGCAAGACCTTCCGGCTTGTTCGTGCAGATCCCCACCGCGTATCCCGCCACCGACAACCGCTCCACGGCCGCCACAGCCCCCGGGTAAAGCTCTGTAAACACGTCGATATTCTCGCCATACCTTTCCAGGAACACCGGATACTGCGCGTCCACCGCCGCCTCGTCCGCAACGCCCAGCCGCTCGAAACCAAGCCGCAGCATCGCCCGCCCACCCGCGAAGGCCGTCGCCCGGTCGCACGCCGGATCCAGCAGATCGCCATGCCCCAGTGCCCGGAAACACGCATTCGCCGCCGCGATCAGATCGCCGCTGGTGTCGGCCAGGGTGCCGTCGAGGTCGAAGATCACGGTGCGCATGGGGTCTCCGCTTTGGCAGGTTTCCGCATGCCCCTGTAATGTCACGAAAAGAGATTTGATAGCCCCGGCCCTTGCGGGATTGCCTGACTGCGGTAGAAGGGCGGCAATGAACAAAGGCGAGCAGGCCATGCCAACCGCATTGATCGTCCTGGCCGCGGGCCAGGGAACCCGGATGAAGTCGGACCTGCCCAAGGTCCTGCATCCGCTGGGAGGCGTCCCGCTCTTCGCCCATGCCCTGGCCTCCGGCGCCGCGCTGAACCCAGATCGCACCGTTCTGGTCACCGGCATAGGCGGCGCCGCGGTCGCCAAGGCTGCGTACGCCATCGATCCCGAGATCATCCTCGCCGAACAGCCCGAGCAGCTCGGCACCGCCCACGCCGTCGCCCAGGCCGCCCCCGCCTTGAAGGGATTCTCGGGTGATGCCGTCGTGCTTTACGGCGACACGCCGTTCATCCGCCCCGAGACCCTGACCGCCATGGCCGAGGCCCGCGCCGCCGGACATGACGTTGTCGTGCTTGGATTCGAGGCCGCCGACCCCGGCCGCTACGGCCGCCTGGTGACGCAGGGTAAACGTCTGGATAAGATCGTCGAGTTCAAGGACGCCTCGCCCGAGGAGCGCGCCATAACGCTCTGTAATAGTGGGGTGATCTGCGCCGACGCCCAGACGATGTTCGATTTGATCAAGTCTGTGGATAAGGCGAATGCATCGGGCGAGTATTACCTCACCGACATCGTCGGCCTCGCCAATGCGCGCGGTCTCTCCGCCACGGTCGTCACGTGCGACGAGGCCGAAACCCTCGGCATCAACACCCGCGCCGAACTTGCCGCCGCCGAGGCGATCTTCCAGGCCAATGCCCGCGCCGCGGCGCTGGAAACCGGCGTCACCCTGATCGCCCCCGACACCGTCTTTTTCGCGCAGGATACCGTCATCGGCCGCGACGTTGTCATCGAACCGAACGTTGTCTTCGGACCCGGCGTGACGGTCGAAACCGGAGCCCGGATCCGCGCCCTTTCCCATCTCGAGGGCGCCCATGTCGGCGCCCGTGCCATCGTCGGCCCCTACGCCCGCCTGCGCCCCGGCGCGGAGCTTTCGAACGATGTCCACATCGGCAATTTCGTCGAGGTCAAGAACGCGATCCTGGGCGAGGGCGTGAAGGCCAACCACCTGACATATATCGGCGACGCGGATATCGGCGAGGCCACGAATATCGGCGCCGGCACCGTCACCTGCAACTACAACGGCGTCGAGAAACACCGCACCGTGATCGGCTCGCGCGCCTTCATCGGCTCGGACACGATGCTCGTGGCGCCGGTTCGCGTCGGGGATGGCGCGATCACCGCGAGCGGGTCGGTGATCACCAAGGACGTGCCCGACGGCGCGCTCGCCCTGGCGCGCGGACAGCAGGAAAACCGGCCGGGCATGGCGCAGAAATTGTTCGAAATGTACAAGGCTCGCAAGGAAAAGCGGCAAAAGGCGACGTAAAATGTGCGGAATTATCGGAGTCCTTGGTGAACACGAGGCAGCGCCCATCATGGTCGAGGCGCTGAAGCGGCTCGAATACCGCGGCTATGACAGCGCCGGAATCGCCACCGTCAACGCCGCCTCCGAACTGCACCGCCGCCGCGCGGTGGGCAAGCTGGTGAACCTCAGCGATCTACTGGTGCACGAGCCGCTGCCCGGCAAGGCCGGCATCGGCCACACCCGCTGGGCCACCCACGGCGCCCCGACCGAGACCAATGCCCACCCGCACCGCGCGGGTCCCGTTGCGGTCGTGCATAACGGCATCATCGAGAATTTCCGCGACCTGCGGGCCGAGCTGGAAGCCAAGGGCGCGGAGTTCCAGACCGAGACTGACACCGAAACCATCGTGCAGCTCACCCGCAGCTTTCTCGACCAGGGCCTCGCCCCCCGCGACGCCGCCGAACAGACCATCGCCCGGCTCGAGGGCGCCTTCGCGCTCTGCTTTCTCTTCGAGGGAGAGGACGACCTGCTGATCGCCGCCCGCAAGGGCTCGCCGCTCGCCATCGGCCACGGCGACAACGAGGTCTTTGTCGGCTCCGACGCCATCGCGCTCGCCCCGCTCACCGATCAGATCACCTATCTCGAAGAGGGCGACTGGGCGGTGCTCACCCGGCAAAGTGTTGAAATCTTTGACGCAAACGGCCACCGCGCCAACCGCCCCGTGCGCACGATCCAGATCGACGCCGCCCGCATCGACAAGGGCGGGCATCGGCACTTCATGGCCAAGGAGATCGCCGAGCAACCCGGCGTTCTCGGTGCCGCGATAGCACATTACCTCGACGGCGACCGGCTAAGCATGCCGCAGCCCGAGCTCGATTTCACCCGCTATGACCGCGTGCTGATGGTGGCCTGCGGCACGGCCTTCTACGCATGTCTCGCCGCGAAATACTGGCTCGAACAGGTCGCGCGGCTCCCGGTCGAGGTCGATATCGCCTCGGAATTCCGCTACCGCGAACCGCCGATCGCCGCGCGCACGCTCGCCATTTTCGTCAGCCAGTCCGGTGAGACCGCCGACACCCTCGCCGCCCTGCGCTATTGCCAGGACAAGGCGGCCATCGTCTCGATCACCAATGTCGCCGAAAGCTCCATCGCGCGGGAAAGCGACCTGAGCCTGCCGATCCTCGCCGGGCCAGAGATTGGTGTCGCCTCGACCAAGGCCTTCACCTGCCAGCTCACCGTTCTGGCGATGCTCGCGCTGAAGGCTGCCAGCGACCGCGGAGCGATTCCCTCCGACGCCTTGGCCGCGGCGCTTGCCGACCTGCGCAACCTGCCCGGCCTCGTCAACCAGGCCCTCGACTGCGGCCCGCAGATTGCCGCCGCTGCCGCCAAGATCGCCGAAGCGCAGGACGTGCTCTTCCTGGGCCGCGGCGCGATGTTCCCGCTCGCCCTAGAAGGCGCGCTGAAACTCAAGGAAATCAGCTACATCCACGCCGAAGGTTATGCATCGGGTGAACTGAAACACGGCCCCATCGCGCTGGTCGACAAGACCGTCCCGGTGATCGTCATGGCCCCCCGTGACGCGCTCTTCGACAAGACGGTCTCGAACATGCAAGAGGTGCTGGCCCGCGGCGGCAAGGTCGTGCTGATCACCGACGCCAAGGGCGCCGAGACCGCCAGCGAGGGCGTGTGGAAAACCCTGGTGATGCCAACGATCCCAGAGCTTTACGCCCCGATCCTCTACGCGATCCCAGCGCAGCTCTTGGCCTATCATGCTGCCGTCGCCAAGGGCACGGACGTGGACCAGCCCCGCAATCTGGCGAAATCCGTCACGGTGGAATGAGCCATGGCCAAGCAGTTTCCCAGCATCGACCAGCGCCTGCAGGACTTCATCGAGGACCAGCACCTGTTCTTCGTCGCCACCGCCGCGCCCGAGGGCCGGGTCAATGTCTCGCCCAAGGGCATGGATTCCCTCCGGGTGCTCGGCCCGAACCGCATCCTCTGGCGCAATGTCACCGGCAGCGGGAATGAGACCGCTGGGCATCTGAAACAGCTCAACCGCATGACGCTGATGTGGTGCAGCTTCACCATGAAACCGATGATCCTGCGCGCCTATGGCAGCGCTCGCACCCTGCATCCGCGCGACACCGACTGGGACGATCTCAACTCCCATTTCCCGCCCTCGCACGGCGCCCGGCAACTCTACGACATGGAGGTCGATCTGGTGCAGACCTCCTGCGGCTATGCCGTGCCGTTCTACGACCACGCCGGCCCGCGTGACACGCTGGCGCAATGGATCGAAGATCGTGGCGCCGAGGGCGTGCGGCAATACTGGGCCGAGCGCAACTAGACCACGCTCGACGGCGCGCCGACCGGCATCCTGGAATGACGCCCGAGGCCGCGCTCGACGAACTGCGCGGCAAGGCCGTGCCCGGCAAGGGCGACGAGATGGCGGCCTATCACAAGGTGCCGCGCGTCTATCTGGGTGTCGCCAACCCCGAGATCGACGCCCTCACCCGCGCCTGGCGGCAAACGCTCACCCTCGACGCGCGACTGCAACTCGCCGCCGAACTCTGGGAGACCGACATCCACGAGGCTCGTGTCGCTGCCGCGAAGCTTTTGACCCAGGCGCGAATCCGCCCCGATGACAGCGGCGCCTGGGACCTGATCAAATCCTGGGTGCCCGATTTCGATGCCTGGGCCATCGCCGACCACGCCAGCATCGCCGGCCAGAAACGGCTCGTCGCCGACCCACACCGGCTCGACGAGGTAGAGACATGGACCCAGAGCGACCACCTCTGGACCCGCCGCGCCGCGCTGGTGATGACCCTGCCCTGGGCGAAACAGAACCACCCCAAGCCCGAGGAAGAGGCTGCCCGGGACCGCATCCTCGGCTGGGCCGCCGGTTACGCAGAGGACCGCGCGTGGTTCATCCAGAAGGCCATCGCCTGGTGGGTCCGGGATCTCAGCAAACACGACCCCGCCCGCGCCCGCGCCTTCCTCGACACCCACGGCCCGAAACTCAAACCCTTCGCCCGCAAGGAAGCCGGCAAATACCTCCGCTAAGCGCACCGCGAGTCGGTTGGCGGGTCAAGGTTGCGCCAGCACCGCCGCAGGCGGCTCGACCTTGACGCGCCAACCGACTCGCACATGCTCAGCCTCGGCCGGACCCCGTCCGGCCTTCTCAGCAAAAAAATTACCGCAGAAACAAGCACCCCGCCCGACATCCCGGGTGATCACTCACGATTGGCAAAAGGGGCCCCGCCAGGCCGCAGGCCGCAGCGGGGAGAGACCAGCGCGCCGCAAGGCGCACATGTCTGTCACGCCCGCTCGCGCAGAGCCCGTCTCATGATCTTCCCCGTGGCGGTCATCGGCAGGCTCTCGACCCGTTCCACCATCCGCGGCGCCAAATGCGGGCTGACGCGTTCCCGGACCCGTTCCATCAACGCCTTCTCCAGCCCCGGCCCGGCCCCGTCGCGCACCACGACAAACGCCTTCACCGCCTCGGTCCGCACCGGGTCCGGCACGCCCACGACGGCGGCCATCACCACGTCCGGATGTCCCGCGAGACAATTCTCGATCTCCACCGGCCCGATCCGGTAGCCCGACGAGGTGATCACGTCGTCATCGCGCGACGAGAACCAGAAATAGCCGTCCTCGTCGCGCCGCCCGAGGTCCCCGGTCCGCATCCAGTCGCCTGTAAACCGCTCCGCCGTCTTTTCGGGCTTGTTCCAGTAGCGCAGGAACATCACC
>JAAUYH010050199.1_pt1 | contig 11659 bp, 13 predicted proteins | sample 7278061 | NCBI WGS metagenome assembly JAAUYH01 (sample SAMN14350203, study PRJNA611818) | marine sediment metagenome | isolation source: surface marine sediment (0.6m) | place: French Polynesia: Moorea | collected 2018-08 | reverse complement strand
CTGGCGTTGGTTTCCCCCATGAGCGACTGCGGGGGGCTTGTATCCTTTTCTTTTTTGGTCAATTCTGCGGATTGAATTAGTTCTGGGTCAATTCGTCATTGCCCAAAAATTCATCTCACACTCCCGCTTTGCGGTGAGATGTGAGGCTTCTTTTTGATCCAGCTAAAATTTACTACTAGCAGACTCCTGTGCTGTCTTTAATCTTTGCCACCAGAGGTTTAAGGGATAATACACCACAGGTGCCCACAGGCTAGTGAGAATGGCAGAAGCCAGGGCAATTCTTTGGTAGTATATCCAAATATCTTCCGGATTGCGATCGCCTGCAAAACTCAATTGTAAGGCAAAAACGGTTTCAGCTAAAGCTGACATACCAAACACGATTAAGGCAATAGAAATAAAATCCTCTTGAATAAATCGCTGCTTCTGCATCAAACCGGTAATCAACCCTACCAACCCTAAACTCAAAGCATGGGTGGGATCGGGAGAAGTCATTGCATCTTGTAATAATCCCAAAACAATACCAGCTAATGCTCCTGCAAATGCCGAACGCTTCACACTCCAAGCCACAACCCAAATTAATAACCAATTAGGTCCAATACCCAATAATTCCATCCCTGGGAAACGAGTCAGCAACATCAACAAAAATATGATTACAGAAGCAAATGTTACCCCCCAGTCTAGAATTTGCAGTGCTTGAGGATGCCATCTAGAAAGAAGAGGAATGTGACTCTGCTTTGATTTACGTTTTGCCTTTGATGAATTTGACTGTTTGCTTCTGCTATCCCAAAATCCCTGAATCTTCATTTGCTTCGGTGTACTCCAACCTAATTAGATTTCTGCGGTTGTTTATTGGAGGAAAGTGATTTTTCCGACAGTTGTTTCTCTGGTTTAGGATACACTGCTACCCAATCTAAAGAACTAATAGGTGGAAACAACTGGATTTTGGCAATGGATGCTGGTAATTTTTGCAGATCCAAAGATTTGACTTTGCCTATGGGCAATCCGGAAGGAAATTTTTGACTGTATGTAGATGTAGTAATTACGTCACCAACTTTGACATTGGGTACTTTCTCATAAAACTCTAATACTGCTTCCGTAGAAGAATTACCTCTTAAAATACCTTTAGCACCAGTACGACTGATATTCACACCTATAGAACTTTTCATATCCGTGATTAGTAGGACACGGCTAGTGTTACTTGTGACACTTTCCACAATACCTACTAAACCACCATCTGCCTTAACAATAGCTCCTTTCTCTATACCTGCTGAACTACCACGATTGATAGTTATTTGTTGCCACCAATTATCGGCACTGCGCCCCACTACCCGAGATGGAATTGGTTTGGAAGTAGCAGGCTGTTTTTCCGTATATGAGATGAACTTTTTCAGCTTTTGGTTTTGGTTTTGCAAATCTGTGATTTTAGCTTGCAATTCCGAAACTTTGGCATTCTGTAAACGATCTACTGTACTTGGTTTTGTTTGTACAATCTGAAACCGATTACCGATCCCCGTATAAAATTCTAATAAGGCTGCACCCTGAGTTTCTCTAACTAACCAAGCACTACCGAGAACTACAGCAATTAGCCCAACTTGTAGCCCTCTACGCTCCCAACCACGACGTGCTGTAAACATATATACTAATAATTAATTTTAGTGTGAATTGTGAAATATGGAATTTCCTAGATCGGAACCCATATATATAGATTAATCAATAGATTGTTATTTGGTTTTAAACATTACGGGAACGTCCACTGAAAACCCGTTCCAACTGTTTAAAGTTTTCCAGTACCCTTCCTGTGCCTAAAACAACACAACTTAGGGGATCAGCAGCAACGTGGGTCACGATCCCGGTTTCATGACTAATCAGAGTATCTAACCCTTTGAGTAAAGCCCCACCACCGGCTAGCATAATCCCTCTGTCAATAATATCCGCAGCCAACTCAGGAGGTGTTCTTTCCAGAGTCCGTTTGACAGCTTCAATAATTACAGAAAGTGGTTCTGCCATACTTTCCCGAATTTCTGGACTTTTGAGGATGACAGTACGCGGTAAACCAGAAAGCAAGTGTAATCCCCGGACTTCCATCACAGTTTCTTCATCGTTTTGAGTCGGATAGGCTGAACCGATCCGAATCTTGATTTCCTCAGCCGTGCGTTCTCCAATAACTAGGTTATGTACCTTTTTCATATATTGGAAAATGGAGTCAGTTAACTCATCTCCAGCAATGCGTACGGACTCACTCAATACCGTACCCTGCAAACTCAATACAGCAACTTCCGTAGTCCCACCACCAATATCAATAATCATATTGCCCGTAGGCTCAGCTACTGGTAAACCTGCACCAATTGCAGCTGCTACAGGTTCATCAATTAAATAAACTTCTCTAGCCCCTGCTTGTGTAGCTGCATCCATCACAGCTCGTCTCTCTACCCCTGTCACCCCACTAGGAATACCAATCACAATCCTAGGTAATACTAGGGATTTACCTTCATTGACTCGCTGAATAAAATGTTTTAACATCAACTCTGCAGAATCAAAGTCAGCAATCACACCATCTCGCAATGGTCGCAAAGCCATCACATTCTCTGGTGTGCGCCCCAACATTTTTTTTGCTTCTTCTCCCACTGCTATTGCGACTTTTTCACTTTTGTCGATCGCAACTACTGAAGGTTCTTGCAGTATAATTCCTTTTCCAGATACATATACTAGAGTATTGGCGGTACCCAGATCGATACCCATATCCCGCGACAAGGAAAACTTGCTAAACAGTCCCACGCCTCTCGTTGCCCCCTATTTCTTTGTGCTGTTTTTGACTACTACTACCGTAAGTAATAATTTAGCTCGATTGTATTGCGTTTGTTCACCCTGAGTCTTGTCAAGGAAGCTATTTATTTAGATAGCTTTAGATACATTATTGTTCCGGCTCAAGATTATACCTTTTATATACTCCCATTGGGAGAGTATATCCGTAATAGTTTAGCAATCATAACCGACTGTTTCTTATGATTTTAAATCGATGTATAAGTGCTATTTATGTTACGCCCAGATTATTTTAGTTTGTCATTCGCCACCATGAGAGTCACAATAAATAAGTACAGTTGTACTTTAAGGTTTGCCTGTGAATATTAACGTAGTCACATTGGTGGGTCGTGTCGGTGGCGACCCAGATATGAAGTATTTTGAGTCTGGTACTGTCAAGTGTAGATTAACACTAGCAGTAAACCGACGGACTCGCAATAGTGATGAACCTGATTGGTTTGAATTAGAACTATGGGGGAAAACGGCAGAGATTGCTGGGACTTATGTACGCAAAGGGAAACAAATTGCGGTCAAAGGTTCGTTGAAATTGGATTCTTGGAATGATCGTCAAACTGGTGTATTGCGTTCTAAGCCAGTTATTAACGTTGAACAACTAGATTTATTAGGCTCTAGAAGGGATACTGAAACGGCAATGATGGATGGCAGTCCGGACAATTTTTAGTTATTAATAATCCCAAATATTGAGTACGGGCGGGGTTTCACCGCCCAGAATGAAGGAGATAGATGGAGCTTAATAACGAATTGTCAAGGTTACAGATGCTTGTACCTGTTGTTCTCCACCAATGACGGGGGTAGAAGCCTCTGTTCTTGAGGCTGCCACATTAGCACGAAAAATGGGTGGTGGGGAAGTACTCCCACTATTAATTGTGATGTTAACAACTTCTTTCGCAGTCAAATTTAAAGATGTGAGAACGGTTTGAGCTTGACTTTGGGCATCTTGAGTAGCTGCTTGTAGGGCTTTTTTGCGGGCAGTTGCGATCGCCTCTTCTTTAGCCATAAAGTTAATATTATTAATTTGTGTGGCTCCAGCTTTCACGACCCCGTCTAATATATTACCCATTTTATCAGTGTCAACGCGGAAGCTGACCCTATTGGTGGCTTTGTATCCAATAATTTGCTGAGTGTTATTGGTGTATTTATAGACTGGGGTTAGGCTAATACCAGTGGTTTGTAATTTTTCCACCTTGCGATCTTTCAGATATTTGACTACAGCCGACGAACGCACAGCAGCTTGTTTTTGTGCATCTGCGGCGGTTGTTGCTTGGATTTCGACCCCGACATTAACTTGTGAATGGCTTGTAGCAACCGTTTCCATTCCCCGACCACTCACAGTCAGAGTACGGGGTATTTTAGCTTTTTCTTGGGACAAAGCGGGTGGAGTACATATTAAATATGTTACTAAGGCTACAGAAAAAAATTTCCATGTATGAGGAAGACAAGAGCGAATGCGCTGTAGCGCCAATATACTCATATAATTACCATCCTAGAAAAAAAATTGTGGATTACGTAAGATACTATTTTTGTTGTCTAGCTGGATTTAGGTTTTTCCTAGGAGATTCATTTTATGGCTTATTGGCTACTAAAAACAGAACCAGGGGATTACTCTTATACTAATTTGGAACAAGAAGGAACTACAGTTTGGGATGGAGTAAATAATGCCTTAGCACTCAAACATATGCGGACAATGGAACCAGGGGATACTGTATTTATTTATCACACTGGCAAGGAAAGAAAGATTATTGGTACAGCAGAAATAGTCAGTCAACCATATGCAGATCCGGCATTAGATGATCCCAAGCGGGTGGTTGTTAAAGTTAGGGTAGGGCAAAGAATACCACGCCCCGTTAGTCTGGCTCAAATTAAGCAGGATGAATTCTTTGCTAACTTTGATTTAGTTCGATTGTCTCGATTGTCTGTAGTTCCTGTTTCCTCATCCTACTGGCACCGTTTGTGTGAGTTGGGGAATTTAACAAACTAATACCATATATTTTCCTCTCTCTCGCGCAAAGATTTTTAGGCTGCAACATATAGGCGATATAACCTTTCATAAGGTTTTGCTCTTGAGATAGTACTTTTGTTCTATATATATTTAGTATATGATAGGCATTGGTCATGGAATGATAAATTTTTAAAACTTTCAACGCCAAATTATGAACGTTTTGCATTAGAGTGTGAACTCATTACTCAAGGATTTATTATTCTTGAATTGGATTCTTATCGTTCTCGTTTAGACCCTCCAAAGAATCTTGTTTATGTCGATTACTTAACTGTAGCTCCCTGGAATAGTAGGTCTTTAGAAGCTGTAGTTATGTATAAAGGAGTTGGAAGTATTTTGCTAAAATTTGCTATAGAACGTAGCTTTGATTTAGGTTATCAAGGTAGGCTAGGTTTACATTCTTTGCCTTCTGCTGAAAAATTTTATCAAAAACTAAAGATGATTGATTTTGGATATGATTTAAATAAAGAAAAATTAAAATACTTTGAACTTTCTTCAGACCAAGCTAATAACATATTAAATCAGTTTACTTAGTTGGTCAATCTGGTTGTGGATACTCAGGAAGGGTGGAGCGATGCAGTACTTAGCGGGTGATTCTTGGTTAAATTGGGCTGTACAACTTGAAGATGAGGTAGATTGTGATGTTGCAGCAGGGCTAGATTTAGGTCAAAAATTTAGCACATATTTAGCAAAAACTAAAACTAGTTTTAATCGTCAAAAAATAATAGCAATTTTTCATGAAGAATTAGGTAATATATTATCTGATGAAGAAATCGAAAAAATCATGGAAGACACTGAAAAGAACATCTTCGATTGTATTGAAGAAAAATTTCAAAATTCTAATATAGCTTGAGGATATTTTTATGTCATCTGAGCCAAACTCAGACACTAATAATGTAACACCACTAAGCCAAGCACGTCTTAATCGCAAGACTACTAGTCCTATAGCTGATGTGTCTGAGAATAAGCTCAGAGAGATTTTATCTTCAGTTATCAACGAACAAGTATCGGAAAAACTTACTCGTGTAGAGAATAGTATTGATAGAATAGCAAACCAGTTTGAAGCTGTACGTAATGGAAGTTCTGAAGATGCTGCTTTAAGAGTCACAACCAATCTTGATAATACAGATATTGCTTTAGGCTCAATTTATCTTCCAAAAGAAGAGCATTACCCTTATACTTGCACAAATTTAGCTGAAATTTTAAATGTACGTAACCATGATATTGTTCAAGGAATAAAGACATTAGGTTTACGTAATAATCCAACTTATCATATAAAAATTTCTACTGGAAAAACAAGTGTTATAAATAAATGGTCTGAAGCAGCCCTTCAAAAACTTAAAGAGCTAATATCTTACTAGTTTAACTAGACATACCTTGGTCAAAAATCCAACCTAAAATATTGCCTTGGTGTTTGGTAATATTTGATGGCTTTGTCATCAGGACTTGTGAACTATGATTAACAAAATTAATTAGATTCAACATATAGGACTCCTATTAAATTTGTGAGCAGGTTTTAGGGCAAAATCCTTGTTGGATATATATAGAATTTAAGTCTCAGTATGTTTTCAAAATTCAAGTCGGAGTCCGATATAAAGTCAATGATGGAAATTAAAGGTAGTAATTACGATGTTAAATATTAGTTTAGATGACGAGGCAGAAAAGTATTTAGTAGATATTCTGGCACGAGAGAAGATTACCAGTACTGAATTGATTAAACGCTTGCTATGGGAACATTGGTCAAGTTTACAGTCCCGGAAAACAGTTTTAGAGCGGATGGGCGGTTATCCCGAGCATTTACTGGAAAGTCCTAGTAATTTATCAGACCGAGATGTTCGCAGAAAGACGATTGCTGAAGATATAAATAAATCTCAGGAAACTACACAACAAGTATTAATAGAAGAATCACAAACCTTTTGAGTGGGTGTTTCGCCCCCAGTAATTTATACTTAATCCACCACCATCTCCTCAACATTCAAAGTCAGTTACGAAAAATTTCGCCGTTAACCATAACTTAAAGCCAGAAGGCATTTCATCCAAAGTTTGTGAAAGATTTATTGTCCATACTGGTCATCTAGCAAGAAAATCTCTCATATTTACCTTTAACAACCTTGTACATTAAGAAGGAGAAGGATTTTCCAAAATTATATTAAGCAATGCATTTAAATTTCACACCCTTCTCATTACCTCTGTTAGCAACTGCAACAGAAACAGCAGACAGTTCCCTGATAGTAGCAGGAGTACTACTAAGTTTAGTAGTAATATACTTCGCCAGTAAAATTGGTGGCGAATTGTCCAATCGCGTAGGTTTACCACCAGTATTAGGCGAGTTGGTGGGTGGTGTTTTGGTGGGTGTATCTTGCTTGCATCTGTTAGTTTTCCCGGAAGGAGGGGCAGATGCTTCTAGCTCTGTGATTATTAGCTTTCTAGAAACCACAGCCGATTTAACTCCAGATGGGGCGAATGCCGTATTTGCATCTCAATCAGAAGTAATTTCGGTTTTGGCAGAGTTGGGAGTAATTATCCTCCTATTTGAAATTGGCTTGGAGTCTAACTTAAAAGACCTGATGGCTGTGGGTTTACAAGCGGTAGTAGTGGCCATAGTAGGAGTTGTAGTGCCCTTCACAGCTGGTACGGTAGGTTTGATGACTGTATTTGGCGTGCCTGCGGTTCCCGCAATTTTTGCTGGTGCGGCCCTAACTGCCACTAGTATTGGTATTACTTCCAAAGTCTTATCCGAGTTAGGCGCTCTCAATACCAAGGAAGGACAGATTATTCTCGGTGCTGCTGTGATTGATGATGTCCTGGGAATTATCGTTTTGGCGGTGGTGGCTAGTCTTGCCAAAGATGGGGCTGTGGATGTAAGTAATGTTGTCTATTTAATTATCAGCGCCAGTAGTTTTCTCCTCGGTGCGATCGCTCTTGGTAATATATTTAATAAGTCTTTTGTAGCGATTGTTGAGCAGTTGAAAACCCGTGGTGAGTTGGTAATTCCAGCTTTCATTTTTGCCTTTGTCATGGCATATCTGGCTTCTGTAATTCACCTAGAAGCAATTTTGGGAGCTTTTGCAGCAGGTTTAGTCCTAGAAGAAACTGATAAACGTAAGGAACTCCAAAGGCAAATTATCCCCATTGCGGACATGCTAGTACCCATTTTCTTTGTGACTGTGGGCGCACAAACTGATTTAGGGGTTTTAAATCCTACGATTCCCAGTAATCGTGAAGGTTTAATTATGGCAACTTTCCTGATTTTGGTGGCAATCATTGGTAAAGTCATTACAGGCTTTAGCGTTTTTGGTCAACCCCAAATTAACCGTTTAGCAATTGGTGTGGGTATGATTCCTCGTGGGGAAGTGGGATTGGTATTTTTAGGTATCGGTTCTAGCACCGGCGTACTTTCTAAGCCATTGGAAGCCGCAATTATTATGATGGTGATTCTGACTACTTTTATTGCTCCTCCATTGTTGAGGGTTGTTTTACCACAAGCAGAAGAAGAGAGTTTTAACCAAGATAAATTAGTGTTAGAAACTTCCCAAAATACACCTTTAGCAATTAAATCCGTGGGTACCGCAGTACCCCCATCCCATGAGAATTTGGTAAATAATCCAGAACATCATGATTCTTAGTCAAGGAAATGGGTAAACTAAATAACCACTGAGTGATGAGTCATAATTTGCATTCGATGTGAATTTAAAATATCATCCTCAACCATGACTAACTTTATCCATAGGTCACAGGAGTCAGTATCCTTCAACAGGTATTCTGACTCCTGAAAATCACTTAGATTTACCGAGGGTAAAAATTAAATCCCAAAAATCATCGTTCATCATATGTAGTCAAAAAAACTAGAGAAATTAGCAATCCTATTTAATTGTCGATTTCAGGAACAATTTGTATAATTTTTGTCTCTTGTTGTATGTATTTTTAATGATGATTTTAGCCCCAGTCAGATTTCTTTGGTTCTGCAAGAGTGGGGAGTGTGGGAAGTGTGGGAAGTGTGGGGAGAATAAAGAAGTAATAAGCTTTTTGCCTTCCCCATCTTCCCCATTTTCCCCCTCTGACCTCTCTTCCACCTCTGATCACACTCCCCCTCTCACCTAACCCCAGGATTTTGGCATTACTGAATCGGTGTTCTAGGAGATTAATTTCGGAAACTTATGTATTCAAATCTACGTCCTGTAAAATTGTAAATTTTAGTTATTATTGTTTTAATTCCCATCATCAATTATGCATTTTTTTAATTCCTAGTATTAAACCCAAAATATTCTTATTCCCAGTCTGGAGTCATAAATTTTGCCGGACACAATTAATAACTTGGTCTCAGTATGAACACATCAGTTGACAGTTATTGCTATAAATAAACGGATGTATGGATCAGCAGCAACCTCAATCTGAAAATCGATCTCTTGTTGAGACAAATATTACCGACTATGATTGACTATTACTGTGTATTCTGCTTACCTCCTTGTTAGTGTATTCTGATGCTTTGGAGACTCAAATTTCATGCTATAACAGCATGGAAAAACAATTTATGTTCTCAAAAGACTACTGTTAACTTGATTTGGATAAAAACTGTGATTACGAGTGCAAAATTGGCAAGTACTCGACAAAAATAGAAAATATTATGGAAAATACTTTCCTTATTTTCATCAAAGCTAATATTTGAGCAAGAACCGTGGGATAACTTGCCAAACCTTTTTTGATAAATTGACAGCTCCCTCCCGTAAATGCACATCAGGAAAAAGCACTGTGAAATTACACTGGTTACTACCTGGCACTGTTGGATCTATATTAATGTTATCGTCGCCCGTGTTGGCGGCAAAACTAGAATCTTGGCGTTTTGATGCCAATAGAAATCGACTGGAAATAAATACAAACGGGGATGTCCAGCCCCAAGCCCAATTAATTTTTAATCCGACTCGTTTGGTGATTGATTTGCCAGGAACGCAGTTTGGACAAAGGCAAATCACTCAACCTGTAGGCGGTGCAATTCGTGCAATTCGTGTTGGACAGTTTAATCCACAAACAGCTCGTTTGGTGGTAGAACTGAGTCCGAATTATACTCTCGATCCCAAAAAGGTAAAATTTGTTGGTAAAACTGGCAGTCGTTGGACTGTACAATTACCAAAGCCAACTCGACAAAGTAGTGTAACTTCCTCTAATGAAAATGTTTACAATACTGTAACTATTAATACTCCCACAAGGAAAAATTATTCCCCAGTAGCTGCAAGTAGGACAGCAGAAGCACAAATTCAACGATTATTGGTGACAGGGGACGGCTTTTTTGTTCGGACCACAGGTGGTAAGCCAGAGGTAAAAATAAAACGTAGCCGCGATCGCAAAACTATTTTTATGGATATCTCTGGTGCTACCATATCCTCCAATGTATCTTCTAATATGGAAGTCAACAAACATGGTGTGAGGAGTATTCAATTCAATCAACTAAGGCAAACTAATCCTTCTGTGGTTCGCATGACTTTGCGGGTAGATAAAAATAGTCCCGATTGGCGAGCAACAAATAGCGGTGCTAGTGGTTTAGTGATTTTACCTACTCGTATTACCCGTAATTCTTCTAGAAGTAATAATCGTTCATCACCAACTGTAATTAATACTAGACCGGTTGTCAGACCACCTAATTCCAGAGCTGTTAATGTTGTTTCTACGATTAAATCTGTGGAAATTGCTGATAATGGCAGACAATTATTAATTAGAGGCGATCGCCCTTTATCTGCTAATAGTGGTTGGGATCGGAAAACGGCTTTATTCCGCATTGAAGTCCCCAATGCCAAGTTATCCTCCGATGTCAAAGGTCCCAGGTTGAATGCTAATAGTCCGGTGTTGAGGGTTCGCCTACAACAACAAGACCCAACCACAGTTGTGATTTTCATCCAGCCAGCTTCTGGAGTACAACTAGGTAGAATCAACCAAGTTGGTCAACTATTATCTCTGACAATGCAGAGGTATAGAAATACACCACGTTTTAATCGAAATACACCTTCCATTGGATTACCTCCTCTCAACCGTCCCAACCCCAGATCAGTTCCCCCAATCGTTAGGAGAGCTAATCCTACACCTCTACCGGGAAGACCGAGTAAAAATGGTAAATTAGTAGTCATGATTGACCCCGGACATGGCGGTAAGGATTCTGGTGCCATAGGTATTGGCGGACTGCAAGAAAAGCGGGTGATTCTTCCCATTAGTCAAAGAGTTGCCCAGATTTTGGAGCAAAATGGCATTCAGGTAGTTATGACCCGCAAGTCTGATTATTTTGTCACTCTTCCAGGGAGAGTTAAAATGGCAGAACGGGTAAATGCCGATTTATTTGTGAGTATTCATGCCAACTCAGCTGGTCGTAAGCGTCCTGATGTCAATGGCTTAGAAACCTATTATTACGATACAGGACTTAGTTTTGCTCGCACAGTACATCGCAGAATTCTGCGTACAGTGAAAATGAGGAGTCGGGGTGTACGCAAAGCGAGATTCTACGTCCTCAGAAAAACTTCTATGCCTGCAATTCTTGTGGAAACTGGTTACTTAACTGGTCGTAATGATGTCAAAAATCTACGCAGCCAATGGTTCCGCAATAAAATGGCGGAAGGAATAGCTCGTGGTATTCTTGATTATCTCAAACAGAGGTAATTAGGGCTAGCTGAAAAAGTTGACATGCTCCCCAGGGAACAGTGGATTGAGGGGCGATCGCTCCCAGAAATATTCCGAGTTACAGCACTTTCGAGGTAAATGAGGTACATTTTTCCTGCCTCCTGCCCCCTGCCTCCTGCCTCAAAACGACATGAATTGTACCTCACTCAGATGAAAACTGCTGTATTAAATGGCGTTGCTGTT
>JAAUYH010035298.1_pt1 | contig 11659 bp, 8 predicted proteins | sample 7278061 | NCBI WGS metagenome assembly JAAUYH01 (sample SAMN14350203, study PRJNA611818) | marine sediment metagenome | isolation source: surface marine sediment (0.6m) | place: French Polynesia: Moorea | collected 2018-08 | reverse complement strand
GGTAAACCTGTTGTAAGTACACGCTGTGGTGGGCCAGAAAGCATAATCACTCAAGCATATCTCGGTGAGCTTTGTGAAAACGAAAATCCCCTCGCTTTAGCAATGGCAATAGAAAAAGTTGGCAATAATCTTGAAAAATACCCAGCCCATGATATTCGACAGTTTGCAGTAGAAAATTATAGTTTTGAACGTTTAGCAATGCAACTGAGTCAGCTGTACCAAAATCTATAAATAATTTTTTATATTTCAATTACCTTCACCAATTTACGAGGATGAGTTGATGTACGAGCCCTTATTTTTCCGAGATTCGGCAAAACAATAAACCCTAAAAATTCCTTCAAGTTTTTTCACAAGGTTATTTTTAACGTATTGCCTACAGTATAAAGGTTTTGAGGGTCGAGAGTATCTTTAAGCTAAACCCTGATAATATTGGGTAATTTCGCCAGTTTTGCCAAGATTTTTGTAGGCTCTTATTTTGGCAAAGGTATTGATATTTTTCATATATTTTTTGGTATTAAGTAGGTTAGGTAGGCGGAAAAATTTGTACCTGTGTCATTGCGAACTGAGCAAAGCAAAGTTAATCAATCACAAGGGTTTTGATATTTTTACATTCTGTAACATAGTTAATTTTATTTGTGCCTACTTACTTATCTTTTTTTTGATTTTATACTTTGACATAATTTTTAGATTTAAGGTCGGATTTATAGTAAGTTACTCATTTATACTAATCTCCTTTCTGCATGACGTATCTGCCTTGGGCTAAAATGTCTTTGTTTTTAATTTTATCTTGACTAAATGATATTGGCACTAAACAATAAATTTAATTTTAAAAATTGTATATTATGAGTAACTATGAAAACCAATAAAAAGCGATTTATTTTACAAGTTTCGGTAGCAATAATATCTCTAGCAATTTTCGGGAGTATTTTCTCATTAATTTTTGGGAATATTTTTTCATATAAAAAATCACAAAAGCCTAGAACAGCAGAATTATTAGTAAATCCTACTTCTAATCCTATTTTAGGTTTGATTCCAGATAGCGAAGAATCTAGACATGTGGAATATCCTTCTGTCATAAAAGTAGATGAAGAATATTTAATGTACTACTCTGCTTATGGGGATGATCAGAAGTGGCGGATTTTTCTTGCAACTAGTGATGATGGCTCAAATTTTGAAAGACATGGATGGGTATTTGATGTCAAAAATTTGCCTAAAAATTGTCAAGGTAATCAGGCATTTCCTTTCGTAGTACAAGATCAAACAAAAAGTAATTCGTTTTTAATGTACTTCAGTTGTGCTTTTAAGCGAGCGAAACCCTACGATAACATTCTATGGGCTTCTTCTCCAGATGGTAAAACTTGGAAATATGGTGGTGTCGCGATAGAAGGAGCAGGACTTGATCCATTAGTTATGCTGTAACCAGATAAGACATATGCAATGTTTTACACCATTGTTCAAAATGGAAAAACTATTATTCAAAAAACTACTTCTCGTAATGGAAAAGATTGGTCAGCTTCTTCAACAATTGTCTCAAAACCGCCTGGTAGGGGTTTTTACACTCTCTCAGGCTTGAATATAGATAAACATATTTGTTTGCTAGTGGAAAGTACTACTCATTCTAGAAGACACCAGACTTTATTATATTGCGACCAAGGAGATGGAACATTTGTTCCTAGCAAAAATAATCCAGTGATGGTGGATAGGGATTGGGAGAAAAAATGGAATACTATTCGTTATGGATTTCATCTTCTACCAGACAAAGGTAAATATATTGTTTATCACAATGTACTTCCCCATCTAGGGGCAGAATCAGGGGGACAGATAGTACGTTCAGAACTCAATATGAACTTATTGGAAAATTCTGCCCTGAACTTATTGGATAATTAAAAAAAATCAAAACAAAAGTAAATTATCATAATTATCAATGAATATTATTATGCTTACGCCCGATTGCTATATGATAGACAGGCGTATAATCTTAGAAGCTAAAACATTAGTAAAAGCAGGTCATAAAGTTACTTTATTGGCAGGCTTTGAAACTCCTTTTGAGGAGCATTTTGAACAAGATGGAATTGAGATTCATCGCTATTCCTATGATTGGGATGATGAGAGATTAAAAAAAATCAGAGCCAAACTTCCTGCTAATGATCGTCTGCGGATGCTAGTTAATAAAACTTACATGTTTTTAGCAAGAAAATTTTTTGAAATATCTCCTTTCGATAAATTCATCATCTCTAAGGTTTTGGAATTTGAGGCTGATGTTTATCACGTTCATGATTTACCTTGTCTTAAAGCTGGCTTTTATGCATCTAAAGCACGGAAAGTACCACTGATTTATGATGCTCATGAACTGTATTATGCTCAAAATATTTTACCCATTAAATTACAAAAACTATATTTTTCATTAGAGAAAAAGTACATTAAGCATCCTGATGTAGTAATTACTGTCAATTCTTTTATTGCTCGCTTGATGGCTGAACGATATAAAATAGCATCGCCACAAGTAATTATGAATTGTACTGAATTACCTGAAGATTTTGCTCCTGAAAGTGCTAACCAAAAACTCAGACATAAAGGAAATATTCCAGCTAATTACGAAAAAATAGTCCTTTATCAAGGATGGATATCTCCCGAGCGTAATATTGAAACTTTAGTGAAGGGAGTTAAATGGTTTCCTGAAAATACTTGTTTGGCTATCATTGGTTACGGTGAATATGAAAAAAATCTCCGAGAGATAGCCATTACAGAAGGAGTAGCAGAAAGGGTTTTCTTTTTAGGACAAGTCCCGAGTAATGAAATGCTGAACTACTCTGCTGGTGCAGATCTAGGTGTAATACCTTATAAAGCTATTGATGATAACCATCTTTATTGTTCACCAAATAAACTTTTTGAATATATATTAGCTGGAGTTCCCGTTATTGCAGATGATTTGCCTTTCTTTCGTATGATTAAAGACAAGTATGGTGCAATTGAAGTTGCTGATATGAGTTCTCCAAATACTTTTGCTAAGGTCGTATATCAACTAATTTGTAGTTTTTCAAAGTTAGAGAAGTTAAAAAAAATGTGTCATGACGCTAGTCAGGAATTAAACTGGGAAAAAGAAAGTGAAAAGCTATTAGCCATATATGCTGATATCCCCAAATAAGTATAAATTTTTATTTAAATCATATAATAAACTTGCCCTTTTAATTAGGATTATTACTTGCCCTGGCAAAGTCCTTCTTGAAAGATTCACTCATTTTTAAAAAGTAGGGCTGCCCAGTAATATCGAATAAATATTTCTGCTGTAAAATAGTGCGTTGAGGCCCGTAGTCAGATTTCTTAAACCGCAAATCATATAAGTTAATATGACCCGGTTTTCGATATTGGTTAACATAGCGATGAACAGTAGTTATTGCTCCCTGAAGAAATGTCAGAACATCCTTGTTGTCAGGTCGCATTCTATAATAATCGTATACACCAAGAATTCCATGAATATGCCCATTTAAAACTTTCGGCTGTGGTTCGCTATTTAGAGGATATTCTTCAATCCAAATATATCCTGACTCATCAATTTCAGTTACCCAAAATTTATTATTTTGCTTATTCCGATATTGAGTGAAGGTAGCAAAAATTTCATCTGCTATTTTCAGACATCTTTCATCTCCAAAACGCTGATATAGATGGTATAAGCCAGAAAGAGTAACACCTTGAGCGAATCCACTTACCCACGGTTTTAATAAAACACTATCAGTATCACTAATTGGAAAATCGAATTTATAGATAATATATCTTGCCTGAGATTGTAAAACTGTAAACTCTAGGAGTCTATCAATAAGTTTATCCTTAAGTTTGACTAAAGCATCATACTCTGCTTGATTTGATGTTTGGACATTTGCTAAAGCCATAGCATTAACTTTAAATGTCCAGGGTGAGAATAATTGTTTGTATTTTTTTATGTAATTGTCTGGCAAATTGTAGGGTAGGATTGACTCCAAAGAATCATTCAAATTATGTACAGGAATTTTCCAGTTCCTAGGAACTCCTCCTGTTTCGTTAAAAGCATTCAGATCAATTCTGTACCTTTTCAGCTTAAATTTGAATGTATTATAAGTAGCCCATTCTAATTTATCTAAGCTAGGAATAGTACTTAAGCTATCAATATATTCTAAATGCTTAGAAAGCTTTTCTAACTTTTGTTCAAACAATAATTGCTTTTGGCAAATAAATAATTGTACGTTTAGTATCACAAAAATAAATAGTGTAAAAACTATAATTTTATTTTTTTTTATATGGTTCTTGGACATAATTTATCTATATTAGGACTTATGCAACTGGTACAAAGTAGTATTGGCAATCATCTAGTTTAGTAAATTTCATATACTTGTTTATATAAAAAAAGGGTGCAGTTCTTTTAGGACTTGCGCAGAAATAACCTACCTGTTTTGGAAAAAATATAGCGGTTTTCATTTGAATCAAATACATTTTCTAATTCCCAAATGTAGAGACGTAAAATTTTACGTCTCTACGAGGTGTACTACACTCAACCTAAAACCGCTATAAACCTTGATTAATAAGACTTTCAATAATTTTCATAGGTAACTTATTCTTGCGCGATCCCTTAGAAAGAAGAGCTATGATTTTTAGACAAGTATGCTCAGAGTGGCAGGACATTGATAGAGCAGTGAGCTTGAATTAATCACTTGGGTGCGGCTCTTTTGGGAAGATTAAACAACAACTTCGCGCTTTGCGTATAACTTTTTACATCTAAAATGATGTTTTAACGGGCGTTGCTCCTATTAAACATTCGCTATAAAGCAAGCGTAAAACCCTTTTCAACCTAATGAAACCATTTGACTAAGAGGTATTATTAAATTGTTGGCAATTTGGGCGAACATATTTTTGGTGTTGCTGAATAGAGAATACTAATCAGGAAATAAAATTATTGAAAAATTGATTTTTCCTAAATAGTTGCATCAAAAGAAATACGCATTCACCAATGCTGATTAAAGACTTTGATTCTTGCCCAGTAGAAGTTTTATGCTTTATGACAAGATATCATTTATATTTCTAAAAGAACCGCTATCCATCAGAAACTCACAATAATATTTGAGCATTAAATCAATACTTATGAAATTAATTTTTGTAAAAATAAAAATATTGTGTTATTTATGAAATATCCAAAATGGTCTGAAAATCGACTATTAACGTATTGGCAGTAGCTTTAAAACAATTGAGAGTCTAATTGAAGAGAATTTTCGCTATTGGTGCTATTGATACTAAAGCGCAGCCGTGCCAAGAACTGTGTGCCAGTTACCTAAGTCCTAATATCTGCAGAATTATTTAAAATAAAAATCATTATCAATCCGATCATGAAACTCTTGCTGCCATAACTCAAGACACAACAAACCCCAAGTCTTTCTTCCAAACTTCCACTCTTTCTCCAACCCCTGCACAACCTTACGATTATCCACTAGATCCCTATTCAAAGCCTTCTGAGAAGAAAATACATCATAGACAAAATCTTTAATTTCTCCCTTCATCCACCTCACTAAAGGCACTGGGAATCCCATTTTATCTTTACGATTCACAATTGCAGCAGGTAAATAAGAATGCATTGCTTCTTGTAGTACACGCTTCATTGTCCCATCCTTAAATTTGATATTTGCTGGAATTGTTGCTGCTAACTCTACTAATGGATGATCTAAAAATGGCACACGGGATTCTAAACCGTGCGCCATACTCACTCGATCTTCAATTTGTAGTAATGCTGGTAAGAGAGTTTTAAAATCAAAGTGAGTCATACTATCAAAATATGATTTTTGACCTACATTTTCTGCGAGGAAAATTTTCTGAAAAACTGCAAAAGAAGAGTAACCATCTAAAGCTTCCCAGTTGATTTCATCTCCTAAAGAAGGAGCGCGATCTATTAAGCGGAAATAACGTTTATCTAAATCCTCAAATAATCCTTCTCGCCAAAATTCCTGCAAGAGAGGTTTGTAGTTGCGTAGCGCTGTTAAATTAGGAATTATAGACTCATAGGTAACAATAAAATTACGAGAGTGCATTGTCCCATCAATTGCACCTTTGATACATTGTTCAAAATATGCAATTAGATAGCGCGTATAACCGCCAAAAATTTCATCTGCACCCTGTCCCCCCAGTACAACTTTTCGATGCTTACTTGCCATTTGAGAAACCATATACTGAGGGAAAGAACCGGGACCAGCAACTGGATAATCTAGATGATAAATGACTTTACGAATATTCTCAATAAAATCGGTAGCTGTAATATCAATTTCCTTAAGCTCAAATCCACTCCATTCGGCTAGTATTCTCCCATATCTACTTTCGTCGTAATCTTGACTGATTGAAAATTTACCGTTGAAACCAAAGAACTTTTTATCAGCTTTTTGAGCAGCAAGGGAAGAGATAATACTGGAGTCTAAACCGCCACTGAGATAAGCTCCAACAGGAACATCACTACGCAGATGTAATTCTACTGATTCTGATAATAGTTCTGCAATCTTTTCTTCAAAATACTTTGCTGTATGATCGAAGTCTAATTCATAGTAAACTTCCCAATAACGTTTAACTTCAATAGCACCATTTACTACTTTTAAAAAATGTCCTGGTAATAGTTCGTAAATACCTTTAAATAAAGTTTTACCAGCTAAACAAAATTGGAAAGTAAGATAATCTTTAAATCCTTCCAAATCTGTTTCAATATTGTGAATAAAAGGTAATAGTGCTTTGATTTCTGAAGCAAAATATAAGGTATTACCTACAATAGTATAATAAAAAGGTTTGATTCCAAATCTATCTCTAGCACAGAATAATATCTGATTCGATTCATCCCAAAGGGAAAAAGCAAACATTCCTCGAAAATGATTTACACAATATATTCCCCATTTACGATAAGCATGGAGAATTACTTCTGTGTCAGACTTAGTAATAAAATTTTCAACACCTAATTCTTCTCTTAACTCAATATAATTATAAATTTCGCCATTATAAGTCAACCAATTACATGCTTGATCACTCATTGGTTGACTACCAGTACTCAAATCAATAATGCTCAACCGACGATGGGCAAAACCAAGATGTTTCTCAGGATGTTCCCAAACTCCTTCTCCATCAGGTCCTCGGTGGCTTTGTAATTCATTCATTAACACTAAGCGACGATTTAAGGCTGGGATAGTTTCTCGCGCCAGACTTATAACTCCTGCAATTCCACACATAGTAAAAGATGTTCTATATTTTGAGAATTATATTTAATATCAATTATTTGGTTAGATGATTATTTTTTGTATGACTAATAAATGTTTGAGATAGCCATGAAAATGCAAATTCTCTTACCTCAATTGGAAAACTATGACCTTCGCTGAAAAACAACCAGTCAATTGAAGGATACTTTTCAATCATATTTTTAATATGGTCGTAAGGATATGTCGCTACCAAAATCTCATCTTGTAGATAATTACAAATCAAAGCGTTGCGTGGAGCAATAGCTGCGACTACTTCGGCATAGGTAAATTCGCTTGGAATCTTAGGGAGTGCCTTATACCACTTATTTCTACTCCACCTTTCTGGATTTGGATCGTACTTAAAACTAACAAAACCGGCATTAGCAATTACAGTCTTGATTCTCAAATCTAAAGCAGCAGCAAAAAGTCCATATATTGCTCCTTGAGAGTGACCAATAACTGCAACGTTAGAAACATCAAAGCCTGATATTGCCATTGAATCAAGAAGCCAGGAAATTTCCATAATATCTTTTCCTAAGGCAGACCAATTTGGATAATTTTCATAAAATTGTTTTGTATCCCAATAATTGATGGGCTGACGCCTACCTGTAAACGATAGTGTTGGACAAACAACAATATAACCTTTTTCGGATAGAGCTCTTCCATAAGCCATTTCATCTTTAATATTTTTGCCACAAGGTTCTTCGCCACCTATCTTATTAGTTTCATGAATAGCTATTACTACTTTCTGTGTACTTATATTTTGATTATTATTTAAAATAATGACTGGTACTTTTTCCTGTAGAGGATTAACATAATAATAGGTATGAATATCTCCAAGTTTTTTTTTAAGGGGAGTTACTGTTTCTTTTAAGACTGGTGCTTGACCCAAGGCAGGAATGATTTTATGTTTAATAAATTCTTCTCTACTGATTCCAGCTTCATACCAAGGTATATAATAATTTATTAATTTGATATAAGATGCTTTGAAAAAGAAAATAATAGTGGATAAAACAAAGATGATGATAAACATCAATAATAGTCTTTTCTTTTTATAAATGTTATTTAGACACATTGTCTGTCAGGTTACTTAATATTTTTAAATAATGTCAGTTCGGATTAAGGAGATTTATTTAACGTTTACTGACTCAAACAACGCAAACACGTTAACATTTACCAGAATAAAACAACCGTGTAATGAGACTTTCAGCTTATCCCGAACTCAGGTTAAATATTATCGCTAAATATTTTTTTCATGCGTGTAAAGAACCAAAAACCAATTATATAGATGCCAAATGACATAACAATTAGAGGCACAAATGTTCTGAAAGGAAATTGGTTTAACATTAATACTGATTGATAAGAAATAATCATGTAGTAGAGTGGATTCATAGCTAAAAAAGGTCGCATAGATTCTGGAACCATTGCTTCTGTATAAGCAATAGGACTCAGCATCATTAATATTAAAATTACAATGGCAATAATATTTTGAATATCCCGGATATATACATTTAAGCTGGAAAGAATCCAAACCAGACCAATAGAAAATAAAATTTGACAAGCCCAAACTAATAAAAATATCGGAGAGAGTATAGACAGTTTACCAATCAATGTTAATGCTATTAGTAGCAATATCATTCCCACAAATTGGGTAGCCTGACCCACGAATACAGCTTTGACAGGAACTAGTTCTATCGGGAATAAAGTGTTTTTAATCAGATTGGAACTAGAGACGACACAAGGAACCCCTGCACTCAAAGCCTCGGAAAACCCTAAAAAAGGGATTAACCCACAGAATATTAGTGCTACATATTCATTCGAACTTAAATCTGGAAAACGAATTTTAAATATATATAAATAAACGACAGCATAAGTTCCCAAAAATAGTAAGGGGTAAACAACTAGCCACAGCAACCCCAAAACAGAACCTGCATAACGGGTTTTTATTTCGTTAATGGTCGTTTGATACAGCATTAAGCGATGCCGTAATAGGGTCGCAAAAGGTGGTAATATCACCTGACAGTAAAGCTGAATAAAAGAATTAAAAAATCTTTTCAAGCTGCGTATAACAGGTGTTTTGTTATGAATCATTTTCTAGTTGTTTCACCTCAAATGAAATTACCCTAAATTTACACAGGTTAAAATTTCCTTGATTTTACCTGCAATCTGTTTAATATCCGCTTCTTTTAATTCCGGCCAAATTGGCAAACTCAGCACCTCTGTCGCCAGCATATCACTCACCGCATTAGCAGAATATTGTCCTTGATAAACTGGTAATTTATCTTGGGGAACTGGATAGTAAATCATACTACCAATACCCTGCTCTGCTAAATATTGTTTTACAGAATCCCGCCTACCATCCAAAACTCGAATAGTGTATTGATGGAAAACATGACCATCAGCTAACTCTGGCGTGATAATACCATCAACATCTGCCAATAAATCATTGTAAGTCTTAGCAACCCTGCATCTACCCTGATTCCACTCATCAATATACTTAAGCTTTACTCGCAAAATAGCAGCTTGCAAACTATCTAAACGAGAATTGTAACCCAAAATCTCGTTACGATACTTTTTCTTTGCTCCATGCACCCGTAACATTCTTGCTGATTCTGCAATTTTGTCATCATCGGTAGCAATTAAACCACCATCCCCATAAGCACCCAAATTCTTGGAAGGGAAAAACGAAAATGCCCCTACATTACCAATGGTTCCTGTCAATTTATCACTAATCTTTGCCCGAGTACTCTCTTGACAAGACTCCTGACAAAAGGAACAACTCCCATGATATTTTGCACCAAAAGATTGAGCACAGTCTTCAATGATTTTTAAACCATGAATTTGGGCAATATCCATAATTTGACCCATAGCAGCGGGATTACCATAGAGATGAACTGGCATAATTGCCTTAGTTCGGGAAGTAATTTGCTCTTTAATTGCTTTTGGATCAATATTGTATGTATGGGGGTTAATATCAACAAAAACTGGCTTTCCCCCTACATTACTAATTGATTCTGCTGTAGCAAAAAAACTAAAAGGGGTAGTAATTACCTCATCCCCTTCCCCAATACCTAAAGCTTTTAAACCAATTACTAAAGCATCAGTTCCAGAATTCACACCGATGGCATGCTTGACTCCCAAATAAGCCGCCACCTCTTCTTCAAACCGCTTGACTTCTGGACCCATAATAAATTGACTCGATTCCAGAACAGCGTTAATCGCCGCCTGAATTTCATTCTTCAGGGCTTGATATTGGGGTTTGAGGTCTAAAACAGGAATTTTATTTGTACTCATTAATTTTTAACCTAGCAGCCAAAGAAATTACTCTAATTAATTAACCCTAATGTTTTCATATACCAGAGATGCACCCTGTCAAAAGTGGACAAATCTGGTTTCTTCCTCTTGGTTTTGTCGAGCGAGATGTTAGGAAGAAATTAACTTGCATCGCCTGCTGGAAAATTTAGAGGCAAACTGGTACAAAAGCAACTTATCTATACTACTTTTTGTACTTCCATTGATGAGATTTGCTGATATTTTGTCCCAGTTGAATCTATCGCGTAACCGTCAAAGTCAAACTCTAAGACATCACCATAAGAACTCATCCAGCCAATAATTCTGGCTGGAACCCCTGCTACCATTGCAAAAGCAGGTACATCTTTTGTTACTACAGCCCCTGCAGCAACAAATGCATTTTCATGTAAGGTGACACCACAAACAATAGTTGCATTAGCTCCAATACTGGCCCCCCGCTTAACCAATGTTTTGAGATAATGATCGCTGGTATTGCGAGGAAACTCGCAACGAGGAGTTTTTATATTGGTAAAAACCATACTAGGACCGCAAAATACGTAGTCTTCCAGAATTAACCCTTCATAAAGGGAAACATTATTCTGAATTTTGCAACCGTCCCCAATAATGACATTATTCGCAACCAAGACATTTTGACCAAAGGAACATTTTTGCCCAATCTTTGCCTTACCCATAATATGGCAAAAATGCCAAATCTTCGTTCCTGCACCGATTTGGGCTCCTTCATCCACATAAGCTGACTCATGCACAAAATAATCACCCATTCATTGCCTCCTGTGCTTTTTCTAAAATATCTACCACAGCAACTCCATTCCATCCATCTGAACGGGGTTTTTCACGATTCTGCAAACATTCTAAGAAATGGGAACACTCAATTTTTAAAGGTTCTGATGCAGCCACATCTATTACTTGACTTCCTCGATCTCGGTTCTTGAGATTCTCATCAACTCCCTTGTTATACACCGTTACTTTTTGAGCAACTTCATCGTAAACTAACATCTGTTGCTCAGTAATAACAGTAGTACTGCGTTGTAATAATGGCCACAACCACGAACAATAAAGATGAGCTGTTTGACCGCCCACAAAAGATAAGTCTACGTGTGTATTATCTTCAATGTTTGGCT